>Ga0213823_1001063_pt1 | contig 18214 bp, 16 predicted proteins | sample MC6MC0907MG_FD_179887 | JGI IMG/M metagenome (GOLD analysis project Ga0213823, IMG submission 179887) | Enriched soil aggregate microbial communities from Iowa State University, Ames, United States - MC6-MC0907-MG | ecosystem: Environmental > Terrestrial > Soil > Unclassified | place: USA: Iowa...
GTGTTTCATTAGGGGGAAAATATAAAAAGCGGTAACTTTCAATCGACATTTATGGCAATCAATTGCCTTTCTTGAGGACAAAAACATGCAAAAAGTCTTACATTGCGGTTATGAAGGATAAAACGGACTATTAAACAATCAAAACTGTCTTCAATAGCCGGTCTTAAGGACAAACCGCACTGGTAAACAATCAAAACTGTCTTTAAAAGCTGGTCTTAAGGACAAACCGTACTGGTAAAAAATCAAAACTGTCTTCAATAGCCGATCTTAAGGACAAAACGCACAGGTAAACAAACAAAACTGTCTTTAATAGCGTGTCTTAAGGACAAAACTAACTGGTAAACAATCATAATGTCTCCAATATCGTGTCTTAAGGACAGAACTTTCATTCAAAGCCCCCAAGCATTTTCACTGCCATAATAACAATAATTTTTCCCTCAAAAGACCAGCCTCCCACCGTACCAAGCGATGGGGGCTGACACACCTAAACACATCTCAAAACCCTACAACCTAATCAACCTTCAATCAGCTTACTCCTCCGGCACTCCTCATGAAAGGCACGCAGACGTTTCGTCCGCTCCATCAAGGTGTCCAAAAAATACTGCCAATCATCAACGCGCTTTAGCTTCTTATATAATGTCCTTAGTTTCTTCAAATGCCGAACCGCAAGCCGATAGCTCGCGCGGTTTTTCTGGTCAATCTCGCGCTGTGCGGTCTGATGAAGCATCGCCAGCAGCACCTCAGGCCGCTCCTTCTCGACAACCTTCAAGCGGTCCTTCGGCAAATCATAAAAGTCCAAGCCAACAAGCGCCTGGAGCTCGCCCCAGCGATCATACTGCCCGCGCTCAAACAACAAATACTCATACTCACCGAAACTATAGGGAAGCAGCGCCAGCAGCGCCCGCTCATACAAATCAACCCGGTCATTTTCCGCACAATAGGGCGCCAAAGACCGCAGCGCATTCCGCGCAAACGTCGAACAGCTGTGATAGCCGCCCAAATCCTCCAAATACGCTTTTACTTTTTGCAAAAACAGCTCAATCACTGTACCAACCCGGCGCCACGCTTTTAAGCCGGACAAATAATCAATCCAATACACCATATAAGGCGCAATTTCCTCAGCCGCAAACTGACCGACCAACTTTAACGCCGTCTCATCATTCCCATGAAGCAGATTGATATGAACCCCGGCAACCATCAGCGGCAAAGGATTCTCCCAATCCTGAAGCCCCTTCAGCCCTGCCTGAATCTTCAACAGCTCTTCCTCACGCCATGGCTTCTTTTTGAAAAAATGAACCCATAACAGCCGGTACAAATAAATCCGTTCATACTCAAGCCCACTGGTACAAGTCAGCAGCTCCAACGCATCGTCCTTCAACTTCTCAATAAACTCATCAAACGCAAACGGCAGCGATTGTACCCCAATCTTAACGGCCAGATCCTCTGCATCATCCATCAAATTATGGAACAAATGCAGATAGGCACGTCTCACCGTATCTTCATCATGACCGAGCCGCTCACACAAAGCCGCCAGCTTCCGAAACGACACCACGATCCCGACCAATTCATAAAGTAAGCGCCACTCCTGCTCCACTGGGGCACTCGCGTGAATCCGCCGCTCGTAAATTCCGAACAACTCAGGAATCACATACGGGCTCGTGTACTTTTTCGAAGCGAGCAGGCTATCAAAGCTCACCTCAAAGGAATGCACCCAGCGGCCGTAATCCGGCTTCAGGACGCCGTTCGCCTTAATCAAATCCTTCGCCGTCTGTATCCCCCAGCCCGAAATCGCCTTCTGCTCGCGAATCGGCTCGCGCCAATCCGTCAGCCAGTCCGAGACACTGCCCACTTTCGAATACGCGCTGAAAAACACGGCCAGCTGATGGCGGCACAAGCCTTCCGACGGGCACGAACACTCGCTCATCGCCATAAAGTCGAGATCAAGCCGAACCTTCACAGGCATCACATCCTGCACAACCGCCGAAACCACTTCATCCCCAATATGTAATTGCTGCACCATCCCTTGCCGGTACAGGATCAAGCCCTTTTGCACAAGCTTCGCATCCTCCACGGCATTTGGGTTCAGCAGCTCCCGCATCTCATCGGAAAATGCATGCAATAATTCATTTGCAGGCGTAGACTCCAAGGCCGCAACCCCCTTTTGATAGAAAAATAAAGATCGTAAACTCCGCCCAAAGAAGCTTCAACCATTTTATAATAATCCGCCCAAAAACGTTCCAGGCAATCTTTTAAAAAAATCCATATTCCTTTATTATACCCAAAAAATCGCGATTAGAGGAGGGGGGCGCTTTGGAATTTCAATTATTAGAAAACAAAACTGCTAAAATGAAAGTAGGGTAATTTTGGATGAAAGGAGAAGTTTATGAAAGCAATTCTTGTTGAGGATGAACAGCTTGCTTTGGATTATCTCGAAAGGAAGCTGGTGAAGATAGGTGAGGTTAAATCTAAAGGACAAAACTCACTGAAAAAAAGCCAAAACTGTCCCTCAGCGTTACGGTTTCGGCTCAGTATTCGTATCTTCAGTTTTTGATAGAGTAGAAAAATACTCAAACAACTGAGTAAGATAATTATTCAGCTCGAACCCATCCTCTTTAGCAAACTCCGAAAATAGCAACCTGTTTTCCTTCATCCCCAAAACCCCCTCAAATTAGTAGCTTTCATCAGTATGGCCAACCTATCAATCTTTTAAACCTGAAAAATAAAAAAAGCCAATCTCCTAAAATAGGAGACTGGCTTGTCCTGTGTGCTACATTAATTTTCCAACAAAAAGCCAGTACCGCAATAAACGGTACTAGCTTCACCTTAATAGAATCGCTTAAACGCCGCAAAGTGGGCGGTATAGTAGTTACTTTTTAAATTGGAAATCATGACGCCACGGGACTCGTCGGCGTGGATGAATTGGTTATCGCCGAGGTAGATGCCCAAGTGAGAGATTCCTTGTTTATATGTATTTTCAAAAAAGACAATGTCGCCAGGCTTAGGGTTGTCCACATAATAGCTGCGGTCATAATAGCCTGCTGCGGAATAGCGGCCGATCTTCGTACCCGCTTTGTTCGCGACGTAGTAGATGAACCCGCTGCAGTCAAAGCCGGAAAGAGTACTGCCTCCCCACACATATGGCGTTCCTATTAAGCTCTTTGCTACCGTGATCATATCACCCTGCGGTTCCGGTGTAGGTGTAGGTGCTGTAGTAGCCTGCCCCGTTACCTTAAGCGTTTGCCCCACATAAATCATGTCGGATGTAAGGCCGTTTAGAGATTTCAGATTCTGGACGGTCATGTTGTATTGACGAGCAATTTTTCCAAGAGTATCACCGCTTTTAACAACATACGAGCTCGATTCCGGCGGCTGAACGGCCGGAGGCGGAGTTACAACTGGCGGTGGTGTCTGGTCACCTGTAACTTTGAGCTTTTGTCCGACATAAATCAGATCGGATAGTAAGTTATTAATTGTTTTCAACTGCTGTACGGTCATGCCATATTGGAGACCAATTTTGCTCAGACTGTCGCCGCTTTTGACGGTGTATTCACTCGTAGAGGATGGATCCGGTGTAGTAGGTTGCGGCGGTGGTGCCGGTGCCGGCTGCGGTGGTGTCACGGTCACTGTTTGCCCAGGAGCAGATACCTTCAGTACTTGTCCAACATAGATGAGCGTGCCCTGCAGATTATTCCACTGCTGCAGCTCGCCGACTGTGACATTGTAGCGGTTGGCGATTTTAATGAGCGCATCGCCTTTGACAACGTTATAATTGGTTTGTTGTGTAGATTGTACGGTTGCGGTCTCTGGCGAAATTTGCAGAATTTGATTTTCATAGATCAGATCGGATGTTAAACTGTTTTGAGCCTTAATTTCTTTGACACTTGTCTTAAATTTCGAAGCAATTTTCGATAAGCTGTCACCTTTTTGGACCTTGTATGTATCGGCGAGAGCACTCCCGGCAAAAAGCGTCGAAAAAAGGGCGGTTGTCGATATTGTACGAACAATAGTTTTTTTCATCTCGTAAAAATCACCTCAAATTTTCATATTTTACATCATTTTACCATAGTTTGCTATTATTTAGAGAAAAAATTCGATAAAAACAGACTTAATGAAGGCTTCTTTACAGAAAAATAGGTATCATATCATAGTATCGACAAATAGTTTAATAAGTTTAATCAAAATACGGAGCATTTTTTTTTTAATGTACGATCACTATTTCAAAATACTTTCTACTTTTCCAAAACAGAGTTCGTTTCCTATAGTTATGGAAAAAATGGTACTTTATGTTATGGTTAAAATTACCATTTAAGGGGATTCGTGAAGGATGTCATGAAAGCATTTTTCATGCATAACGATCAATCCATACGTACAAAAAATCGGAGTAAACCCAATGGTATAACTAAAAAAGGCAGTAAATATCTAAATAAACCCATCAATCATCAAGTAACCAGACTTTATCTGCAAGCAGGCAGCTACCTTCCTGCTGACGAAGGACCAATGCAGCGATGAATTTCGAACAGAATACTATGAAACTGATGAAAGTAAACAAAAGTGATTGCTGAAATATTGAAACATACTACGGGATGGAGGATATGAATAGCTGATAACTCTCCATCAAACCGATAATGCCGATGAGAGCATTTATAAGGAGAGATTGACATGAAAAGGTGGTTATTATTACTATTGTTTATTCCATTTGCGTTCCTGATAGGATGCAATACTGACCTATCTTTTTCTGAAAAAAGTTTGAAAAGTGCGAATAAAGATCTAAAGGAATTCATGGAAAGTATAGGGGAAATAAACGGCGCGCATCTTTATTATGATGGCGAAAAAACAATCTATGTATTCTTAAATGGAATAAACGTAAATCAAAGCAACAAAACGGAATATTTTACTGATTTTGCTGTTGATGCTGATGGCAATACTTTAAATGTTACCTATAAGCAGGCAGAGACGGATTTCAACCCAAATGACGTACTAAAGAACCAACTATTTTATAAAGTATCTTTAGATAAAAGATATGAAAAGATTAGTCCGTTTTGTAATGGTGAAATAACGGCCTTTGCTGCCGTCTCTGGCGGTTCATAACTTCTAAAATCGCAGTCATAAGGGAGAAGTGGAAACGGAAAACCTCGTTAAGAGGACTGCAATGACCCACCTAGGTTTCTGGGTGGGTCATTATTTTAATAAGGAAGGACTTCAATGTTTAACTAAATCAAACGCCCACAAAATTAATTAGCAAGATAGTTTAAGAAAACATAAGCTGTGTCCAATATTCCCATGCTTTAAGGTAAGCCCCCAAATCATGTGGATGGACTTTTACACAAATTCCGATGCGTGTATATAACTGGACAACTACTTCTTCTAAAAGTCTTGATTTTTCAATAGGTACATTACTAAGCAATGAAAATGATTCAAGCAATGTATCTAAATCCAAATCATCTGGAGATGAACAAAAAGCATATGTGAAGTCATAAATTACTGGTCCGATAATAGGTGATGGATCAATTATTCCAGTTAAAACTAATTTGCTAAAAACGAAATTATGAACACCAGTGTCACCGTGAATTAAATACTTTTCTTCCTGCTTTTCATATTTCCCTATTCGTTCAACAAACGATTTTACTTTGTAGTAATCTTCAATTGGTAGTAAATCCCCTATATTAATATACGCTGATTCAACACTTATTGTATTGAATTCATACCAGGATTGTCTCGGTATTCCTAACCTACCCCATGCTGTTGTCTGATCGTATTTTTTATAATGATTAAATAGTTCTTTAACCAAAGTAGTCATCCAGTTAATTTTAGAACCACGATTGAAATGAGTGGTTCCTGTTATAAAAGAATACACAATAAATTCCTTTTCAGGATCTGTGTAAAGTAGTTTAGGTAACAAACTAACATTCTGATAAGCTTTAAGAAATTGTTCTACAAAATCTATCTGTTGTGGGTGATCAAGTTTCAAAACGTATTTAGGTGTACCGTTTTCTGATAAAGTATAGACGATTCCATCCGTAGTTCCCTTCATCATATTAATATCTTGTTCATTGAGATTAATAATCCCCTTGTCTTGAATATTCTTGATGATTTTTTCAACTTTTAATTTCGAAGCCATTTTAAAAGTTCCCCTTTTAAATTAATTATCTTATATAATTCTCCTATCTAATTACAGAATCCTTTTTGCACTCAAGCACCCCGTTAGCCATCCCCATAGGGCTTCACCACAGAAAATGTAAGAAAAAACCGTTCTTACATGGTGGACAATCATGCCGTGATACGCCACCAGCAAATAAAGGGCACTTTAATTATTAGGAAAGTTGAAGAATTGCCTTCTCCACTTAATTAGTTTTAATGCTTTAAAGTTGTCTTATTTTTTTGTTTCTAAAATAGGTACTCAACTAGTCCACAAAAACTGAATTTACATAGACTAATATTGTCTCAAGACAAATATATAAGGAGGATATTTAATGAATAATAGACAATGGGGTAATCCATATGGTGGAGGGATGGGGTGTCCCCCTACTCAATACTGTCCCCCGCAAATGCTGCCTACTCAATACGATCCGCCACTAGTTTCACCAACGAAACAATTTGTAAAACCAATTTTTTCAAACGAAGTAGTGGCTCATATTCACCCTTCTCACACCACTACAGTCAACAAGCATATGATTAATCATCAACACTATTTCCCGCATACCGAATCATGTGTAAATGAATGTTGTGAAACACATACGATGTGTGGAGTACCAGTTAACCCTTGTTGTCCAACAGGGCCATTTGGATATTAATTTCTCGAAGCCCCCTTTTAGGGGGTTTTGCATTTTCGTTACCAAAATCTAAACAATTTCATATACTATTAAAGTTACAGATACATGTTCTCCTTAGGTACCTTTTGGGTGCCTATTTTATTTAAAATAATTAGGTTATTCTTCCTTCGTAATATGGGTCAAATGCGATTCTAAAGCATCAATTTACTTCTTCAAACATCCTGCATCTTTAGCGGAAACAAGAAAAGAAATTTCAGCAGGAGTCCCGTTTTAAAAATAAGAACTCCTTGATAAAAGCCCTTATTTTGAGGGTTGAATCGCACAGATGCATTAGGGTATTCCGGTAATACCAATCATCGCTAATATCACTTATCATGTGCAATACTTTTTCTATAGAGGATATTATCCCTGCAAAAATCAAATTATCGGAATATTCCGTCCGCTCTATTAAGAAATCGTTTATAATGGAAGTATCAACGAACAAGGAGGAAATTTACATGAAAAACATGACCAATCAAACCGTACAAACATATAAGGGTGGAACACTTACTTAAATGTAAACGGTGTACCCCCTTATATGTGTTTATTTAAATAACACAAAAAGGGGTAAATCATGCGTTTTCCAATAAAAAAATTTTTCTCATATTACAAACCGTATTTAACGATATTTCTTACGGTATTGGCGTGTGCCATAATCGTATCTGCTTTGACTTTGGTGTTTCCGTTGCTCGTTCGGTATATTACGAAAAATATTCTGGAAGGAGACCTGTCCGCTGCGCTAAGTGAAGTGTATTGGATTGGTGGGCTGATGCTTGTTTTAGCTGTGATCCAGAATATCGGGAACTACTTTGTGGACTACAAAGGACATGAAATCGGGGCTCGTATGGAAAGTGATATGCGTAGAGAGCTTTTCACACACATGCAAAAGCTTTCCTTTAGCTTTTACGATAAGGAAAAGACAGGCCAGCTTATGTCTCGGATTACAAACGACCTGCTGCTGCTTTCCGAGCTGTACCACCACGGTCCAGAAGATTACATCAAATATCTCGTTCGATTTTTAGGAGCGTTTGTCATTTTGTTCTTTATTAACGCACCCTTAACGATCACCGTATTCTGTTTTTTACCATTCTTAGGTGTCTTTGCATTGTATTTTAATAAGAAGTTGAACAAGGCATTAAGAAGAAACAAAGAGCGAATTGGAGACGTAAACGTACAGGTAGAGGATAGTCTATCGGGAATCCGCGTAGTAAAATCGTTTGCCAACGAGCAAGTAGAGATCGAGAAGTTTAACCGAGAAAATAATCGTTTCCTCGATGGCCGAAGGAAAATATACAAAGCTGAAGCGTATTTTTATAATGGTGTTGAAACGTTTATCCAGCTGATTACAATCACGGTAATTATCTTTGGTAGTGCCAGTATCGTCAACAACACTTTAGATTTAGCTGATTTGATTACTTTTTTACTATATATCGGCTTTATGATTGAGCCAATTCAACGATTGACTCAGATGAGCACGATGCTTCAAGAAGGTATTACTGGCTTCCAGCGCTTTATGGAAATCATAAATCTGGAGCCGGCAATCGAAAACAAACCAAATGCCATGACCTTGCCAGAGGTACATGGTGAAATTGAGTTCAAGCAAGTTTCTTTCCGTTACGAAGACGATTTGGGCAATGTCTTAGTAAACCTTTCACTTCGTGTACAACCGGGAGAGTACGTTGCGTTAGTTGGTCCGTCTGGTGCTGGAAAAACTACATTATGCTCGCTCATCCCTCGCTTTTATGATGTAACGGCAGGGGACGTTTTACTAGACGGGATCAACGTCCGTGATATCGACCTCCAGTCATTAAGAAAAGCAATAGGTATTGTACAGCAAGATGTGTACCTTTTTACGGGAACGGTGATGGAAAATATCCGCTACGGAAATCCAGCTGCGAGCGATGAAGAAATTATCGCAGCAGCCACGTACGCCAATGCCCATAACTTTATCATGAGTTTGCCAAAAGGCTACCACTCCGAGATCGGCCAACGAGGTGTCAAACTGTCTGGTGGTCAAAAACAGCGACTAAGTATCGCTCGCGTATTCTTAAAGAATCCACCAGTTCTTATTTTAGATGAGGCAACAAGCGCACTAGATAACGAGAGTGAAACCATCGTCAAGGAATCGCTAGAATCGTTAGCAAAAGGGCGTACAACGATCGTCATTGCCCATCGGCTTTCTACTATCCGCAATGCCGGGCGGATTATCGTATTAACTGAGGACGGTATTGTGGAACAAGGTACGCACGATACGTTACTTGCACGCGATGGGGCGTATGCACACCTTTATTCCAAGCAGTTTGAATTTCAAGCATAAGCTAAAAAAAACGGCTCTCCCTTTAACGAAAGGGGGGGCCGATTATTTTCCACTGTCCATTCCCAAACCACATCACTTTAGGCCATAGCTGGATAATGAAATATGGTAAACAACCATGCCGTGATACGGCACCAGCAAATAAAGGATATTTTATTTTCAGGAGTTAAAGAAAGGAATACTCTAAGACGAGTCCTTAGCATTAAATCTCAATAGGACAGATATATCTTTTAACTATGACGTAGGCTCATATGGAGTATTGCTCAACCGTAACTTCTTATTGGCTATTTCCTTTAAGCCTCTACGCATCATTCTAAAAACCACAACCCATGATAAGACCATCAGAATGATTTGTCCGACCGGAAAAATACCTGGTAAAGGTGTGTCCCATAAAGCATGCATTAAAACGACAAGAATAAACATTCGGACAAATTTTGGCTTTAACAACATGTTCAGCTCAAATTTCTTGTTTCCTTGTACCATGCAAAAGGCGGCCCCTGTTATAGCGGCCCAAGCGACATGTCCGCCAGGAGCTAAAAAACTGCGCAGCAAGATGGTAGAATATAGGCTGGGGAAACTTCCGGATAGAAGAGCCCTTAGAGCATAACCAGCAGTTTCAAAGGCTGCAAAACCCGCCCCTACCGCAGCACCCAACAGAAGTCCGTTAAGTATATACCGGTATTTTATGTTTCTCACGAAATAGATAACGGTTATAACTTTGGCCAGTTCTTCAACAATTCCAATCGTTATTGGATTTATGTTATGTTTTAGAATATCATAAAACACCAGCGCCACTAACATCGAGAGGATCCCGCCGATAAATACCACATAAACGATTTTATAAATAGCAATATTCTGAGGAGCATTCATTTCCCAAAAGAATATCAACGTCGAGATAGGAACAGCAAAAGCACCGACAATGATAAGACCCGGTATAAAGTTTATATTTCTGAACAAGCTTACACCCAAGTACAATCCTAAGAATGCAATAAGTGCAATAAGAAATATTCTCGCAAAAAGCCAAGGTTTCGGCCACGTTTCCTTTACTTCCTCAATTCTGGGTGTTGTAAGCGCAGTTCCTACGATGAAAAGCCGTTCAGCCTCAAGCTCACTATGCTTTCGGAACACCCGAGAGAATATATTTTGAAATTTAGGCTCAACCGAACGTTCATACCTCGGAACCATATCGACATAATTGGCAAACTCATAAAAGAGGCTGTTTGATTCTTGATGAGGATTGTCGCCCTTAAAAAATGTATAGCCGCAATTTATACAGAACTTTCCCCCATCCTGATTTACATATTCACATTCCGGACATTTCATTTAGTATCCCCCTCTTTTTCTGTACGAATCTTCCCAAAAAGAATGAAATAAAATTGTTTAACAATTTATCTTTTTACTTTCCCCTATATACAATTGTTATATTATCTTTTTGTTAATAAAAAAAACTAAATCATGTTCAATCTGATTCGATAATAAAAAAGTCATAAAAAAAAGAGCTAATCGACCATTTTTATCGATTAACTCTTAATATTTTTTTGATTCCCTTTCTTTTGCCATTCGTGTACTGTAAGGATTATCATTTTCTTTTAACTGTCCTTTTTGGGTGTGTTTCTCTTATTCATTAACTTGATCACATGCTCGTTGGGGCTCCAGCAATTAAACTTATAGTTCGTTTTTGTTTCATAACCTAACCGGTTGCAATAATATTTCATTCCGTCTGCTTTTTTCTCTGCTCGAAAATGCCGGCATGTCGCGCAGCAATGGAAATCTTTCATAAACACATACACCTTTTTCCTAACCCTTTGTTTCACAAAATGGGTCAAATTCGATCCTAAAGCGTCAATTTACTTCTTCAATCGATTACCTCATTATTTTGATATCCATTCATAATGAATATCAGGTAATTTTTCTTCATTTTCATGTCCTCTGCCAATGATTTTAAATCCATGCTTTTCATAAAATCGTTGTGCTTTTTCATTTACTTCAAATGTGTATAATGTTAATCTCCCGCATGATTGAGCTTTTGCTTTATCAAGTAATGTTTGACCTATACCGATTCCTTGATGATCTATATGAATATAAAGTTGGCTAATTTCCCTTTCATTATAGGCAATCATTCCAACTACTTTTTCATCAATTAACGCTAAATCTATTTGAAACTGTTCAGGTAATATATGATTTATAAAATAAACGTGATTTTCGACGCTGTGAATGTCTTTCTGACCAATAGCGTGCTCTTTACTAGCTCGCCACATATCCACTGTTTGTTCAGCGTACTTGGGATTATACTGAGTAATGATGATTTTGTGGTGGTTCACAGCAATACCTCCTCAAGTATTGTTTATTGATTTATAAGTTGTTTTCCTGTAATAACTTGATGAATACTACTAGCTGCGAGTATTTTAGCTTTTTTAAAAGCTATAACTCCAATTTAATGCCCCTATTATTCCTTCAAAAATCCTTAATTGTTTCAGTCATCTTTTATCCTCACATAAAACTAAGATTTCAACTTATTAATAAACTCCTTTAGAGACAATATTACTTCCGGTGAAATATTATTCTCTTCAAACATTTTAATAACAGGATGTCACTTTTTAAATAGTTTATCTTCAACGTTAAGATAATAAAAGAGTCCAATCTCTAAAACTTCACCAATTTGAGCCAGTCTTTTTAAACTAATTGGCTTTTGTCAATGTTCTAATTTTGAAAGATAACTAATTGACACGCCTAATTTTTCTGCCAATTCTGTTTGTGACATATTTAGTCTTTTATGCCGATCAGTTATTATTTCACTTATGTTTTTCATAACCAAACCCCGTATCATTTTTACAGTTTTTTATTCTGTTCACAGAGATTCATTATATAGAAAGCTATCGGAAGGGAACAAATAATCATTCCTTATTCCATTAAAGGGCCAGATTCTATGAGTTGACATATAGTGGTAAATGCATTATTCTTATGTTGACTGATTTAATCAATCATAAAAAGGGGAGTTAGCTTATGGAAAACAATCTTCGAATGGGAAAAGCAATCGTTATCGGAGGCAGTATGGCAGGTTTGATGACTGCTCGCGTATTGGCGGATTTTTATGTAGAAGTGCTTGTTATTGATAAAGATAAATATCCGGAACATCCGGCTGACCGGGCTGGCGTACCTCACGGTTTCCATCCGCATCGATTCACAAATCGCGGCAAAATGATTACGGAAAATCTGTTTCCCGGCTACGAAGATGAGTTGGCCGCGCTTGGCTCGCCTTCCTCGCTCAATAAGACAGTGCATATTATGAATCCGTATGGAATCGTCAGCGGACCTTTTATGCGCAATGATTATAAATTCAGCCGCGCCGTGCTTGAATGGGTCATTCGCGGACGCGTGAGCGCGAGTCCGAATGTGAGGTTTCTTCAAGGGCATGACGTACTTGAACTCATTGCAGCTCCAGACTGTTCAGCGATTACCGGAGTTCGGGTCCGGGAGCGGAAAGTTGCCGGAGAAGAAAGTGTACGGATGGCCGACCTGATCGTCGATGCCAGCGGCCGATCCTCCCGGCTGCCAGAGTGGCTAGAGAGCCTAGGGTACGAAGTGCCGAAGCCCGATCTGATGAAGACGGCTATCGGGTACAGCACTCGCCGCTATACATTGCCGCCTGCAATGCGACATCTGGCCGAAGAATGGGATGTCGTCAACATTATGGGCCAGGCGGAGAAAAACACCTATACAGGCGTCTTCTCCTTCATTGAGAATCAAGTCGCCGAATTGCTGCTGTACCGTCCCGGAGGGCAATTTCCTCCTACAGATGCGGAGGCGTTCGAACAAACGGTGGCCGGGCTGCCGTCTTCGCTGATCGCGGAAATCGTCAAGGATTTGGAACCTGTCGGCAACCCGCGGGGCTTTCGTGTAGCGGAATTATACCGCCGCCATTATGAACAGGTTCACCATTGGCCTGCTGGCCTGCTCGTCCTTGGTGATGCTTACTGCATCTATGATCCGATTTTCGGCCAAGGGATGACGGTTGCGGCAATCGAAGCGGAAATACTTCAATCCTCTTTGCGGGAGCAGCTTAGCGATCCGAAGCCGCAGTTTGAAAAGCGGGTACTTAAACGAATGCAGCGTGAAGCCATTACGCCTGCCTGGTGGCTGAACTGTGCGGCGGATTTACAGTGGGAGGGCGTTGAATATGAAGTTGGGTCAGAACCGCTTGAAGGGGTAGATTTTTGCCGGAAGGTGATGGATATGCTGCTTAAAGAGGGCACGGTGAATCGCAACTTCCAGCTTTACGGCATGTATTGGGGAGTAAACACATTGTCTGTTCCGCTTGGTGAGCTGTTCAATCCGCAAATGATCAGAGCGGTGCTGGAAGCATCGGACGAAGGAAAGGAAATCCTCGCCGAGCTGCTGGAGCAGCATCATCGGCCGCTTGAAGAAATACTGGAAAAGATCATTCCACAAAAAGAGAGGCCGTAATTCCGTAAAAATAAAGCACCTGCAATAAGTGTAAAGGGTTCCGTTTTGAGGTGCATATTCAAAAAAACTAATCGAAATGACACCTAAAATGACTTATGAAATGGCAGACTAAAAAGCATAAAAAAACAAGGTTCGTCTTAAAATATAGGGCGAACCTTGTTCAACTAAAGGGGCGGATATGGTTTAATAAGGATTTTATCGGTATTTATTGTGAATAGGGATAAATAAATCTTCATCTGTATTTCTAACAACTGAAAAATTATCTACATTATAATGACCGTGAAGAGTTTCATTGTGATGACGAACTATTTGTTCTGCCGATAAAATTTTCGAGTCTGAAGTAGAATGTCCATCTCCAACTAATGTTACATCAAAATGCTTGATTGTAGCTGTTCTTACAGCCGTATCAATACAGTGTTCTGTCTTACATCCCATAATTACCAAATGAACTATTTTGTTTTCGTTTAAATAACCTTGTAATGCTGTTCCGTAAAATGAATTTGTAGCAGCCTTATCAAATATGACAGCAGTGGATGGTACTCTAATATCTTTATGTACTTGGAAACCAGGTCCTACTCCAGTTGAAATATCTAAATCTCGTATAAAAATTATGGATGCGCTTGATTCTATTGCTTTATCAATTACCGTATTAATGTTATTAGCCAATTTTTCCTTTTCAAAAACTCCCTTTTCTTCTTTATTACCTTCTATCAAATCCTGTTGAGCATCAATTATCAGTAAAGCTTGATTCAAATAATTTCCCCCCTTAAATTATCGGTCAATATTCTTCCGTTTTTCTTCATTCTATAAAATTTATTCGGCATTAAATATGCTTATTCCTTCTTCAATTAAAGGGCTCTGTTAGGTTAATAATCTTTTTGTAATTATTTCATTTATCGGAGTATTTTTAGAATATAGTCTATCTAATTGACACTCAAAATGACATAGTAACTGACAATCTTTTTTGTTTGTACAATATCTATTGTCGTATTGAAAAGTGGCTGTCAATTTAATTGTCAATTTTGTCTTAGAAGAGACAAAACCTTTTGAATACAAGAAAAATGACGTGCCAATTCACACGTCATTTTCTATGTCATTTAATTAATATGCACCCATAAACGGAACCCTTTACAATAAGTGATAGGTGCTTTATTTGCTGATCATCCTCATCAGCATTTCGATATCCGGGATGCGAAACTGCCGTTCATCCACCGATCCCACCATCATCACTCCGGTTAGTACCGTCAGGAAGCCGGCAATCAATTCTCCCGGATCCCCTGGTGCAATCGTCCCATCCCTTTGTCCCTCTTCGAACAAAGGCCTAAGGATGCTAACATAATCGTCCAACGTGTATTGGTTGATCAATATTCTCGCTTCTTCAGGCACGCCATCGGATGTTCTTGCCTGATAAATCAGCTGAAAATACGGGGCTCCTTTCTCATCTATCATTTCTTCAACCAATTTTCTGATTTTATCATAAGCGGTTCCCGGAAGGGATGTAACGAGCGACATGGCTTCCTGCGCACCCTCTATAGCACCTTTGACAAGTGTAACGAAAAGCTCTTCCTTGGATTTGAAATAATGGTACACTAAGCCATGGCTAATGCCTGCTTCCTTCACGATCATACTCATTTTGGTTCCGGCAACGCCGCGTCTGGAAAATATGCTTAAGGCAGCGGCCAAAATCTGTTCCCTGCGCTCATCGCGGATCTGGATCAGCTGCTCTTCATTTAATGGTGCCACGCTGCACCCGCCCCCTTCGAGTTCATATCATTAACATTCCTTAAATTGATCAAGTCAGTCAAAATTAAAATTACAGCATTTTATTTTTACAGTCAACCTATTTCACACTCAGAAAGTCGAGAATTTCATTTAAGGGACTTTTCCCTAAAAGTCCAGTTGTCGTTGATGACAACTGCTTTTATTATTAGTTCACATATCCGTTTTTATTGGTGCTTTTGTAGTTTCCGTAAAGGCTTCAAACGCTTGGGATATTAATACCTCATATATTACAATCAGTCCTATAACTATAGCTACTGTTCTCACAATAAATTCAGCAGTTAGGAGACTTCCTTGTACGTGGAGGAAGGATTCGCAATGGTGCATACAGAGTAGCTATTAATGATGATATTGAATCAGGACGAATTGTTTTGTAACAAAGTGTGATTGACTTATTCTTATTGAACTGGTGGTTATCTTAAATAATATTAAGCAATAATCTTCCACAATCGGGCGCGATTGTTCAATATGAGCAGTCGCTTCTTGTGCTATGAAAGGGCAGGTTACTTAAAGATGGACAACTGTAGTAGGGTGTGGAAGTTAAAAGATGGAATAAATCTATTAAATAGCATAGGAGTTACAGACTAAAGTCTGATATTTTATCAGCCTATCACTGTATTTACTGCATAATAAAACTTTGATACGCTTTTAATGGGAATAATTTCTTGTCTAAAGGAGATATCAATGTGAAGAAAATATTATTTGCAGTGGCATCAGTCGTAATTATAGTAAGTATAGTCCTCAATTTTAGAATATCTGATGAATCAGAATATAAAATGTGTTTAGGGGCATAGGGAATTTCGAACACAATTGCCAAAGTATTTGGTGATGAACCAACTAATGCTTGTAATGAATAAAATGAGGTTGAGACTATAACCTAATAATGGTTTTTCTCTATATGCAACTATCAAAAATAATATAGTAGTGTGTCTTTGTAAAAAAGTTTGTTCATTTAAAAAAAAGTTCGATTACTAAAAATAAAGATTGATATTTTATAATAAAGTTGGATTCGAAAATAATTTAAGCTTTTCTTCAAAAAGAAAGGTCTTTGAATTATTTCACAAACAAGACAGTTTAATATATAAGTCCTAATATAATATTTTTGGTATAGTTTGGTTTGATAGATTTCTGAGAAAGAAGATGTTTATTATGAAAATGATAATATGGTGGGTTATAAATATTGTATGGCTATTCATTTTTGCTGTTGGAGCAATATTTATTGGGGTAAGAAAAGTTGATGGTGCAGGGGCGGTTCAAACTCCAGAAATAAGATTGGTATCATTCGCTATTTTGGGCATTGTATTTATAATTGTTGTACTATTTCAACTAGTTTTTCTTTATTTTGTTAGAAAAAATACAATATATCGGAATGAAGAGAAAGCGGAATGAGCATGAGAGGCGGAAAGGCGTTTACAACCCTAATGCACGTGAAAGCTAAATTTGGAGCCACAGACTAGCTAATTTAAAATGGTGTGTGTATAGCGTTCAGTTTTTTTAAAAATGGAGTTGCTCTTTTTGTTGCTGAACAAGAATTGAAAGGAGCCTTTTAATCAAACTTTATTCTAAAACTACATATAGACTTTTAGCAGACAATTTTTCGGTGGAAAAATTAGTTATTTTTTCAAACAAATTAACAGAAGAAATAAAAATTCTTTGTTCAACAAACGGGCGCTTTTCTGGTGTAACGAAAAAAGCCCATTTCTCAATTTTAATACTGAGAAATGGGCTTTTTAATATTGTAATTTCCATAACGTTGTAAATATGCGGTTTTCCTGACGCTACCCCTTGTAGTAAAAAATATCATTTCTACTTGATATAATAGCACTTACAAGTATCTCCTTAGCTTCTTACCTTATTCTGCATCGTTAGAGTTATCGTTAGAGTTTAAGTGAAATATTACGCAATCTGTTATATGAATCAGACTAAAAAAGGCCGATGCCTTGTTAAAGCATCGAACTCCGTTAATTGAGCTATAAAACCTCGGAAGTTAGTTTGTTTGTAAAGGTTAAAAAGACTTGGCAAGACGGAATCCAAGGTCGTCTATGGAAAATGACGGATGGCTGCGACGACGACACGAAGCCCCACACCCCCTGGCCTCTTCAGCCCAGCTGCCTCCGCGGAATATTCGATAGGAGCCGTACACTTGTTCATCATATAAATCCCAACACCACTCCCAAACATTCCCTAACATATCATACAGACCCCATGCATTCGGTTCCTTTCTTCCTGCTTCATGGATTTTGCCTCCTGAATTGTCATTATACCAGGCAATCTTATCAAGCTCTCCGTATCTATAACCAGTAGTCCCTGCTTTACATGCATATTGCCACTCTGCTTCTGAAGGAAGTCGGTAGCCGTCTGATTCCCAATCACAAATAATGGTTTCACCATTATTCCTTATAGAATAACACTCTTTCAGTCCAGCTTTCTGTGAAAGTAGATTACAAAAAGAAATGGCATCATTCCAAGAAATATTTACAACCGGTTTTAGATCTCCGTCATAAGAATTAGGTGATTTATTTGTAATAGCATAGTATAAATCCAAAGTTACAGGATAGCGGGCAAGAAGAAACGGTTTTATTTCAGCTTTCCATTTGCTTTTTATTCGATCGTCTCTTAATTCTATTTCACCCCCTGGGATTTTTACCATTGGATAGTCAGTGAAAATCTTTTTTTCATTTACCACTCTGCCATCCTCCTAATGATCTTGGTTTTACTAATGACTCTATTAGTTGAAAAATAACATAGTCTACTTAATAGCAATGTAAATTTCTATATTTCCATTAGGATAATATTTTTCAAAATCATTGGTATAAGCACGGTGCAAATTACCTTTTTTTTCTTCATC
>Ga0213823_1001067_pt1 | contig 18132 bp, 16 predicted proteins | sample MC6MC0907MG_FD_179887 | JGI IMG/M metagenome (GOLD analysis project Ga0213823, IMG submission 179887) | Enriched soil aggregate microbial communities from Iowa State University, Ames, United States - MC6-MC0907-MG | ecosystem: Environmental > Terrestrial > Soil > Unclassified | place: USA: Iowa...
GGACTCGTCCGGGTCGCGCGTCTTGAAGAGATAGTCGGGCGCGCCGTCTGCCTTCAGGCGGTACTGGACGACGAACTGCATATCGACGATGTTCTCGTCCGTCGTGAGCATCAGCGCTTCGGGCAGAACCTTGTTGCGCGCGCCGCCACGGAATCCGACTTCGAACGTGCGCAGTTGCGACACGTTGACGATTTCATGGCTTTGAATGGGGTACGGCAGACGCCACTGGAAACCGGCTTGCGACGTGCTCTTGTATTTGCCGAATTGGGTCACGACCGCGACCTGGCCTTCTTGCACGATGTAAAAGCCGCTGGCCAGCCAGATGCCCGCCGCGACCAGAGCAATGACGCCCAGGCCGATGCGTGTGCCGCGCGGGGATGGCGGCGTCATGCCGCCACGGTTGCCGGGGCGGTTATTGCCGCCACCGCCCTTGCGCCCGAACAGGTTCCCGATGCGATTGTTGAAATCGCGCCAGACCTCGTCCAGGTCAGGAGGGCCGTCTCCGTTGCCTTGGGGCCGCTTGGGCGGCGGCTCGGAGCCATTGTTGTTTCCACGACCCCAACCGGGGTCATTCAGATTGAAGAGTTTGATAATTCGCGGCATTGTTTCCCACAATCTGTCCGGTCTCCGCAATTGCCCCGCGCAACGCATCCAAACCGGCGCGCTCGGTGGCGCTTACAAATACTCGCGCAATCGTACCATGTGCATCGCGCTCCACCCGCGGTTCCAATCCCGCCCGGTCGATCTTGTTGTATACCAGAATGGTTGGAATCGCGGCAGCGCCTATTTCGGCGAGGACCTTGTTCACTTCGAAAATCTGCTCATCCCGCTGCGGGCTGGCCGAGTCCACCACATGCAGCAGCAGGTCGGCGTGCACGGTTTCTTCGAGGGTGGCCCGGAAAGCAGCGATCAGGTTGTGAGGCAGGTCGCGGATGAAGCCCACGGTGTCGGACACCACCACCGATCCGGCGCCTTCGATCCAGATGCGGCGCGTCGTCGTGTCCAGCGTGGCAAAGAGCTGGTCGGCGGCGTAGGCGTCGGCCCGGGTCAGCGCGTTGAACAGCGTCGACTTGCCGGCGTTGGTATAGCCGACCAGGGACACCGACAGCGCCCCACCCCGCGCGCGGGCGCGCCGTTGGGTGATGCGCTGGCGCTCGACTTTGTCGAGCCGTTCGCGCAGCGTCTTGACCTTGGCGCCGATCATGCGGCGATCCATTTCGAGCTGGGATTCGCCGGGACCGCGCATCCCGATACCGCCACGCTGCCGCTCCAGATGGCTCCACATGCGCGTGAGGCGCGTGGCCAGATGCTGGAGTTGGGCCAGTTCGACCTGCAGCTTGCCTTCGTGGCTCTTTGCGCGCAGCGCGAAGATATCAAGGATGAGCGCCACGCGATCCACCACGCGCAGGTTGAAGGCGCGTTCAAGGTTGCGTTGCTGGGCGGGCGACAAAGGCTGATCGAAAAGGACGATATCGGCGAGCAGCGCCTGCGCCATCGCGACGCCCTCGTCGGCCTTGCCGGAGCCGATGAAGAACTTGGCGTCCGGACGATCGCGGCGGGCCGTCAGGGTGCCGACGATTTCGGCGCCCGCGCCCTTGGCCAGCATGGCGAATTCCTCGGCGTGCGCCGTGAAGTCCGGATCACCGAGATCCACACTGATGATCAGAGCGCGCATACATGCACCATATTCGAGCCAAAGCGAAAATGCCCGCCGACGGGAACCGTCTGGCGGGCAATAAAAGGTAAAGCTGGAGCGAGATTACTCAGCAGGGACTTCCACTTGAAAATTGACGGCACGCGCGGGAACGACGGTCGAGATGGCGTGCTTGTAGACCATTTGGGTGACCGTATTGCGCAGCAGCACCACGTATTGGTCGAAGGATTCGATTTGCCCTTGAAGCTTGATGCCGTTCACGAGGTAGATCGACACGGGCACATGATCCTTGCGCAGCGTGTTGAGGAACGGATCTTGCAGAGTTTGCCCTTTATTGCTCATTGGCCAGGCTCCATTTGATTGTTATTGAGTGATGACGCGCTTTTTGTACTGGTGGAGCACGCCGAAACACGTACTCTACAGGGTTTTCCCGGCCCGTGCTACTTGGCCGGGAAGCAAAAATGAGACCAGAGTTTTCCAGCTGAAAAGCCCTTGAAATCACGCCTGCAGGATCTTGTCGAGCGCTTGCAGAAGCATGTCGCATTGGCCTTCCGTACCCACCGTGATGCGCAGGAATTGGTCGATCCGCGCATGACGGAAATGACGCACGATGATGCTGCGTTCACGCAGGGCGGCGGCGAGCGTCGCGGCGTCTTTTTCCGGGTGGCGTGCAAACACGAAGTTCGCCGCCGACGGGAGCACCTCGAAGCCTAACGACTCCAGCCCTGCGGTCATGCGCGACCGGGTTTCGATCACGGCGTTGCGGGTCTGCTCAAAATACTCCGTATCCTCCAGCGCCGCCACTGCGCCGGCGGATGCCAGCCGATCGATGGGGTAGGAGTTGAAACTGTTCTTTACCCGCTCCAGGCCGTCGATGAGCGCGGCGCTGCCCACGGCAAAGCCCACGCGCAAACCAGCCAGCGAGCGCGACTTGGAAAGCGTCTGCACCACCAGCAGGTTGTCGTAGCGCGAGACCAGCGGGATCACCGATTCGGCGCCGAAATCCACGTACGCCTCGTCCACGACGACGACCGTGTCAGGGTTGCCGGCGACGATGCGTTCGACTTCGGCGGCGCTGAGTGCGCGACCGGTGGGGGCATTGGGGTTCGGGAAGATGATGGCGCCGGCCTGACCGTGGCGCGCCGGCAGGTAGTCTTCGACGTCGATGCGGAAGTCCGCGGTGAGCGGCATCGTTTCGAACTCGATGCCGTACAGGCCGCAATACACCGGGTAAAAGCTGTAGGTAATGTCCGGGAACCGCAGCGGGCGATCATGCTTGAGCAGCGCAAGAAATGCGTGCGCCAGCACCTCGTCGGATCCGTTGCCCACGAACACCTGCTGCGGCTGCGCGCCGACGGCCGTAGCGATGGCCTCGCGCAGGCGGTCCGAGGACGGATCCGGATAGAGCTTGAGCGTGTCGTCGCAGGCCGCGCGGATCGCATCGAGCACCTTGGGCGACGGCCCGTAAGGGTGCTCGTTGGTGTTCAGCTTGACCAGATTCTGAAGCTTGGGCTGCTCGCCCGGCACATACGGACTGAGCGTCCCGACAACGGGACTCCAGAAACGGCTCATGGATCAGCTTTCCTGCGTGTAGGGGTTGTGCGAAGACTTGAATTCAATGCGCAGCGGCGTACCGGCCAGGTCGAACGCATTGCGGAAACGCGTTTCGAGGTACCGGCGGTACGAGTCGGGAATCGCGTCCAGCGCATTGCCGTGAATAACGACCAGCGGCGGGTTCTGTCCGCCCTGGTGCGCGTAGCGCAACTTGGGACGGAAGATGCCCTTGCGCGGCGGCTGCTGCTGTTCGACCGCGGCTTGCAGCTCGCGCGTGAGCTTGGGCGTGGACAGCTTGGCAAACGCGGCGGCGTGTGCGGCATTGATGGACTTGAGCAAGGGCTTGATGCCCTGCCCGCGCAGCGCCGAGATCGTGTGGACGCGCGCGAATGACAGGAAGCGCAGCTTGCGGTTGAACTCGCGCTCGATGCGTTCCTTTTCTTCGCCGTCCAGGCCATCCCACTTGTTGACGGCCACAACCACGGCACGCCCGGTTTCCAGCACGAACCCGGCGATGTGCGCGTCCTGCTCGGAGATTTCGGTTTGCGCGTCGAGCATCAGCAGCACCACGTTGCTGGCCTCGATGGCCTGCAAGGTCTTGATGACGGAAAACTTTTCGACGGCCTCGAACACCTTGCCGCGCTTGCGCAGACCGGCGGTGTCGATGAGCGTGTAGCGGCGGCCGTCGCGATCGAAATCGATTTCGATCGCGTCGCGCGTGGTGCCTGGCATGTCGAACGCGATGACGCGTTCTTCGCCCATGAACGTGTTGATGAGCGTGGACTTGCCCACGTTGGGACGGCCCACGATCGCCAGCTTGATGCGGTGATCGTGTTCGCCTTCTTCGGCAGGTTCTTCTTCGGCAGGCGGTTCGGCCAGATCCTTGAGCGCTAGCTCGATCAGGTCGACGATGCCGTCGCCGTGCGCCGCCGAAATCGGATAGGGCTGGCCCAGGCCGAGTTCATGGAACTCGGCGATGGCGGGCCCAAGTCCCATGCCTTCGGCCTTGTTCACCGCCAGCAGCACGCGCTGCTGGCCGGATTTGCGCAGCAGTTGCGCAATTTCGTGGTCGTGCGCGTTGATGCCCGCGCGCGCATCCACCAGGAACACGACGACGTCCGCCTCGGCGATGGCCTGCCGGGTCTGGCGGGCCATTTCGAGCAGGATGCCGTCCTTGGCCACGGGCTCGAAGCCGCCGGTATCGATGGCGATGAACGGAATATCGCCCACCCTGCCCTCGCCGTAATGGCGATCGCGGGTCAGGCCGGAATAATCGGCCACCAGCGCGGCGCGCGATCGCGTCAGGCGGTTGAAAAGGGTCGATTTCCCCACATTGGGGCGGCCGACCAGGGCAACGACAGGCTTGAAAGACACGGTAAAAGGCTTTGTTTTATAAGGTTCAGTTGGTGCCGATCAGGACGAGATTGCCATTGCCCGTCTGGACCAGCACGCCTTGGGGCGTCGTCTGCGGCGGCGACACGACCGCGCCGCCACCCACCGACAGACGCGCCATCAGGCTGCCATCGCTGCGCGACAGGAAATGCACATATCCGTCCAGATCGCCGACAGCCAGCGCACCCCCCAGCATAGCCGGAGCGGTGACCTGGCGGTTCTTCAGGGCGGCCTGCTTCCAGAGATTACCGCCATTATCCAGCGCAAACGCGTTGACCACGCTGTTCTGGTCGGCGGAAAAGGCGAAGCGGTCGTCCAGGGTGAGGCCGCTGACGCTGGAGAAGTCTTTCGTCCAGAGCGGACGGCCGCCAGCGGTGACGTCGAAGCAAACGATACGTCCCTGATAAGCGACGGCGCACAGCAGGTTGCCGGCGATGCGAGGCGCGCCGACCACGTCGGTCAGGCGCTCCAGGTCGCCAGCGCCGCGCGGCGTGGCGACGGTGCCTTCCCATTGCACGTTGCCGCTGTTGGACGCGATGGCAAGGAGCTTGCCGCCAGGCAGACCCGTGATGACCAGGCCTTCGGCCAGGACCATCTGCGCAACGCTGCGCAAGGCGAGCGAGGGGCCGGGACGCTGCACGCTCCAGACGCGCTCGCCGCTGTTGGCGTCGAAGGCCTGGATGCGATAGTCGCCGCTGCGAACAACGACGATGCCGTAGCCGACAACCGGCGGGATGGCGACGTCGCTGGTGGCGCGGACCTTCCATTTCACCTTGCCGGTGTCGTCGAAGGCGATGACGTCGCCGTTGGGGGACGCCACGGCGGTGGTGGTGCCATCGCTGCCGGCGCCGGCAGACAACTTGGTGTCGGCCTTGGCCTTCCAGATGACACGGCCGCTCTGCAGATCGAACTTGCCGACGGAGCCGTCAGGCGTCGCGGCATAGATGGCGTCGCCGAGCACGGTGGGCGCGAAGCCCAGGCCGGAGCCGCTGCCGATGGACGTGGACCAGACCTGGCGCACGGACATGCCGGCCTTGTATTCGGTCAAGGGCGCGGGATCGTAACGGCCGTCGTCATGGGAAAACATGCCGCAACCACCCAGGGCAAGCAGGCTTGCCAGCAGAACGGCGCCGCGCCACGTACGGCCAGGTGCAAATTTACGCATTACAGTCACGCTCCGCTCAAGGCATCCAGTTTCAGTTGCACAACCTGGGTCAGGGGATTGGCCAGGCCCAGGCCATCAATGGCGCTCTGCCAGGCCGCGCGCGCTTCCTCGCGCTTGCCTTGCGCAGCCAGCACGTCGCCGCGGCGGTCAGCGAACAAGGCGGCAAAGGCGGCCGGCGGATTGTTCAACTGCGCCAGCGCGGCGTCGTATTGCTTCTGGTCCAGCATCATGCCTGCCAGACGCAGGCGCGCCACGGCTTGCATGGCGGGGTTCTTGCCTTGGCCAGCCAGCCATTCGAGCTGTTCGCGGGCGCCGGCGTCGTCCTTTTGCGCCTGCAGGGCCTGCGCTGCCACAAGGGCGCCGCGCGCGGCATAGCCGGTGTTGGGATATTTTTCGCGCAGCGTCGAGGCGGCTGTCTTGATGCGCACCGAGGAATCGGCGCCGCCCAGGCGAGCGGCGTCTTCCAGCGCTTCGAAGTAACCCATGGCCTGGTTGGCCTGATGCGATTCGTACGCCTTCCAGCCCCACCAGCCGCCCCAAGCCAGGAGCACCACCGTCGTCAGGGCCAGCAGCAGCGTCCCGTAGCGGGCCCACCACGCCTTGATCGCGTCGAGTTTTTCCTGTTCTTCAAGATCGTATGCCATGCCTTAACCCTTGTTGTTCAATGCGTCGGCCAGCTTTGCCAGCGGAACCTGTTGCTGCGCCGCCTCGCCCTGCTCTTCTGCGCGCAGGAACTTGACGCTGGCCGTCTGCGACGCCACTTCGTCGGCGCCAAGGATAACCGCAACGCGGGCGCCGCTGGCGTCCGCGCGCTTGAATTGCGACTTGAAGCCAGCCGATCCGGCATGCACGATGACCGAGAGGCCCGCGTCGCGCAGGTCTTCGCCGACCCGGGCGGCCAGGCGCTGCGCGTCTTCGCCCTGATGCACGATGTAGACATCGCACTCGGCCGGCGCGGCGATTTCAACGCTTTGTTCCCAGAGGTCGAGCAGACGTTCCATGCCGATGGCAAAGCCCACGGCCGGCGCGGTCTTGCCGCCCAAGAGTTCGACCAGGCCGTCGTAGCGGCCGCCGCCGCAAACCGTGCCTTGGGAACCGAGACGGTCGGTGACCCATTCGAAGACGGTGAGGTTGTAGTAGTCCAGGCCGCGGACCAGACGCGGGTTCAAGCGGTATTCGATGCCGGCGTCGGTGAGGCGCTGGCACACGCCATCGAAGTGCGCGCGGGACTCTTCGCCCAGGAAGTCGAACAGACGCGGCGCGCTGTCGGCCATTTCCTGCATGGCGGGATTCTTGGTGTCCAGGACGCGCAGCGGATTGCTGTACATGCGGCGCTGGCCGTCCTCGTCGAGGATGTCGCGGTGCTTTTCCAGATGCTGGATCAGGGCAGCGCGATGCGCGGCGCGCTCAGCGGGTTGGCCCAGCGAATTGAGTTCAAGGCGCACGTCCTTCAGGCCCAGCAGCTTCCAGAGGCGGGCCAGCATGACGATGAGTTCCGCGTCCACATCGGGACCGGCAAAGCCAAGGGCCTCGACGTCGATCTGGTGGAACTGGCGGTAGCGGCCGCGCTGCGGGCGCTCGTGGCGGAAGACGGGACCGATGGAGTAGACGCGTTGCGGACGGTCGTAGAGCAGGTTGTGCTCGATGGAGGCGCGCACGATGCCGGCGGTCATCTCGGGGCGCATGGTCAGCGATTCGCCGTTGAGCGCGTCGGTGAACGTGTACATCTCTTTTTCGACGATGTCGGTGACTTCGCCGATACCGCGCGCAAACAGGCGCGTATGCTCAAGCACCGGCGTGCGCACATTGCGATAGCCGTAGCCGCGCAGCCAGCCGCGCACGATTTCCTCGAATTGCTCCCAGCGGGCGCTTGCCCCCGGCAGCAGATCATTCATGCCGCGTATGGCGGCGACTTTCTGGAAAGCTTGAGTCATCTTGATTATGCCGCTGGCGCGCCCGAGACGCGCGCCAGTGGCTACACCCTTACTTTAGTGAGAGGCGAGCGCGCCATAGCGGCGCGCAACGTATTCTTCAACGATGGCCTGGAACTCTTCGGCGATATGGTCGCCCTTGAGCGTCACCGTACGCTCGCCGTCGACGAACACCGGCGCGGCCGGCACTTCGCCGGTACCCGGCAGGCTGATGCCGATGTCGGCATGACGGCTTTCGCCCGGCCCATTGACCACACAGCCCATCACCGCGACGTTCATGGATTCGACGCCGGGGTATTGCGCGCGCCACACCGGCATCTGCCGGCGCAGGAACGACTGGATGCTGTCGGCAAGTTCCTGGAAGAACGTGCTGCTGGTGCGGCCGCAGCCCGGACAGGCGACGACCATGGGCGTGAAGGCGCGCAGTCCCATGGTCTGCAGGATTTCCTGCGCGACGATGGCTTCGCGGCTGCGCTCGCCGCCGGGTTCAGGCGTGAGCGAAATGCGGATGGTGTCGCCGATGCCTTGCTGCATCAGCACGGCAAGCGCGGCGGTCGAAGCCACGATGCCCTTGCTGCCCATGCCCGCCTCGGTCAGGCCAAGATGCAGGGGATAGTCGCAACGGGCGGACAGATCACGGTAGACCGCGATGAGATCCTGGACATGGCTGACCTTGCACGACAGGATGATTGCGTCGCGCCGCAGGCCGAGTTCTTCGGCGCGCTGGGCATTGCTGATGGCCGAGACGACGAGCGCATCGCGCATGACGGCCTGCGCTTCCCAGGGCTGGGCGCGCCGGCTGTTTTCGTCCATCTTGCGCGCCATGAGTTCGTGGTCGAGGCTGCCCCAGTTGACGCCGATGCGCACCGGCTTGTCGTAGCGGCAGGCGACTTCGATCATCTGCGCGAAGTTGTCGTCGCGGCGCTTGCCGCCCCCCATGTTGCCGGGGTTGATGCGGTATTTGGACAGCGCCTGGGCGCATTCCGGAAACTGCGTCAGCAGCTTGTGGCCGTTGTAGTGGAAGTCGCCCACCAGCGGCACGTTCACGCCCATGCGGTCGAGCTGTTCGCGGATGGCGACGACCTCGCGGGCGGCTTCCGGCGTGTTCACGGTGATGCGCACGAGCTCGGAGCCGGCCAGTGCCAGCTCCTTGACCTGGATCGCGGTGGCGATGGCGTCCGCGGTGTCGGTGTTGGTCATGGACTGGACCACGACCGGGGCGTCTCCGCCCACCGTCACGACGCGATCACCCCACTTAATCGCCACGGAACGCGTGGCGCGGCGCGCTGCGGCTCCCACCGGGGGAGGCGGCGCGTCCTGGCAAGGCAGAGAAGAATCTTGCATCGGGTGGAACCGTGTTACTTGGTCGACTTCGGCAGCCAGTCGGCCGGCAGCCACTGCTGCGGCAGCCAACCTTGCCAGAAGGCATATGCCACGCCGGCGGCCAGCACCAGCACGATGGCGATCAGCCAGCCCCAGGACGTCGTGGACGAGCGGTCGTCGTCGGCGCTGGATTGGGGAATGGAATGCGCCGAATGCAGCGAACTGGGGCTGAGCTTGGCCGGGCCGGTGACGCGGGCCTTGGGGTCGAGCGAATCGACGATGGCCTCGGCGTCGGCGCCCAGCAGGCGCGCATAGTTGCGGACGAGGCCGCGCAAGGAAACGCCGGTGGGCAGGTGATCCCACTGTTCGTTTTCAAGGGCTTCGATCTGCTTGGTGGAAAACTTGATGCGGCTGGAGACCTCGTCGAGCGACCAGCCCTTGGATAGGCGCAGGCCGCGCAAGGCGGCGCCCACGCTGCCCACCTCGGCGGCGGACGAGTCGGAAACTGCAGAAGCGAAATCCTGCGTCATGCGTGCACCTGTTTAATTGGTATGGTCTGGCGCTGTGCGGCATTGCGCTCGGTGATCCGAGTGCGGTCCCGCACCTCTCCGGCCAGTTGGCCGCAAGCCGCATCGATGTCGTCGCCCCGGGTCTTGCGGACCGTGGTGATGATGCCGGCGTCCATGAGACGCTGGGCAAACACCTTCACCCGCGCCGAGGCCGATCGCTTCAGGCCGGAGGCGGGGAATGGGTTGAACGGGATGAGGTTCAGCTTGCAGCGCACCTGGCGTGCAATATGGATCAGTTCCTTGGCGTGCTGGTCGGTGTCGTTGATGCCGTCCAGCATGCAGTATTCAAACGTGATGAAGTCGCGCGGCGCAAACGCAAGATAGCGTTCGCAGGCAGCAAGCAACTCTTTCAGCGGGTATTTCTTGTTCAGCGGCACGAGCTCGTCGCGCAGCGCGTCGTTGGGCGCGTGCAGCGAAACGGCCAGTGCCACGGGACAGTCTTGCGACAGGCGGTCCATCATGGGGACGACGCCGGAGGTAGACACGGTGACGCGGCGGCGCGACAGGCCGTACGCGTTGTCGTCGAGCATCAGGCGCAGCGCGGGCAGGACCTGGTCGTAGTTGAGCAGGGGTTCGCCCATGCCCATCATGACGACGTTGCTGATGACGCGCGTGTCTTCGGTGGCGCGGGCGCTTTCAAGGCGGGCCGTGCCGATGTCGGCTTCGAGCACGCGCTTGGCCCACCACAACTGGCCGATGATTTCGCTGGTCTTCAGGTTGCGGTTGAAGCCCTGGTGCCCGGTCGAGCAGAAGCGGCAGTTCACCACGCAGCCGGCCTGGCTGGAAATGCACAGTGTGCCGCGGTCGTCTTCGGGGATGAAGACGGTTTCGATGGCATTGCCCTGCCCCACGTCAAACAGCCACTTGCGGGTGCCGTCGGTCGAGCGCTGCTCGATGTTGACGGGCAATGCCTCGATGCGGCAATGCGACGCAAGCTGGCTGCGAAAATCGCGGGCCAGGTCGGTCATGGCGTCGAACGAATCGGCGCCGCGCTGGTGCATCCAGCGCTGCAACTGGCGGGCACGAAACGGCTTGCCGCCCCACTGCCCGACCAATTCGGACAGGGCGGAGCCGTCCAGCCCCAGCAGATTGATTCGTTCGACGGATTCCATAACCAGGTAAAACTTAAAGCGCTTTCAACAACTTAAGCCAAAAATTAACGGCTGTGGATGTTGATTTCGGGGAAGAAGAAAGCCACTTCGACAGCGGCCGTTTCCGGAGCGTCGGAGCCGTGGACGGCGTTGGCATCGATGCTGTCGGCGAAATCGGCGCGGATGGTGCCGGCTTCAGCCTTCTTGGGGTCCGTGGCGCCCATCAGGTCGCGGTTCTTCTGGATGGCGTCTTCGCCTTCCAGCACTTGCACGAACACGGGGCCCGAGATCATGAAGTCGACCAGGTCCTTGAAGAAGGGACGGGCGGCATGCACGGCGTAGAAACGCTCGGCGTCGGCGCGCGACAGTTGGGTCAGGCGGGCGGCGATGACCTTCAGGCCGGCTTGCTCGAAACGGCCGACGATCTGGCCGATCACGTTCTTGGCGACGGCGTCGGGCTTGATGATCGAGAGGGTGCGTTGGATGGACATAAAAGACTCCGAAAACTGATTTCTGACGGGTTTCTAGTTAATTGCTTGGCGGGGCTCGGGCCGTTCTGAACCACCGCCAAAACAGGATTCGACACTGCCGACCTGTCGGACGCATCCTGGAATGCAAGCGGGATTCCGGTTGCACGCGAATCCTATGATTCTGCACGCATTTCCGAAGGAATCCTCAATGAATTCAGGGACTTCTAAAAGGTTTACAGCAACCCGGCATTCTAACACGCCGAGAAGACCGCAATACATCTTAAAATGAGCGGTTTGCTGCCCGCTCCCTACCCGGGCGCCCCTGTCTGCCGGAACTTAGTAATGACTCAAGCTGCTCCCCCGAACGCCGCGCCCATCGCCGGCGAAACCCCGGAACTCTCGAAGAGCTTCGAACCCTCCGAACTGGAATCCCGCTGGTATGCCGAGTGGGACAAGCGCGGGTACTTCGCCGCGGGCCAGCATGTGGAAACGGGGACGGAAAGCCAGCCGTACGTCGTCCAATTCCCGCCGCCCAACGTCACGGGCACACTGCACATGGGCCACGCGTTCAACCAGACCATCATGGACGGGCTGGTGCGCTACCACCGCATGTCGGGCGACGACACCGTGTTCATTCCCGGCACCGACCACGCCGGCATCGCCACGCAGATCGTCGTTGAAAGACAGCTCGACGCCCAAAAGGTTTCGCGCCACGACCTGGGCCGCGAGAAGTTCGTCGAGAAAGTGTGGGAATGGAAGGAAAAGTCGGGCAGCGCGATCACCGGGCAGGTGCGCCGCCTGGGCGCCTCGGCCGACTGGCCGCGCGAATACTTCACCATGGACGACCGCATGTCGCGCGGCGTGGTGGAAACCTTTGTCCGTCTGCATAAACAGGGACTGATCTATCGCGGCAAGCGCCTGGTCAACTGGGATCCCAAGCTGCTCACGGCCGTGTCCGACCTGGAAGTGCAGTCCGAGGAAACCGATGGCCACATGTGGCACATCCTGTACCCATTCGTTGACGGCCCGCAGACCATCGTCGACAAGGATGGCCAGACCGTCACCTTGCGCGGCATGACCATCGCCACGACCCGTCCGGAAACCATGCTGGCCGACGGCGCGCTGTGCGTGCATCCCGATGATCCCCGCTACAAGCACCTGGTGGGCAAGCAGGTCGAACTGCCGCTTTGCGACCGCAACATTCCCATCATTGCCGACGACTTCGTCGACCCCGAATTCGGCACGGGCTGCGTGAAGATCACGGGCGCTCACGACTTCAACGACTACGCCTGCGCGATGCGCCACGATCTGCCCCTGATCGTGATCTTCACGCTGGACGCGCACATCAACGAAAACGGTCCCCAGCAGTTCCAGGGCATGGAACGCTACGAGGCCCGCAAGGCCGTGGTTGCGCAACTGGAGACCGAGGGCTATCTGGTCAAGGTCGAGCCGCACAAGATGATGCAGCCCAAGGGCGACCGCACCGGCGTCGTGCTCGAGCCCATGCTGACCGACCAGTGGTTCGTTGCCATGAGCAAGCCCGCGCCGGAAGGCACGCTGAACCCGGGCAAGAGCATCACCGAGGTGGCGCTGGAAGTCGTGGCCGACGGCCGTATCCAGTTCTACCCGGACAACTGGACCACCATTTACAACCAGTGGCTCAACAACATCCAGGACTGGTGCATTTCGCGCCAGCTCTGGTGGGGCCACCAGATTCCGGCCTGGTACTCGGAAGACGGCCAGGTGTTCGTCGCCCACGACGAAGCCGGCGCGATCGAACAGGCGCGCGCCGCTGGCGTCACGGGTCCGCTCACGCGCGATCCCGACGTGCTGGACACGTGGTTCTCGTCGGGCCTGGTGCCTTTCACGACGCTGGGCTGGCCGGAAAACACGCCGGACCTGCAGCGTTACCTGCCCTCCAGCGTCCTGGTCACGGGCTTTGACATCATCTTCTTCTGGGTGGCGCGCATGGTCATGCTGACCACGCACCTGACCGGCCAGATCCCGTTCAAGCACGTCTACGTGCACGGTCTCATCCGCGACGCCGACGGCCAGAAGATGAGCAAGTCCAAGGGCAACACGCTGGACCCTGTGGACCTGATCGACGGCATCGACCTGGACGGCCTGGTCGCCAAGCGCACCTACGGCCTGATGAACCCGAAGCAGGCCGGCGCGATCGAAAAGGCTACGCGCCGCCAGTACCCGGACGGCATCCCCGCCTACGGCACCGACGCGCTGCGCTTCACCATGGCGGCCTACGCCACGCTGGGCCGCAACATCAACTTCGACCTGAAGCGTTGCGAGGGCTACCGCAATTTCTGCAACAAGCTCTGGAACGCCACGCGCTTCGTGCTGATGAACACCGAAGGCCATGACCTGACAGTGCCGGATGCCGGCGAGCTGTCCTTCGTGGACCGCTGGATCATCAGCCAGATGCAGACGCTGGAAGCCGACGTGGCGCGCGGTTTTGCCGACTACCGTTTCGACAACATCGCCAACGCGCTCTATCGCTACGTGTGGGACGAATACTGCGACTGGTATCTGGAACTGGCCAAGGTGCAGATCCAGACCGGCACGCCGGCCCAGCAACTGGGCACCCGCCGCACCCTGATCCGCGTCCTGGAATGCGTGCTGCGCCTGGCCCACCCGATCATCCCGTTCATCACGGAAGAGCTGTGGCAGAAGGTGTCTGTCGTGGCCGGCAAGCGCAAGGAAGGCGTTGCCGCCAGCGTCAGCGTGCAGCCCTACCCGAAGGCCAACCCGGATGCGGTGGACGCCGCCGCCGAAGCCGACGTGGCCGAACTGAAGGCGCAGGTCGAAGCCGTGCGCGCGCTGCGCGGCGAGATGAGCCTGTCGCCCGCCCAGAAGGTGCCGCTGTGCGCCCAGGGCGACGCGCCGATGCTGACGCGCAACGCGCCGTACCTGGCCGCGCTGGCCAAGCTGAGCCAGGTCGACGTGCTGGACGTGCTGCCCGACGCCGGCGCGCCCGTGCAGGTCGTGGGCAGCAGCCGCCTGATGCTGCACGTTGAAGTCGACGTGGCCGCCGAGCGCGTGCGCCTGGACAAGGAAATCGCCCGTCTGGCCGGTGAAATCGCCAAGGCCAAGGGCAAGCTGTCCAACGCCAGCTTCGTCGAGCGCGCCCCCGCCGCCGTCGTCGAACAGGAAAAGGCCCGCATGGCGCAGTTCAGCGAAACCCTGCAGAAGGTGCAGGAGCAGCGCGCCAAGCTGGGCGACTGATCCCAGCGCCTGATGTGAAGCCCAGAAACCCCGGACATCGTTCCGGGGTTTTTTGTTTTTGGGGTTTGGCGGGGATCGGGTCGCGGACGCGGCCGTTCTTCAAACCCCGCCGTCCGTCATGCGGTACCAGCTCACCACGGCATTGACGTACAGGCGGCGGAGCGGATACAGCGGAAACGGCACGATCGGCGACAGCGGCACGGGCAACGCATTGGCATCGCCGGTGGCGACATATTCGGCCATGGCCGCGCCCATGCAGGTCTGCAAGCCGACGCCGCGGCCCTGACAGCCGATGTCCACCAGCAACCCGGGCTGCGGCGCATGCAGATGCGGCAGATAGTCGCGCGTGACGGCAACCCGGCCGCACCAGCGGTATTCAAAGGGCGTGCCCGCCACCTGCGGAAACATCTTCACCATCACGCGCTCAAGATGCGCCCAGTCCGACTCGCCCTTGGGCTCGCGGAAGGGGCCGCGGCCACCCATCAGCAAGCGGCCCTGGTGATCCAGACGAAAGTACAGCAACAGGTTGCGCGTGTCGGAGGTGACGTGGCCCTCGGGGAATATGCCCGCGCGGATGCGGTCCGGCAGCGGCGCGGTTGCCACCTGGAACGTGTTGGCGTCGATGATCGACGGCTTGAGACCGGGCCACAGATCGCCGCCGTAGGCATTGGTGCACATCACCACGCGATCGGCGCTGACCGAGGAACCGCGAGCCGTGGACACCGTCCACTTGCCGCCGTCACGCCTCAGACCGGTGACGGGCGTGTCGGTGTGCAGCGTCGCGCCCGCATTCAGCGCGGCGCGCGCCAGGCCCCGCGCGTAACTCAGCGGCTGCACCGCCCCTGCACGCCGGTCGACCCATCCGCCCAGGTATTTATCCGTGCCGATCAGGCGCGCGACCTGCGCGCGGTCCAGCGGCTGGGCGTCCGCGCCAAGGCGCGCCCATTGCGCCGCGCGGCCTTGCGCGATCCGCAGCGCCTGCGGCGTGTGCGCGCCCTGGATCCACCCGGCGCGCACGCGCGGCACGTCCATCGCATGCCGTTCGATCAGGTCAAAAACCACGTCCGCCGTCGCGCCGGCAAACCGTGTCAGCCGCTCCCCGCGCTCGGGGCCGAACATCGAAATCAGATCATCCGGGTCGTACTTCAAACCGGGAATGACCTGGCCGCCGTTGCGGCCCGATCCGCCGAAGCCAATCTCGCGCGCCTCCAGCAGTATGACCTTCACACCGCGCTCGGCCAGGTGCAACGCGGTGGACAAGCCGGCATAACCGCCGCCGATCACGGCGACATCGGCCTGCGCCGACGCGTCCAGCGGCCCGGTGGGCGGCGGCGGCGCCGCGGTGGCCGCCCACAGTGACGGGGAAAGCGGAAACGGCGCTGGCTGCATGGGGCTTCCTTCCTTACATGGGATGCAGCACGCGCCGCAGGAAGTCCTGCGTGCGCGGATGCTGCGGATGATTCAGCACTTCGCGGGCGGCGCCCTGCTCCACCATGACGCCGCCGTCAAAGAACATGACACGGTCGGCGACCTCGCGCGCAAAGCTCATTTCGTGGGTGACGACGACCATCGTCATGCCGGCCTCGGCCAGCTTGCGCATGACACCCAGCACATCGCCGACCAGTTCGGGATCGAGCGCCGAGGTGGGCTCGTCGAACAGGATCGCCTTGGGTTGCATCGCGAGCGCCCGCGCGATCGCCACGCGCTGCTGCTGGCCGCCGGATAGCTGGTTCGGATGCGCGTGCTCCTTGTCCGCCAGCCCCACGCTGGCCAGCAATTCGCGGCCGCGCTCCACCGCCAGGGCGCGAGGTTCCTTCTTCACGAAGATCGGGCCTTCGATGACGTTTTCCAGCGCCGTGCGATGCGGAAACAGGTTAAAGCGCTGGAACACCATCGCCACCTGCGTGCGGATCGACACGATGGAAGGCGCGTCGCAATCGACGAGCTCGCCGTCCACGGTGATGCGACCGGCGTTGTAGCGTTCCAGTCCGTTGATGCACCGCAGGATGGTCGACTTGCCCGAGCCGGACGGACCCACCACACACACGACCTCGCCCTGCCCGACTTCGGCGTCGATGCCTTTCAGGACCTCGAGCGGACCAAAGCTCTTCCTTACGCCTTGCAGGCTGATCATTTGATGGCGCTCCGCTTTTCCAGATGCCGCACCAGCAGGATGAGCGGCACGCACATCACCAGGTACATCAGCGCCACCAGTGTGAACACCGTGGCGTTCTTGAAGGTGGATACGGCGATGAGCTTGCCTTGCAGCGCCAGCTCTGCGACGGTGATGGTGGACGCCTGCGACGAGTCCTTCAGCATCATGATCATGATGTTGCCGTACGGCGGCAGGACGATCTTTACGGCCTGCGGCAGCACGACGCGCCGCATCGTGAGGCCCCAACCCATGCCCATGGCCATCGCCGCCTCGATCTGCCCTCGGTCGATCGCCTGGATGCCCGCACGGAAGTTCTCCGCCTGATAGGCCGAATAGGCGATGCCCAGGCCGATGATGGCCGCATGCACAGCGCTCAGCGACACGCCCATGTCCGGCATCACGAAGTAGATGTAGAAGAGCAGCACGATGATCGGAATGCCGCGCAGCAGATTGACAAGGCCCGCGCTGAAGCCCGACAGATATTTGTTGCCGGACACCCGCATCAACGCCCATACCAGGCCCAGTACCGTGGACAGCGCAAGGGAACCCAGCGTGACCAGAATGGTGAGCTTGGCGCCCTCCAGCAGGATCGGCATGAACACTGCCGCGTCTTTCAAGAATTCCGTCATGAGTCCACCCACTCCAAGAAGACAGCCCGCGATGACCGCTTGGGAAACAGCCAGAGAAGTGCCGCGGATGCGCTGCGTCCGCCGACGCGACCGAACGCGCCGGCGGGATGCTGCAAATGCCTGAACTGAGTCGGCCCGACCGGCATCACGCGCCGCCCAGACCCCACTTCTTCAGGATCGCGTCGATGGCGCCGTCGGCTTTCAGCTTGGCCAGCGCCTTGTTGATCCGATCAAGCAGCTCGGTGTCGTCCTTGCGCGTGGCAAGCCCAAGGCTTCCCATGATCGTCGGCTGGTACGACTGCGCCATCTTCAGGTTGGGATAGTTGCCCTGCGACAGGACGTACGCAGCGATGGGATAGTCCATGAAGCCGCCCTGGATGCGGCCGGCGTTGGCGTCGCGCATCATGTCGGGCGGATTGTCGTAAAGCTTCACTTCCTTGAAGACGCCGCTCTTTTGAATGGGCTCGACAAAGGCAGTGCCGACCTGCACGCCGACGGTCATGCCCTTCATGTCGGCGAAGGACTTGTATTCCTTGTTGTCGGTCTTGAGCACCATCAGGCCCTCGCCGTAGCGATAGACAGGCTCGGAAAAGCTCACCACCTGCTGGCGCTGCGGCGTGATGAACATCGCCGCCGACACGATGTCAATGCGCTTGGATGTCAGCGATCCGATCAGCGCGGAAAACGCCATGGGCTCGATCTGCACCGAAAATCCCGCTTCCTTGCCCACCGCTTTCACGATGTCGACCATCACGCCCTCGATGCTGTTCGTCTTGGTATCGAGAAAGGTGAACGGGCTGCCGGTGGGCGTGGACCCCACCTTCAATACCGTCTGGGCTTGGGCGCCCGCCGCCATGGACAATGCTGCGAATACAGAGACAACAAGAGTCTTGAATTTCATGACATATCCTCATCGTGGCAAAGAAGGCCGGGCCGCGCGTGGCGCGTCCGGTGGCGGCACG
>Ga0213823_1001072_pt1 | contig 18085 bp, 18 predicted proteins | sample MC6MC0907MG_FD_179887 | JGI IMG/M metagenome (GOLD analysis project Ga0213823, IMG submission 179887) | Enriched soil aggregate microbial communities from Iowa State University, Ames, United States - MC6-MC0907-MG | ecosystem: Environmental > Terrestrial > Soil > Unclassified | place: USA: Iowa...
CATTTCCCTAAAAAAAGGAATTATTCTATTTTGTATAGAAATATATGATATATCAACTTAGAGGATGAAAAAATATATTGAGAGAAGGGGAAAAGATGATTCAAACTGAGGGTGTGTTAGAAAAATTCCCTATTTTTATGACAGCTTTTAAACAAGAAAGAATGATTAGGGTATTCCTTCCGAATAGCTACAACAATGAAAATAAGAGCTATCCCGTCCTATACATGCATGACGGGCAAAATGTTTTTGAAGATGAAGGGGCAATTAAAGGAGTATCCTTAGGGATGAAAGACTACTTAGAGAAGACCGGTCTTGAAATCATTATCGTGGGAATTGACCTTAATCCTGAGGGTGAAGAGCGGGTCAATGAATACTGCCCATGGGTGAATGGTGAAATCAGCAAACAAATATTAGGTTATGCCAGTCCATCAGGTGGCAGGGGCGAAGAATATCTAGATTTTGTGGTAAATGAGCTTAAACCGTTCATAGACCAGAAGTATCGTACGCTTAAGAACCAGACTTCCATGGCAGGAATCTCATTAGGCGGCCTCATTTCGACATATGCTGCCTGCCGATATCCACATGTTTTCAAAAGAATTGCAGCCATATCCCCCGGCTTTTATCGAAACCAAGAGGAAATTGAGAATCTATTAAGGAACTCCGACATGTCTGCAATTGAGAAATTCTACATGGATTTCGGAACAAAAGAAATCGGCGAAGATGAAGAAATGCAAAAGGTATTCCTTGATCTAACGAATCGAGTCGTTGACATTTTAAACGACAGAAAGGCACCTCTGCACTTTCAACTGATTGAAGAGGCCGAACATGCCTATATATTTTTTAGAAAAAGAGTCCCTGCAATGCTATCATACCTATTTTCAGATATTGATAAGGAAAATTGACGATGCTCTAAAAAGGTATGGCGAATGAAACGCCATACCTTTTGTTTCCACTACTGGCCAAGTAGGTTGAATTCAATATTATCTGTAAGGGCATTTATGATTATTTTCACGTCATCATGATTGGCAGTTCCCTTTTCAGCTTTTTCATGGACCCCTTCTATTACTTCTTCAATTTCATCAAGCTTTTTTACCACTACCTTCTTAACCTTTTTTGCTAAAAATGGAGCTTCTTCTTCTTTAAACTGGTCGATGGACTTCGTTAAGTGATCCATTTCTTTTACGATTAGCTCTAGGTCTTTTGTTACCAGGGTTTCTTTCCCTTCAAGCTGTTCCAATTTTTCCTTAGACGCATCGAATTGATTACCAAGTTCCTCTGCTTGATCAGCAAACTGCTCCGATTTGGACGTATCAACCCCGACATCTACCGAGCATCCAGTTAACATAAAAGCCACTATCATTATGGAAAAAATAATTATTTTTTTCATATATATACCTTCCTTCACTAAAATTAATTTTTTCCAAAAATACTTAAATATCCATGGTACATTGCCCAGAAAAACAGTGTGAGAAACAGGCTAATCAACCCCACAGCAACATCAAGCGGATAACCGTAAAAACCTATTTGGGTCAGCCTTACCGTGAAGAGAATAAACCCAAGCACTGCGGCCGTTACAAAAAACAGTACACTTAAAAGAATATGCAGCCATCGGTATTTAATCGTTTTGTTTCTTGTTGATTGTCGCTTAATAATCAACCTAATTAACCACATCAGCAAAATGCCACAAAGAATCGTTACCGCCAACATGACATAACCGGCTAATTTGAATAAGGTGATGGGAGAGTCCACAGCAGAAGGTTCTTCTCCTATTAATATCTGCAGCATTCCCTTAACGATTGGTAACTTTACTTCAGAATTCGATTCACCAATGATCAACACAATTCCAAGGTCTTTTTCCGGTAAAAACATAATCGCTGCACTCGATCCGATCCCGTCCCCGGCTTTATATAAGATATTTTCATCAACCAGTTTGCCCGCTGTAAAGCCGCCAAATGTATACTTCCAATCCTCTTGCTCCGATGGGACAATCCCTTCAAATGAACGCTCCATTATGTCAGGTGGTAAAATATTTCCTTTTCCATAACCCAGCATGGCTTGAACGTACAACGCCAGATCTTCCACATTTGTATAAATCCCGCCTTCAGGGTCTTGGCTTTTTCCAAAAGTCTCGAAATTTATCAGCCTATCAGACTTGAAACCGAAAATCCAGCTATACTCTTTGGCCACATCCTGATGTGGATGGTTTGTTAATTCGTAACCATAAAAACTTTGATTAAGATTCAAAGGCTGAAAGACAAATTTGTGCATGTAGTCGTAGTAACTCATCCCTGATACTTTTTCGATGATTAACCCCAGCTCATTAAAGCATGAATTGCAATATTGCCCTTTTTCCCCCGGAGTGCCCGACACCTCAACCGTATTTAATGCTCTAACCGCATTTTCGAGAGAGTTTCGGTTCTCTTTTTCATTGGTAAAAATAGAACCGTCCGCTTGAAATCGATTAACACCAGGGGAATGGATTAGTAAATGTTTGATTGTCACTGCTTTGGATATTTTTTTATCCTCGTAGCTAAACCAAGGCAAATAGTTTTGGACAGGGTCATCAAGCTTTAATTTCCCTTGTTCAGCAAGCTGCAAAATGGCAGTAGCGGTTAACGATTTAGTAACCGATGCGATTGAGTAAATTGTCTTGGAGGTAGCTTTTGTCTTCACCTCATCATCGCTGTAACCAATCCCGTTTGTATCGACAATTTGATCCTTATAGACAATTGCGTCGGAGCCGCCGGTAATTCCAGCCTTTGCAAATTGCTCATTCACGTAGGCTTCCACTTTTTCTAGCATATCCTTTGATGGCTCTCCTTCATTTGCGTAAATAGTAATTGGAGTTAAAGTAACGAGCATAATGATTAAAGAAGCAAGAACCCCAAATTTCCTCCATATCATTCTTTTTCCTCCTTGATCATGCGTTTTCTTGAGAACTTTAAATAGATTTGAAAGTAGAAGCCTTATTTTTCCTTCCTATTTGTAAGCCCATTAACAAAATCAAGCCAACCATCATCAATGTATTGAGTATCCCTTGATCGAAACTCCCTCCCCCACTTAACCAATCAAGAGTTCCCAGATTGATGACAATTAAGGAATTAGTTGTATCAAACACGTGATTAAACAGGTTCCAGGCAATATGAATTGCCGTTGGCATCCATAGTGACCCTGTTTTTTCTTTTACTAAAGCTAAGAAAATTCCCGTTAAAAAAAGATTGATCAAGATAAATGGATTGGCCAGCACATTATGTCCGAGTGAATGCAGTACAGCAAATGGAATAGATGATACGATTACCGCCATGGTAACGCCATAACTTCGTTTCAATAATCCTTGCATATAGCCGCGAAATAGTGCTTCTTCCGTAAACGAATCGCAAATGGCGAGAAAGGCAGCAATTCCAAATGCCTCCCATATGAGAGGACTAAAATCAAACGCCGTTATTTTCGCCTGACCTAGACTCCAGATAAGGATAAAGTTGGTGAGAACCATTAGCACTCCAAATACAATCCCTTTTAAAAACTTACTTCCACTTTTAGGGTCATCGAACCCCAGCGCCCATTTCTCTTTGCGTTCAAAGAAACGAAACATCAAGAAAATCGCTCCAAATAAGGTGATGATTGCTTTAGGCCCGTTGATAAGCCTAGCCACATTATCAGAAATTTCATAAGGGCTGGGCAGCAGCATCTTTTGCATGAAAGTGAATGCCACTGCTAATAAAGTACAGAAAACCATTGAAATTAAAATTTTTCCAAAGACTTGAATATGTTTACTCATTCCTTCATTTCTCCTTTTTTAATGCTCGACATCCACAGCATCCAGCATTCCCCTCTTCATCACACCCTTAACTTTAATGATGAAAAGTCACAACGAGAAGGTTCCTTAAGTCATTAAAGCGGTAACTTTTAGTCACAAAAAAATAAACCTTCAGCAGCGGAAGGTTTATTTTTTCGATATTAAGCTTTCGTCAATGGCTTTCATAATCGCAGATGACCGATTTTTAACATTTAACTTTGAATAGATGTTCGAGATGTAATTTTTTACCGTACCTAATGATAAAAACATCATTTCCGCAATTGCTTTATTGGCTAATCCCTGTGCTAAATACTTTAACACTTTCCGTTCCTGCTCATTTAATTGATAAGGATTATGGCTGGAAGGCTCGAGGTTATCCTGCAAGGCAGACTCTTCGCTCATTGTTTGAAAAACCTCCTTTGCAAGCTGCTGAGGTACTAGAGAACCGCCATGATAGACCAATTCAATGCCTTTTATTAAAAACTGCGGATCGACAGCCTTAAGGATATAGCCCTCTGCCCCGGCATTTAAGGCATTCCGTACAAATGTAATATCTTGAAAGGTTGTAAGAATAATAACCTTTACTTCCGGCCAGCGTTCTTTAATTTTTTCGGTAGCCTGAACACCGTCCATGATCGGCATTTGAATATCCATTAAAATGACATCCGGCAGCTTGCCTTCACATGAACGAATGGCCTCTTCCCCATTTTCTGCCAAGCTAATTACCTTTATGTCAGCTATGCTTTCCAACACGATTCGTAAACTTTTACGAATCAGCTCCTGGTCTTCCACAATCATTATGTTAATCATATCGTTTTCGACTCCTTCTTTGCCAACGGGATGGTACACTTGATTTCGGTTCCTTGATTTGCTCTGGAATGAATCTCGAAAGTGCCATGGAGGGCAGATAATCGATCATTCATTGAAACTAACCCAAAGCCTGGCGTTAACTCATTTGACCCAATCCCATTATCCAGCAATTGAAATACAACCGACCCCTCTTGAAAAATTAACCTTGCGATAACATGACTCGCTTGCCCATGCCTCTTTGCATTCGTAAGCGATTCCTGCAAGCAGCGGATCAAGGTAAATTTAATTCTCTCCCCCATTCCCCGTTCGACACCTTCAATAGTAATATCAACTTTCGTCCCTGTATGCCTCCTAAAATCATCAATGACACTTTGGAATGATTCCGTTAACGTTTGATGGTCTTCCATCGGTGATATTTGATGGATCGTCTTTCTGACGTCATCCAATCCCTTTCTCGCTAAATTAGAAATTTCTATTATACTCGTTTCTCCTTCCTCTTTATTGACTTTTAATAGATAGGGCAGGGCATCTAAACTGGTGATCACCGAAGTGAAGATATGACCAACGGTATCGTGTAAATCCTGGGAAACCCGATTTCTTTCCTCCATGATGGTCAGTTCTTCAATCCTTTTCGAATACTGCTCGAGCGTTTGATTTTTTTCCTGAATGGATTTAATCAAAACCTTCATTTTATTGTTTAGCACGGTCACTCTTCCTAACGCAAAGCCGAACCCGTAGAAAAGGCAAGCATTAATAGATTCACTTAAAATATGATTCTCTGATGTGAATAGATTTCCTTGCCATGCTCCGGAAAAGAAAAGCGCCATCCCGATAAAGGGGCCTATCCATATTAACGGTTTACGTTGGCATGCATAGGCAATGGTGATGAACGGGAGGTATAAAAAATCATAAATATCAGGTTCAGCAAATTGATTCATCAATAACAAAAACATACTTCCCGTTAACAGGACTTCGGCAGCAAGGTAAAAAGGAAATTTTATATATCCAGGCCTGTAAAAAAGGTAGGGTACAAGGTAAATTGCAATAAACCACAGAAAGAATAACCACTTTTTGGAGTCATCTGAATTAAGCTCAATGACTGTACTTGCATTAAAATAAATCCAAAACGTTCGCACAAAAAAAAGAAAAGTATCGAGCCAATTCCATTTTCTATTTTCGATAAGTATCTCCACTTGCATCAACATCCTTTTAAAAATTTCCTATTCTTCCATTATCTTATTTCCAAAATATTACTTCAATAATTTTCTTTGCATCACCTGATGTTACTTTTTTATAGCTGAAAGTAACTTATCACTATGACTTTTAAAAAATAAAGTAAGTGTAAGAAATGCAAAACAAATAGGCAGAGGATGATGAAAATGAAAATTGGCTTAACACGTATAGTAACGATTTGTTTGATTAATTTTTTACTCAACTATTTATTGTTGTTCCCGTTAGGATTGTTTAAGTATTTAGAAGCTGAGGATCTATCCATGTTTGCCCTGGTGGGTGTTGTGGTAAGTGGCATTCCAGCGATAGCCACACTAATGTTTTACAAATTTATTGATAAAAAACCCGTAAGCACTTTAGGGTTTAAAATGAAAAAGACCGACGTGGTTTTCTCGATTCTATCAGTAACTGTTACGGTCGCTCTGTATTTTGTTTATATTTTAATTTCTTCTAAAGTTGGTGTCGTTTCAGCAGAATGGAATACCGAGGCATTCACTAAAGGAAGTTTTTATTTACTCCTATTCTTAACCTTTATCTCTTGGTTTACTGCGGCTTTTTATGAAGAAGTACTATTCAGAGGATATTTTGTGGCTAATCTGAAGTTTTTAAGCCCGATTAAATTATATATCGTTACAAGTATTATCTTTATGGTTTTCCATATTTTCAGAGGATTACCCCTTATCAATATTGTTATTTTAATGGGGATGAGCTGTGTGTTTTTATATATTTACTTAAAAAGCGGTTCACTGATGCCAAGTATTTTCGCCCATTTAATCTTTAACTTTACCAGCACACATCTCGTCGGAACAAGCGACATCGCCATCCTAAAATATACAGGCGATCCCGGCATCCTAAACCTAGTTATCATTATAATCTATGCAACCGCCCAAATTATCCTAGCAAAAACCATCTATCAAAATAAACAACTAAAAACCAACATACAGAAGGTAACAACATAAGAAAGGGTGTCAGGCACCATGTGAAAATTTCACATGGTGCCTGACACCCTATTTCTTATTGCCACCTTGTTAACCGGTTTCTTGGTTGCTTTTAAGTTGGTCATAAATTTTTTGATAGGCTGCGGCTTCTTTTAAAAATCCTTTATTTTGATACATTTTACTGATTTTTCGTACGGGGGAAGGATTTTGTGGTTGAAGTTCCATTTCCCAGAAGAAGCAGTCGATGGCCTTATCGAATTGTTTAAATTCAGCATAGTAATCGCCTAAATCCATCATGCGATCGGGATCTTCCACTAATTCAATCATTTCATTAATTTTTCTCATCACTTCTGATTGCGGATATAGCTTTTCAATATCCAAAAGTTTATTGTGAACAGATGGGAGTTCGTGCTGGTTAAGCATATTAACGGCAAGTTGGAAGAGTTTATCCTCCAATTGCTTTGTATTTTCCGTCTGCGAGAGGTGTTCCAACAAAGGTGCGAATTCGTCTAAATGTGATAGGACGAAGTTAGCATCGCAATTTTCCCAAATGATTTCGAGGGTGGCATCATAGGAAGAGGGCAGGTCATGAACAAATTTGAATAGGCATGAAGCCGCTTGTTCATAATTCCCTTTTTGAATCATCTTTTCCAAAATCGATTGTGATTCAGGTAACACTCGGAACGGATTGATGTTCACTTGAACTAAGATGAGCATCCATTCCTCCATTGTAATAAAATCCAATGCAATATCCGTATACTTTTCAATGGTTTGAGGGTTTTGAGGACGATTCTCATGTTCCAGCCACAGCAATAACAGAGTTAAACCATCTTGTTCACATAAGATATTTTCCAACACCATTCGTTCGTTTGAATGAGAGCGATTTTTGAAACAGTGTAATTCCACAAATAGAGGATCCTTTTGTACGATGGATGGGTAGTCTAAGGAATGGTAAAAATTGTGGTAGGTATTGAATTCGTGTGAATCCAATCGTTCCTTTGCAGATTTTAATGAAGGTGCAAAATCAGATAAAAGTTGGAGTACCTGAAACGATTTCATAAATTTCCCGCTTCTTCTAAGGTGAAAGAAAATCCTATCAATCATCCCGATCAGCTGATCTTTTTCAAAAAAGGAATCTAAAGTTGTCGCAATGTGGGCCACTTCCTGCAAAGAAAAATGGAGTTGAAGTTGAGAGAAAAGCTTATTTTTATTTGGTATCGATACAACGGACACATGGGAGATTAATGCGGTTAAAATTGGATGTGGAGATGCAATAAGAATACCTTCATGAAATGCCTTATTAATAAATGTGCCTTCTTCTATTTTATCAAGCTTCCCGCCATAAATAAGGGAATTTTTATAGTAAATAAGATAATAATTTCCGTCGTCTGCAGTTATAACTTCGATTACCTTGGTTCTTGCAAAGATTGCCGCTCGAAGGACCTTCCCTTTTTCAACTTTCTTCTTATCTTTTATCGATATTTCCGTTGGCATGATCATTTCATTATCCATTTTACCTTTGCCCCCCATCATCATAGTTACCTCTTTTACATTTATTATATCATAGGTTATGAATATCGAGTGCAGAGTATCAATTGGTCGTGTACTCCCACCTATCTTAAAATAATTTTTTTGATTATATGGTTTATCTGAAATGGAAAAGGTATGGCTGATTACGAGCCATACCTTTCATGGTTAAAATGGTTTTAAGATCATCAGGGTAATGATTATCAAAAAAATCACATTTTCAAGGTGTTCATATTGAAAAAGAACTTTTGACAAACGCCAATATTCTTCAGGAATCTCTTCGCCTTTATGGGATTCTAATAGGGCTTTAACCGGTTTTGACCTTGGTGATAGGACGAGTGGGCCAATAGCGAGTGCTGCCAAAAAGAGCACAAGACTTGTTACATACCACCCCATTCGAAACAGGATTGGATTTAAAAAGCCCATGGTTAAACCTGTAATCAGTAACAGCGCACCACCAACCATCACAAAAATATGTAACTTATGTCGAATCTTATATGAATGTCTTAATTCGGTCATTGTTTTCCCAGATTTAACAACTGTCGTTAAAATAAAACCTGGTCCCATCCCCAAAATAGCTGAAAAAATATGAATGAATACGACAGCTTTGTAGAATGTAATCACTGGTGTGCCAACCTCCATTATCTGCATGCTCCCATTTTACCATAAACAATGTGACTACTATGTGATATCTTACGTTGTGAAAAAGTTTTGTGGATTTTCCGTCATTAATTTATCATATTTATAATGATATAATGTAGTAAAAATTGAGAGTTTTGATGCACCTGAAAGGGGGCTGCTAACATAAATAATTTCGTTAAATTGATCTTTATTTTAATAGGATTCTTAGCCCTAGGGCTCGGCATTTTAGGTATTATTTTGCCCTTATTGCCAACCACTCCGCTATTACTTTTAGCATCGTTCTGCTTTGTCAAAGGTTCTGAACGATTTGAGTGCTGGTTCAAAGGGACAACCCTCTACAAGCGCCATTTGGAGAACTTCGTTAAAGAGAGGGCCATGACCTTGCAGCAGAAACTGTCCATCTTGTTATTTGCGGACGTAATGATTGCCATTGCCTTCTTCTTCCTCGACAATACTATATTAAGGACCATGCTGCTGCTAATCGTTGTGTATAAATACTATTATTTCATTTATAAAATTAAAACGGTTCGGGTTGCAAAGGCGGAACCCAAATAACACAAAAGACAAATGGCACCATCCCTAAAAAATTGGGGGTGGTGCCACTTATAAAACTTAAATATCATTAATTTTCATCATTCGGATTAATTATCGCCAACACCTGATGATCTTCCCATTTCCCGTTAATCTTCACATTTTTCAAAGCGATGCCTTCTTTATGAAAACCTGACTTCTCGAGCACTCTAATCGATCCGATATTGTGGGGCATTACACCAGCTTCAATCCGATGTAGTTTCAGTTCTTTAAATGCATATTCTACCAACAGTTTAAACCGCTTCTGTCGTGTAGCCTTTTCCGTTATGATTTTTATCTAAAAAGTAACCGATGAACGCACTTTGAAGCGAACCCCGTAATACTTGAAATAGATTAATCGTACCAATCAAGGCCCCATCATTTTTAAAAATCCCAAAATTATATGCCTGATCTGTAAGGCTGTCTTCTTCATATTGCTTGATTCTCTCGAGCTGGGGTTCCATTGTATAATATGCCTCGCTCCGCTCCATCGAAAACTTTTCAAAGAAATTGCGATTCTTCTTCAGTAAATCAAGCAAGGCTTCAGCATCTTCTGTTAAAAATGGTCTTATGTAAATGGTATTACCCTTAATCATGTAATCTTCCTCTCACTATTTTAAATTAAGAACCATATACTCATCATCATAATAAACGCCATTCACTTTAATTGCCTTTTCCTCTAATCCAAATGTCTTAAAACCTAGTTTTTGATAAAGCTGTTTTGCTTTTTGATTACTTGCAATTACGCCTAGGTTTATTTTTTCAATAGCTTCAATATCTTTCGCTTTGTTAATTGCTTCTGTTAATAACGCTTTCCCAATGCCAAAACCTTGTTTCTTTGGGGTGACATACATTGCAAAAATGTTTGCCCGATGCTGAATTTTCACCCGATCCTCCTGAAGCAAAGTAACGACACCAATTAATTCTTCCTTTTCAAACGCACCAAAGGTGTAGTTTCCTGGTGCCGTAAAATTACTAGCAATCTGTTCAACGGGATTTTCCCTTTTTACCGATTCTTCATAGCTTGTTAAAAATGCCTCAGGATTTTGCTTCAATGCTTCTAAGCGCAGCGCCCAGTAACTTTCAGCGTCTGATGGGTTTAGTAATCTAATTTCCATGTTTGTGCTCCCCTTTGTTCTATTAATATCTAAAAAGCCAAGGCATCATTGAATTTCTTACTCATCTTGGCCTTTCTGAAATAATTCACCAAAATCTTTCCCATGACGAATGACTTTTATCAAAAGATCGAGCTTTTCATTTCTTTCTTAATCCAAAAGCTTCGACATATAGTATTCATCAACATATTCTCCATCTATAAAAAGAGAATCCCTTTTTGTTCCTTCAATCTCAAAACCCATTTTCTTATACAACGCTACCCCTGGCCCGTTTTTGGTTACTGTCGTTAACTCTAGACGGTGAAGTCCCCGATCCCTTGCCCACTCTTCTAGTCTTACAAATAGTTTAGTCCCAATCCCTTGTCCTCGATAATCCTTTAATATTCCTATAACAATATAGACAGCATGCTTTGTTCTTCTTGCCGTGCCACCCATTACAACTAAATATCCAACCAAATTATTACCTTTTTCCACAACGAATATAGTAGAGTTTTCACTTTTTTTCATGTTTTTCAATTCTAATTCTTTGCTGCTCTGTTGTAAGCTGTCGTTCACCTGCTTCCATCAGCATAAACTCTGACTCCTCCTCAACCTCTCGAATAAGGTTCACTAAGTTTTCTGCATCTGAAACATTTATTTCTCTAACCATCAAAACAGCTCACTCCCTTTAAATAATCTTTCTAATATCACTCCAACCATACACAAGTTCCTTTACTATTTTTCCGGAAAACTCAACTTCGATGGTGTCAATTTTTTCAGCTCCGAGTGCCTCATAAAATAAGCGGGAACGATTATCTTCTAGCACTAAAACCATCATAGTAGAAATATTTTGAAGCTGTAGTTCTTCTATCAACGGTTTAACTAGTAATTTACCAAGTCCATTACCTTGGTATTCTTTTAAAATATAGATTGCATATAACTCGCCAACATAATTAGGGTAATTGCCCGTTCTTTCTTTACCGCCGGATGAAAATCCGACAATTTCCCCCGCTGAGGTTTCAGCAACATATACTCCTCCATTGGGAATGCCCTTTTTCCACAATTGCTCCCGGCTTTTATAGGAAAGTCTATTTAAGTAATCTGCTGGAACAATATTGGAATAGGTAGTTCTCCAACTATCGACATGGACCTTCGCGATTCCACTGGCATCGGCTAACACTGCTTTTCTAATCTTCATTCCAACACATCCAAATCTTTATATAGTTCTAAAGATTCTATCAAAGACTGCATATCATATCCAGTTTTTTCATTAATTTTATTTGCCCAATCTTCTATACTAGTAAGCTTATTTTCACGAAATAAACCCTCACTGGTACTAATGAAACTCTCCCAGTCATAAAATTCCCAATGGGCTACTTCAGATTTTTATGGGATTCGACACTCTACCGAAGGCTTTGGTGTAATGATATTCTGAAAATACTGACCGCGGCCTATTAGTAAGGGTAGGAACTACTTATATTCCTGTAACAAATGTAGAGCTTTCTTCTGAATGGTACGTAAACAAATTAGGTGCAGAGTTAACCTATAAAGACGAGGACAAAGCGATTCTCAATTTTGCAAACCAAAGCATTTTTCTAGTTAAATCTAAAGAAGGTCAAAGCTCCAATTTCTATGATATTTACGGGGTAGAGCGTTTCTCTTTAACATTTGAAGTAAATGGATTAAACGCTCTAGAAGCTATACACGAAGATTTTACAGAAAAAAAGATACGAGTTGGTAAAATTGAAAACAGAGGACACTCGGGAAGGAATTTCGTTTTCTGTGATTTAGATGGTAATAAATTTGATGTTTGGAGTGAATTAAGTCCAATCTTCAAAGAAAAGTTTTTGACCTCGCAAAAGTAAAAACTATTTAGACTGTTATAAAAACCATAAAGAGTGTTCTTTTTACCATGCTTATTCACCCTTTTAAAAAAAGAGACGAAGCAATCCGAAAAATCGTTTCATGCTCATCAGCCTTTACTGAATTTAATCATAAATTCCTGAACTCTTTCGGTCACTTCTTTTAAGGCTTCGATCGATGCTAAGGTATCACCTTTTATTTCCAACGCATGATCAGCATGAGGAATGACAACTGTGCTCACAAGATGATTGTTTTTCAGTGAAGAAATTCGCTCTTCAATAAAATGATGATCTTGATCGCCAATCACACAGAGTGAGGGCCGGTCAGTATGTAAAAGTGCCTGGTACACATGGTCATCCTTCAAAAGTGGTGTTAGCCAAACGCCAATCGCATGCTTGATGAAATTCTTTTGAGCCCATTCCATTGCCATCGGAATCGTTCCAATCGATTTACTGAACAGGAAACTCTGTTCATACACGGTATCCTTTAGAACTTCCTCGACTACCTCCTTTACATCTTCATACATCCATTGGTCTTGTTCCTCTTTGCTAAGCATTTTAAACTGTTCATTCTTTGCAAAATAATAATTAATATGGAGAACATCGATGTTATGGTTCAAACACATGCCGGTCGCAAAATGAAACAACGGCCGCTGTGTGCTATAACCAAGACCAGGCAGCATGATACAGATTGCATGATTCGGTTGCTCCCTGCGAATCCATGTATAGGGGATGGTTGAATACTCATTTCTTACCACTTGATCTTCTAAAATTTGATACATCTCATACACCTCATCAGTTGATTACCTGGATAGGTTGCGGGAAGAGAATTGTTAAAGCTTTGAACGTTCGTAAGGCCGCAAGAATACTTTTTCAGTGTTTGAATTCATAAGTTAAGACCTTAAATGCCATGATAAAAATAAAAGTAAAAAAGGTGATAACATGAGAATATTGATGATAGTTGTTTTTGCTATAAGCGTCTTTTTCTCTCCGAGTGAGATTCCACTAAAAGTATTAAATACAGCAATGGCACAACAGAAACCGATTCCTCCCTATGCGAAGTTTGGTACCCTCGCAATGGAGAAAACACATGAAAAGTACCCAAATGCAAAAATAATTGATTATTTGCATATTGGAAGATTAACTGGCAGGCAAACCTCAACGGAAAAATTTAAACTCTGGTTAAAGGCTAACAGCAAAGAATTCGGTGTTTTCGTAAATATTGAGTTTAACAATGAAACGGGTAAAGTCATTAAGATTACCTTCAAGGAAACACCGAAATGATCTCTGGTTCTTTTAAAAGGGACATTTTTTCAAGTGTTCCTTTTAAAAGTCCATTATTCAACTACTAGGTTGGCCTGGTGATGCGGCCGGTGTTCTTTCACATATAGATCTTCGGAAATCATCCAATTATCTTCCCACATTCCACGTGCCTCTTCACCGTCCCTTTCAATACCTCGTGACAGCCTTGTCTCCCTTGGACATTCGACCCAAATAGTAAAATCATAAAGGTTTGACATTTCGTTCCGTGTGGAATACACACCTTCAATGATGACAATGCCGCCAATCGGAACGGTATGCCATTCTGCCAGCTGATCCGTTTCCCAATCGTAACGCTGGTAATACCCATCTTGGCTTCGACTAATCGGTTCAACCACCTGTTTTACTACCCGTTTCCAATCAACATCTGCCCCAACAGGCTTTTGTGTTGGGGGTACTTGGATGATTTGATTAGATGGAAAATAAAAATCATCCATATGCACAACCGTTACGTTGGAACATTCCTCTTTTAAAAGATTTGCCAAAGTACTTTTTCCGGAACCGCCGCAGCCATCGATTCCGATTAAGAGCGTATTTTGCTTTCGAGGAATCTGGTCAATCGACTTTATTAGTTGTTCGATAGACTGAAAATTTCCTCTTTTGATATGAAAATCCAATAAAATCCCACCATTCACTTTTTTTATACAATAGCCTTATTTTCTCTCGCCTGGAAACTGTCATCCTTTCAGAGTGACCGGCCTGGCCCTTTTTCTCCTTCGATGGGCACTGTCATCCCTGAAACTTGATTTCGGTGATTTTCCCACTTTTTATGAAACCGATGTTTTGATACACCTCATTGGAGGCGGGGTTACAGATATCTGCATACAACATTGGAACTAGCTTCTCTTTTTTTAAAATGGCACACATTTCAGCTGTCAACGCACTTGCATAGCCATTTTTCCGCAGCTGGGTCGGTGTAAACACAGCGTTAATTCGACCATATTTTGCAAAGCAATGAGAAATATTTGCCATCGATACCGGCTTTCCTTCTACCAGCCACAGATAAAGGCCCCCCTCAGCCTTGAAGTTCCTTATGACTTCACCGTAGAAGAAAATGACCAAAAGAGCGTCGATGCTAGTAGCTCCCCATGGAAACTTGACCCGATATTTACCGCACAGGTATTTGTAAGTCTTTTAATCTCACCTAATGGGATAACTGGGGAATATCCGATTGCCACCGAAGATCTAAAAATAATCCAAAATAACGGCAAAGATGCCATCGTAGAAGTAACTGGAGATAAGACACCAATTAAGAAAGTCTACCTAAAACGAATAGTAAGACAAGACTCCACTGGAATTAGGACCGTCATCGGATACGACCCCAAATAACAATATCGAAGTGTCAATAAAGGTGTCAGGCACCATGTGAAGAATTCACATGGTGCCTGACACCCTTCTTCAGCCGATGGGAAAGTAATACTTTCCCATCAGGCATAAGTGCAACTACGCCTCTGTCTTCGCCTGCCGGCTCGCCAATCGGTGAGTTTTCTTTATATACTTTCTTGTTTTAAGGTATCAATAATGTTTTCCTTTTTAACTTTTGCGCTGGAGTAAAGCATGGCGGAACTGACGATGATAAATACGGCGGCGACCACATAAATGATACTGATCCACGGCAGTGTGAAGCCATAGCTGAAGCTGTTCATCATAGACCTATGGATCAAATACATAACGGCAATACTGATTGGGAGCCCGTACAGCAGCGCCTTGATGCCATAAAAAATACTTTCATAATTAATCATTTTGTTAAAGCCTTTTGGCGTCATTCCTACCGACTTAAGCATCGCAAATTCCCGTTTTCTTAAGGAAATTGATGTCGAAATCGTATTGAAAATATTCGCAATCGATATCGCTGTAATTAACGCAATAAAGCCATACGTAAACACCGACATAAGCATAATCATTTGTTCTTCCTGTTGTCTGCCTTGATATACATTGTAAACATACATCTTACTTTCTTTTATTTCCTCAATTTCCTGCTGTGTTTTCATTGGGTCCTTACTTTTCAGGTAAAGAAATGTCTGGGTCCTATCATACATCTTTTCGTTCATCAGTTGGTTCATGACTTGCTCTGAGACGATAATATTTAGTCCGCCAATCCCTGCCGGAGAAATTCCCATTGGAAATTGATTGGTTAATGCAGCAATTTCCACTTTATTCAAATTGACTTCTTTTTCTGTGTCCTGGTCAAAATAGGTTAAATCGATACTTTGGCCAATCTTCGTGTAAATGGCCTTCGTTTCAACATATTTTCCTGATGCTTCATCCTGATAAGGGATTGTATCAATCACAATTCCAGCAATGTTTGCCGGATTGGTAAGCTGGTCAAAATCTGCTCCAACCGTTTTTGCATACGTTCTTAAGTTTTTCTCATTTAATGCATGTATTTTAATAAAATAAGGGTATTTCCCGTTCTCAAAATTATCCTTGTATACCGCCTTTCGGAATTCATCAGCAGCCTCTGCTTTGTTTATCCAGGCGTTTACATTTAACACTTCCATCACGCTAGATTCTGACACATCGTTTAGGGTTGCGAATGAGTTTAGCAGTTTCTGATTGGATTCCGAAACTTTATTGTCCATTGAAACTGAAATATCATACTTGACTCCATCCTGTGAGAGCACTAGTGATTTTTTCAAATTATCGGTGAAAACTGAAACGGTTAAGAATAAGACGATACTAATGACAAGTGAAAATACTGTTGCTTGGTACTTGCGTTTGTTTCTCTTTAAATTTTTCAAGCCTATTTCCGCTTCAATTCCAAAAAATTTGCGAACGAACTTCGATGTTTTCACGGCTTTACCTGTAAGTTTAACCTCGGTTGTTTGACGAATTGCATCAATGGCAGAAATTTTCGATGCCTTTATGGCTGGGAGATACGTTGAAATCAAGATGGTCAACAACGATACCGCACAGGCACTCAGAATGGATAGCGGTGTAATCGATACGGTTAATTTCTCCTCCACGCCTAATGCCCCTTGAATAACCGAGTTAATGGACCAAAAGGTAACCCCGATTCCGACAAGTCCACATATAATGCCTATCGGGATACTAATTACACCAATAATGAAACCTTCAAAAAACACTGAGTTTCGCTTCTGTCTCTTCGTAGCCCCGACACTTGCGAGCATTCCTAAATGGCGTGAACGTTCTGAAACAGAAATAGCAAAAGCATTATAGATTAATGAAACGGAACCAATGATAATGACCGCCATAATGATGGCCGTTAACGATAAAAGCGTACGGTATAAGTTATCATTATTGGTCACTCCGTAATATCGTAATAATTGACCATTAAATTTGGGGGATTTGATATTATTTTTCTTAGCTAAGTCTTTCGCATGATCATATAAGGAGCTCTTGACCTTTTTTAGAACAACTGTTGCATTAACTGGATCATTTGCCCCGATTGTACTTTCATCTACATAGCTAATAACCGTATACCCTGGAGCCCACGTTGATTCCCATGTCGGACGTTTGATAAAGCCTACAACCGTGTAGCTTGTGGTCGTTTTATTTATCAAACTCTCTGACGATTTCCCATCCTCCATTTGTAATGGATCCTCTTGTCCGAAGACATGATCCGTAATATCTGGAATCTTTCGTTGTCCAACTTCAAGGGTTATTTGATCGCCAATCTTGTATTTTATCTTAGCATTCGTGGCAATATGCTCCGAAAGAACAATCTCATTGCTTTCTTTTGGCAGCCGCCCACTGCTCAAATCAATTGGAAACTGTTTAAATCCCGGGGCATTGTATTCTTTGAGAAACAAGTAAGGTTTGCTTTCATTTTGGCCGCCTTCTAAAAAAGAATAGCCGCGATCTCGTGAGAGAACTACCTTTTTTGTTTCATCATCGTTTTTAATTGCTTCAAGCTGCTCTTTGTTTACATCCTTGTAAAGGACATGCCATTCACCATTACTAGCGATATCCTGCCTTTGCATTAATTCCATAAAGGAGACACCAAGGGTTGCCACTGCTGTCACCATGGCGACAGAGATAATGACGCCAATGATGGTCACTAGCGTTCGTCGTTTGTTTTGCTTCAAATGACGAACCGTTAATTTATTGACAATATTCACGGACGAATCACCTCATCCTTAGCGATTCTGCCATCTTCAATTGCAATCACTCTGTCCGCTTGCAAGGCAATTCGTTCATCATGGGTAATAACTAGCAGCGTTTGCTTATATGTTTTATTAAACATTTTTAAAAGGTCGATGATTTCACTACTATTTTTACTATCTAGATTCCCGGTTGGCTCGTCGGCAAGCATAATGGCCGGATTGCTAATCA
>Ga0213823_1001076_pt1 | contig 18023 bp, 17 predicted proteins | sample MC6MC0907MG_FD_179887 | JGI IMG/M metagenome (GOLD analysis project Ga0213823, IMG submission 179887) | Enriched soil aggregate microbial communities from Iowa State University, Ames, United States - MC6-MC0907-MG | ecosystem: Environmental > Terrestrial > Soil > Unclassified | place: USA: Iowa...
GTGGAAAATGCTTTTGATTTTCCAGGCTTTGTACCGGCCTATATTCGCCCGCTATTCTGCGAAGGAAAAGGTCCGTTCCGCTGGGCAGCACTTTCCGGCGATCCCGAAGATATTCGTAAAATTGATAAAGCACTTTTACGTGAGTTTAAAGATGATGAGCACCTATGCAAATGGGTGAGAATGGCGCAGGAAAAAATCAGCTTCCAAGGACTTCCAGCTCGCATTTGCTGGCTTGGATACGGTGACCGTGCCCGCTTTGGTAAAGTGATAAACGAAATGGTTGCATCAGGTGAGGTTTCAGCACCAATTGTAATTGGCCGGGACCATTTAGATGCAGGCTCTGTTGCGTCGCCTAACCGTGAAACAGAAGCAATGAAGGATGGCAGTGATGCTGTATCTGACTGGCCGATTTTGAATGCGATGATTAATGCTGTCGGCGGTGCAAGCTGGGTATCGTTACACCATGGCGGCGGCGTTGGTATGGGATATTCTCAACATTCAGGTATGGTAATTGTTGCCGATGGTACGAAGGATGCGGAAGTTCGACTTCAGCGTGTCTTAACCACAGACCCTGGAATGGGTGTTGTCCGTCATGCGGATGCCGGTTATGAGCTTGCAATTAAAACAGCAAAAGAAAAAGGCATTAAAATGCCAATGCTTCAGCAAGACTAATAGACTGAGAGGATGTTCGAATTGAGTAAAGCAATTTTTATCAGAAATGCTTCTCAGCTCGTTACTTTACAGGGGAGTTCAAATGCTCCCCGTGTAAAAGAAGCGATGTCTGAGCTTGGCATTATTGAAAAAGGCAGTGTTTGGATTGAGGACGGAGTGATTCAAGCAGTAGGTACGGACGAAGAGCTTTGTGAAAAATTTGCCGGTCGTCTTGGCGAAGCAGAAGTGGTGGATGCAAGCGGCAAACTCGTCACTCCAGGTCTCGTTGACCCGCATACACACTTGGTATTTGCCGGCAGCAGAGAAAATGAATTTAATATGCGTCTGCAGGGTGCGACGTACATGGAAATCATGAACGCTGGCGGCGGTATACATGCAACAACAAGAGCGACACAGGCTGCCACACATGAAGAACTTTTTCAAGAAAGCTATGAACGGTTAAATCAATTCTTGCGTCACGGTGTAACTACAGTTGAAGCCAAAAGCGGCTACGGCATGGAATGGGAAACAGAGTTGAAGCAGCTGGAAGTAGTGAAACTTTTGAATGAAAAGCATGTTATTGATGTCGTTTCTACCTTTATGGGTGCCCATGCAGTGCCAAAGGAATACAAGGAAAATCCCGATGAGTTTGTACGCCTGCTTGTGGAAGAAATGATTCCGAAGGTGGCGGAGCTTGGGCTGGCGGATTTTAACGATGTTTTCTGTGAGCATGGCGTTTTTACACCAGAGCAATCTAGAATCATTCTTGAAGCTGGGAAGCGGCATGGATTAATTTCAAAGATTCACGCGGATGAAATTGAACCATATGAGGGAGCAGAGCTTGCAGCAGAAGTAGGGGCAATTTCGGCGGATCATTTACTTAAGGCATCGGAAAAAGGAATGAAGGCAATGGCGGAAAAAGGTGTGGTAGGAGTGTTACTTCCAGGGACAGCCTACTTTTTAATGGCGGAATCCGCGAATGGCCGAAATATGATTGACCTAGGAGTACCGGTTGCGTTATCGACAGATTGTAATCCTGGTTCGTCACCGACTGTTTCCTTGCCTTTTATTATGAATCTAGGATGTTTAAAAATGGGGATGACACCTGCAGAAGTCATCACGGCGACAACGATTAATGCGGCACATGCGATTAATCGCGGGCATGAGCTTGGCAGTTTAGAAGTTGGGAAAAAAGGAGACGTGACGATTTTTAACGTCGAAAATTATATGAAGCTTCAATATTCTTATGGAGTGAATCATACAGATACAGTGGTGAAAAATGGTCAGGTGGTTGTTAGAGGAGGGCATATAGTTGAAGAGCTTTCTGTATCCTAAATTGAATCCGCCAAGTTTTACATGGGTTAGACCCGATCATGATGCAGATATTGCAAAGGTTCATGAATGGATTCAGCTACTTACCTCTGATTCTGATCCTGAAAAAAGCAAGGACGCCGATTTTGTAGTTGTCGGCGTCCCGCTTTCCCGTTCATCGATCAGTGCGTCGGGTGCCTCTGAATTTCCTGATGCCTTCCGCCGCGCTTGGAAGGGATTCACAACCTATAATTTGGATGATGATATCGATTTATCGGAAATGACAGCAATCGATGTTGGTGACGTTCCGATGAACGTCACCGATATCCGCCTCTGTCATGATAATATTATTCAAGCATCTGCAGCTATCCACGACCATTTCAGAACGTCAAAGGTGTGTGCAGTTGGCGGGGATCATTCGATTACCGCGATGATGGTGAAAGGGCTGCACCAGGCACGGCCAGCCGAGAAAATTGGGATTCTTCAATTTGATACCCATTTTGATTTGCGGGATCTGACGGATAATGGTCCATCGAACGGGACACCGATGCGAAACCTGATTGAAAGCGGAGTTGTTAAAGGGTCTGATATGTACAACATCGGTCTGCATGGTTTTTTTAATACGAAGGATCTAAAGAGATACGCTGATGAAAAGGGCGTAAACTATATTACGCTTCGGAATGCAAGGAAAAAAGGCATAGAAGAAACGGTCCGCCACTGCTTAGAGGAGCTGGCCGCAAAGGTCGACACGATATATTTAACCGTTGATATGGATGTACTGGATATCGCCTATGCTCCAGGGGTACCGGCATCAACGCCGGGGGGCATGACAACAGCAGAACTGCTGGAAGGGGTACTAGCAGCTGCCGAGCATCCAAAAGTCAAAGCAATGGACATCGTCTGCCTCGACCCACTCAAAGACACCAACGCCCAGCCAACAGTAAAACTCGGCACCCACGTCTTTTTAACCTTTCTCACAGGGGTAATAATGAGATAGGTGTCAGGCACCATAAAAAGACATTTAAGGGTATTTGTCCACCTCCAGTGGACAAATACCTAGTTTTGGTTGGAAATCGAACGAGGGAAATTTTATTTTTAAGGGGGATGGATTATGGAGAATCAGCCATTAGTTCAGGTTGAGCAGCCAGAGTTACAGAATAGTAATATGTTGAATATGATGAAATTCTTTGTTTTTAGTGCCATTGGTATTTTTGTATTTTTTGTTCCAATTACGTTGAATGGAAAATCTTCGATCATGCTCGACCATTTTGTTTCTTTTATTCAATTGGCAGTTCCAGGTGTTTTGCCGTATTATGCATTATTAGTCATTTTATTGGGGGCTATTTATCCATTCTATAAGAAGACATGGAAAAAGGACAAGGTAACATTAGTATTTTCAGTCTTGAAAGTATTTGGTTTTGTTGCAGGTGCGATGCTTGTTTTTAATGTAGGACCAAAGTGGTTTTTTGCTCCGGATATGGCTCCATTCCTTTTTAACAAGCTAGTCATTTCGGTAGGTTTGTTAGTGCCAATCGGCTCTGTCTTTCTTGCCTTATTAGTAGGGTATGGTTTACTTGAATTTATCGGAATATTCATGCAACCGGTTATGAGACCGATTTGGAAGACCCCAGGCAGATCGGCAATTGATGCAGTCGCATCGTTCGTAGGGAGTTATTCTATTGGCCTATTAATCACTAACCGTGTTTTCAAAGAAGGGAAATACACAATTAAGGAAGCAGCGATTATCGCAACAGGATTCTCAACAGTTTCAGCGACATTTATGATTGTTGTCGCGAAAACGCTGAATCTTATGGATATGTGGAATGCTTATTTTTGGGTTACATTGGTGGTTACGTTTATCGTAACGGCAATTACTGTACGAATCTGGCCATTATCAAAAATGAGTGATTCTTACTATCAGGAAATGGATGGAGACCAAGAGGTTATCATTAAAAAAGACCGCGTGAAAACTGCGTGGAAAGAAGCAATGATTACAGCGAATGAGTCACCAAGCTTTGGTAAAAATATTTTGGACAACCTTAAAGATGGCTTTGTCATGACAATGGGGATTTTGCCATCCATCATGTCTGTTGGTTTACTAGGTCTTATTTTGGCTGAGTTTACGCCCGTATTTGACTGGTTAGGATATATATTCTATCCATTTACTGCACTTGTACAGCTGCCTGAACCAATGCTTGCAGCAAAGGCTAGTGCCGTAGGCATTGCGGAAATGTTCTTGCCAGCACTATTAGTGACAAAAGCTGCAGTCGTGACGAAATTTGTCATCGCAGTTGTTTCCGTTTCATCTATTATCTTCTTTTCAGCAGTAGTACCATGTATCTTATCAACAGAAATCCCTCTCACCATAGGCAAACTCGTGGTGATCTGGTTCGAAAGAGTTGTCCTAACGATATTACTTACGGCACCAATTGCTTATTTGCTGCTATAAAAATTCAAAAAAAAGTTTTTTAAACATGGAACACAGGCAGGAATGGTTCTTAAATGAATTTTCTAAAAAAAGGAATGGCCGACGATCCCTTTAATCGATGGCCATTCCTTTTTTGTGCCTATTTCTATAATAAAGCATTGATACTTCAAAGGCTTTTGTCCATTTTTTTTGGATTTTTAGACTCTTGCCCTACCATTCCCCCCCTCAAATGAATTAACTATATTATTCAATGAAGTTCAGCAGTTTTTTCTGTTTTAAAGAAATATTTGTTAGTTAAGCTGAAAACTAGGCAGGAAATAAAGGATTTAATGGAGATCATAACCAGCTAATCATCTGCTATCATTTTTATTCAGTGCAAGGAGGGAAAACGTGGATACTAAACAATTGATAAAATGGGTAAAAGGTATTAAAGTTCGAAACGTCGTAAATTCTGATGTGGAAGTAGTGAACAAATCCCCATTAGTTATGTTAGGGAAAGGGCGCCAAGGTGCGGTTTTTCAAGTATCTGACGATATTTGTATAAAAGTATTCGGTAACGAAGAGGATTGTGCCCGAGAACACTATGCTTTAACCCTTGGACAAAAAACAGATCTTTTTCCAAAAATACATGCAAGAGGGGCACGCTATATTGCGATGGATATTGTCAAAGGGGTGGACATCCGCGAATATTTACAATCGCAGCCACTTACTGAAGCACTATCTGCCAAACTAATTGAAATGTTAGTAACGTTTAAAAAGATTGGCTATGAGAGGATTGACCATCATAAAAGGCAAATTTACCTACAGCCGGATGGTAATCTGAAGGTAATTGACGTAGCAAGGACGGTTTGGCGTGACCGAGTCTATCCATATCCTCGTAAATTATTGACTTCTTTAGGGGAAGAAAATAAGGAAATTTTTTTATCACATGTGCAAGAAATGGCACCTGAATTATATGCGGAATGGTTGCACTATATCCGCCTGGAAGAGATTTCTCATCAAATCTACCAAGTTTTATTGCCACAAAAACCTGATAAAGAAACAATGAAAAATCTAAGCAAACAGTTGTTAACTACAAAGGATGAGGAAAAATATGTTGCACGACTGCATGGTTTGGTTCACAAAGTATTCAAAGAAGAATGGATCAAAACAATGCTTGCGCGGGGCGCGAAACCGGATGCTGTGATGGAAAAAATAGATAGATATTGGGATTATCGCGAGCGGGAGCAATATCATGATCGAGACAAGGATCGAAAACGCGATAAGGATCGAAAACGCAAGGAAGAAAAACGTTACTCTGGGGAAAGCAGCGACGATTATGATAAACACGACTATAGGAAGCGATTTGTAGGAGAAAAATATCGATGACCGGGATCGTTGAAACGGTCATAAAAAAAGGAAGCCAGCATCGCTAACTCTATATAGCAGGCTGTCACAAAAAATGCTGGGTGCTATTAAATTATATTTAAAAATAGAGGTCGCCCTAAATAACAATAAGGAGTTTAAGCTGAATGAAAGTATTAGTAATCTGGCGGCTCCTCACCGTTGGCGGGGTAAATGCAGGATGGAGAAATCGTTCGATTTATTTTAAACAGCATGGAATTGATACTGAATTTTTATATACGACAGATCATGGCGGGCTCCACATTATGCAGGATGTTGCTCCCGTTTATTTAACGAAGGATGAAAAGGAAATTATTAAAATTATCAAAAACAACGCCTATGACGCCATCATTGTTGTTGATACCGGTGCAGCCTATAAATGGATCCGAAAAGCAAAATATAAAGGTCCTGTCATTGTGGAAGCCCGAACCCCAGAACTCATTAAACTCATGCCCCACTTAAAAACATTTAAAGGAATTCAGCCAGAATTAATCATTGTTCCTTCACGTTATCAAAAACGATTAGTTTCTATTCTGACTAATGATATCCCAATCAATGTAATATACAACGGCGTTGATACATCTTTTTTCCGTGCGTTATCCATAGAGGAAATTGACTTTAACACTGCACCCACACTGCCTAAAGATAAAAAAATAATCGGCTGGATTGGCAGATTAGATAAACGAAAGAACTGGCCCATGCTGCTTGAAGTGGCCAAAAAGATTAAAAATGAACGGAGCGATATTGAAATTTGGATCATTGGCGGAGCGCAAAGTGTGCAGCGTGAAGAATTTAAAGCCTGCTGGGAAGAGGAAGGGCTTACTGAAATAATCAAATGGTTTCCCGTCATTCCATATCAACAAATGCCTCATGTTTATGCAAAAATTCGGCTATCAGGCGGCTGTACCCTTGCGACAACCAAATCCGAATCGTTTGGCAATACATTTATTGAATCGATGATTTGCGGTGTTCCCGTTGTTGCTTCTAATATGATGCCAGTTACTGAATTGGTTACTGCGGGTAAGACAGGTCTGCTTTTTCGGGGACTAAATGTCGAAGACGCAGTTAAGCAGCTCTACGGAATCCTGGATGATCCCGAGAAACATAAACAAATGTCGCAAGCTGCGATTGACATGGTCCAACAAAAATTCTCCATTCAATCCGTGTCTGGTGATTATATTCATTTGTTAAAAAAAATCGGCCAAATGAATAAAGGGGAAGACGGCGAGGTGGATGCTACATGATTAATCCTGTTGCTTATCAAAAGAAATTGGAAGGGAAATCCAATTCCCATTTAATTACTTTTAATGATGGAAAGGAATATGTAGTAAAATTTTTCCAACTTGGTTTTGAAAAAACCTTGCCTAATGAATGGATAGGTTATTGCTTTGCACGATACCTTGGACTGCCTGTTCCATTTGGTCGGTTAGTGGAAATTCCACAAGAGTTTACTTTACAAGTACCTGAACTCGTTGATGTGCACCAAACTCAGTTCCAATTCGCCTCGATGTACATTCCTGATTGCCTTAATGGACATCAAGTTTCCAATGTACCCAATATAAGTAATCGCCAATCTTTGGCAGGGATTATTTTACTGGATTACTGGTTGTGTAATCGTGATCGGACACGAAAAAACATTCTGCTATATGAAGCAGAGAGCGGGAACTACCAATTGTGGATGATTGATCAAGCTGAGATTTTCGGAAGATACAACTGGCTTCATTCTGATTTAGAAAATTTGCCAGTGGAAGTATTGAAAAGTGCCACACATGAATTAATGGCGCAATTTATTAAAAATGAACAAAGTTTTACTGAGCACCTTGAAATAATTCAAACTATGCCTATTCTTTTAATGGAAGAAATTGTCTCGATAATTCCTGATGAATGGATGGTTTCGAAGGAAGAAAAAAAGGCGATCGTTAGTACCTTGGTAAACAGGCGCAAAAAAATTCTGCCAGAGCTGATGCATAAATTTTTAAAAAAGGTTTATCAGCCACTACATTCCAACGAGGAATGACTACCTTTCCCAATTGGGTACTGAGTATTTATTATTAGAAAGTGAAATGGATTCTGTTTAGTTGAAGGTACTATTTTCATGATGGATTTAGAAATAAATAGGTTCCTAACGTGACAGGAGGCTGTCCTTCAACATATATGTAAGTAAAAAGATATTTTAGGAGGGAGGGAGTTTATGAAAATCCGAAAAGCCATTATTCCAGCTGCAGGCCTTGGCACTCGTTTTTTACCTGCAACGAAAGCGGTGCCAAAGGAAATGTTTCCAATTGTTGATAAACCGACGATTCAATATATTGTAGAAGAGGCTACAGCGTCGGGGATTGAAGAGATTATCATAATAATCGGCAGGGGAAAACGGTCTATAGAGGATCACTTCGATAAATCCTACGAGCTCGAAGATACACTGTTTAGAAAAAATAAATTAGAAGATTTAGAGGATATTCAACAAATATCAAGTTTAGTAAAGATTTATTATGTCCGCCAAAAGGAACCGAACGGACTTGGTGATGCTATTCTTTGTGCCAAAAATATTGTTGGTGACGAACCATTTGCTGTAATGTTAGGCGATGATATTGTTGTATCAGAAGTACCTTGTTTAAAACAGCTTATGAATGTATTTGAATACTATAATAGTTCTGTTGTTGCCATTCAGAACGTTTCAGAGCTTGAAGTGGAAAAATATGGAATCATAAAGCCAAAAAGTGCGATCAACGAGTCGTCCATTTATTCGATCGATACATTAGTAGAAAAGCCAAAGATAGATGAGGCCCCCTCAACATTAGCCGTCATGGGGCGTTATATATTAAAACCAGAAATTTTTACAATATTGGAGCGGCTTCCAATTGGACAAGGGAACGAATTACAACTAACCGATGCTATTAAAGAATTAAATAAACAACAGGCCGTCCTGGCCTACAACTTCGAAGGAACCCGCTACGACATCGGCGACAAAATAGGCTACATCAAAGCAACCATCGACCTCGCCCTTAAACGAAACGACATCCGAGAGGAAATTATTGAACACTTGGGAAAAATAGTAAAATGGTGTCAGGCACCATAAAAAGACATTTTGGCAATTTGTCCACCCCAGGTGGACAAATTGCCTGTTTTACCACCGAAAATAGTGCAAAGAGGGTATTTTTATAGTTTAGGAGCTGTAGTTATTGATAAATTTTCTGTTATGATGTTTATGGGTAAATAGTATTGTTAGCATCTAGTAAATTATTCCTTGGGAAAGCGCATATTCAGACATTTCTCGAGTTTATTTGTCGGAAAAATGCATACTTTGTTGGTTTTATTAAATATTCCAAAGGATGAGATTAGCATGCACATTTTTACTAATTCGTTGAATTATTTACATAGGGGAGAAACTATTAATGAATAAACAAGTCATCGTCTATACCACGAACGATTGTATTGAATGCACTATGGTCAAACAGGTTCTCACAATGGAAGGGATTACTTTTGAGGTTAGGGATGTGTCTACTAGCGCTGCCCATCAAAGAGAAGTGGAAAAATACGGCTTTCTGGGAGTTCCGGTTACGGTAGTTGGCGAGCGGGCAGTAAAGGGATTTAAAAATGAGCTTAAGGAGCTCATAGAATTTGTGAAAAGTAGGGATTAGAGTCCGAAACAAGTTTAACAAAAATCGAAAATAACGTATTTACAGTGTGTAAAATGATATCGATTTTACACTCTTTTTTTTCAAAAAAAGAAAGGTTATCGGCTGTTTGATAGCGAATTGATTGGTGTAGTTATCGTTCGGAATGAAAATTGAGGGATGTGCATGGAATCCAAAAGAGAATGGAGGGAGCGCAAAGGATGCAAAATGACAAGCGGGAGCCAAACGACAAGGCCTATCGGACCGGGCTTCTGCTCTTATACCGCAGAGAGGATTTAAAGGGCACGCTTTATCGAATAAAAGAATAGGATTATTATTTGGTTGTGAATGATGGGTATACGGTTGCATTGACCGTGGTAGATCATTCTTTATACTGGTTTATTTAGTATTTCCTTCTACCGAAGTAAGAGATTTTTTAGGATTTGTTTGGAACGGTTAATAATCGCTGTCAAACCTGTTCCTAAGAAACATCAATAACACATTTTGGAGAAATGAGAACATTATAACACTCACATCTCAGTCATAAGAACGATAATGCTTGAAATTACAATTTTGAGGAGGCCAAATGATGCAAGTAAAAACAGTACGCAATATTGTAATCGCTGGTGCCATCTTGTTTTCAGGGATCTTTTCACTTTCACCTGCAAATGTTTATGCACAAAAATCGGTCGTAGGAACAGAAGCATACAAGCACACAGAATTCTTATCTGAGAAAATCGGTTCGAGGGTTGCCGGTAGTGTAAACGAAGAAAAAGCGGGAGATTATATTTTTAAAGAGCTAGAAAAACTAGGATATCAACCTACTAAACAAAAATTTTCCTATACTCGTAATCAGAAAACGATTAATTCGGCAAATATCATAGGGACGAAATACAGTCACTCCAATAAATATAAATCCGATCCACAAATCATTATTGGGGCTCATTATGATTCTGTCAGTGTGGGGAAAGGGGCAGACGACAATGCCTCAAGTATCGGTGTAATCCTCGAAACGGCGAAGGCAATTCAAAAGAGAAACCTTCATTATGATATTAAGTTTATTTTCTTTGGTGCTGAGGAGCAAGGATTAAGAGGTTCAAACTATTATGTTTCCCAAATGTCGCAAAAAGAAAAAGATAGAACAATCACCATGATCAATCTTGATAGCTTGTTGGCGGGCGATAAAATCTATGTTTACGGCAGTCCGGGAGAAGATGGCTGGATTCGTGATCTTGCATTAGAGATTGCCAATAAGAATAACATCCCGTTAGAAACAAATCCTGGAATTAATCCGGATTATCCAAAAGGGACAACAGGTGATTGGAGCGACCATGCCCCGTTCAAAAAGGCTGGCATTCCTATTGCTTACTTTGAAGCAACAAACTGGGAGATTGGTGATTTAGATGGCTATACACAAACAGTTAAACACGGTGGTATTTGGCATACGAAAAATGATAATTTAGCATTCCTCGAAAAGGAATTTCCAGGAAGAGTCGAAACACATTTAGCCCACTTCACAGAAACTTTAACACAATTCTTGTATGATATTAAGAAGGTAAAATAATCGACGATAACCATGGACAAAATCTGTTCTTGCAATATTAAATAGCCTATGAAAATGAGGAGATACGCTATGGAAAACCTAGATTTATTGTTAAAAGAATTTGATTTGTTCAATAAGAAACAGGAAATTCTACAGACAATGAGGCCTGCTATTGGAATCAGAAGGATGGAGGAATCGGAGGATAACATCCCAATTGGTGCTTCAAAGCTTGGCGGGAGACCGGATTTACCACCAAATCTTGAGTTTCCACAATATCATAATGGTTTTCTCTCGTTCCTGGCACAAATTAATTTAGTTGAAGCAAAGCCATATGATGTCGATGAAATTTTACCAAAGAAAGGTATTCTATATTTCTTCTACGATATCATTGAGCAGCCATGGGGCTTTGATAAGGTAGACAATGGCTGTTTTAAGATTTTATACTTTGATGGAGAAATTTCCGAACTGAAAAGGACTAACTATCCTGAAATAACAGACGAGTATTCCCCATTACAGTCCTTTAAAGTGGAGTTTTTTCAACATCATACATTACCTGAGGAACCAGAACGGCTAGAATTGGACGAAGAAGAAACCGAAAATTACTGGGATTTCAGAAGTCAGGTTATGCAGCCATATGATAAGCATGAAAATGCATTGCCAGCCCATTACATGTTAGGAGAGCCGTTTAATATTCAAAATGATGTTTTCGAGGAAATTATCTATTACGGTAATGAGGACAAATATGGTCCTGATGGCTGGCAAAAAAATGAGCTAGAAATTTCGAAAAAGAGTAACGAACTGGTTTTGCTATTTCAAATGGACAGTGATGAAGATCTAGACGTTATGTGGGGAGATGCGGGAATGCTGTATTTCTGTATCAATAAGAACGATTTGCAAGATAAACAGTTTGATAATGTTGAATTTGTTCTTCAATGCTATTAATTATTTTTTCTGGATTAATGGTGGTAAACAAGTTTAACTGTTACAATTTTCTTTACTTCGATGTTAATTAGCGTTAATATGAACTTAATTTAATATGTGATGTATCTACTAGGGGTGCCCTGTAATCAGGCTGAGAGAAAACGGTAATGTTTTTAACCCTTTGGACCTGATCTGGGTAATACCAGCGTAGGAAAGTAGTCGAGTGAAATGTTTATTTTTTGCTTTCTAACTAACCAGGTCCTTTTAAGCGGATCTGGTTTTTTTATTTTTAAAAAGAAATGGGGAATATGGTTTGGAGAAAAATAACTTGTGTGAAACGTTTGAAAAAGTAAGGAAGGTAAACCCGCTTGTACATAATATTACGAATACAGTTGTCACCAATTTCACAGCAAATGGACTCCTTGCACTAGGGGCTTCACCGGTAATGGCGAATGCAAAAGAAGAAGCAGCGGATATGGCGAAGATTGCGAGTTCACTAGTTTTGAATATTGGCACGTTAACCCCCCAGACGGTGGAGGCAATGCTCCTGGCAGGAAAATCAGCCAATGAGCACGATGTTCCGGTCATATTTGATCCGGTGGGTGCAGGTGCTACTCCGTATCGAACGGAAACGGCACAAAAACTAATGAACCAAGTCAAAGTCTCGGTGATAAGAGGGAATGCCGCCGAAATTGCCAATGTCGTTGGTGAGAATTGGGAAATAAAAGGTGTTGATGGAGGGAATGCAAAAGGGAACGTAACAGACCTCGCCATAACAGCTGCCGATAAATTAAATTGTATTGTCGTCATTACCGGAAAAGAGGATATAGTGTCTGATGGTAAAAACACCTATTCAGTTGCCAACGGACATTCCATATTGACAAAAGTAACAGGTACAGGTTGCTTGCTAACCTCTGTGATTGGAGCATTTGCAGGAGTTGAAAAGAATCTGATTCAAGCTACGGTGGCTGCCTTAACCTACTATGGCGTTGCAGCGGAAAAGGCAGCAAATAAAACAGCTGAATTAGGACCGGGCAGCTTCCAAATCGAATTTTTAAATCAATTATCATTGGTTTCAAGTGAAGACTTGAATTTATATGCCTCATTTAAAAAAATAAGTGGAGGAATGTAATATGAAAAAAGCATTAACGATTGCAGGTTCTGATTCGGGCGGCGGTGCAGGGATTCAGGCAGATTTGAAAACGTTTCAGGAATTAGAGGTTTTCGGCATGTCGGCTTTGACCGCTGTTACGGCGCAAAATACAGTAGGAGTCCACGCTGTTTATCCTATGTCAGCAGAGGCCGTTGCCAAGCAGATTCAGGCGATTGGGGAAGATATCGGAACCGATGCATTAAAAACAGGAATGCTTTTTAGTGCAGAAATCATCGAGACAGTTTCTGAAAATATCAAAAAATATCAATGGAAAAACGTCGTTGTCGACCCTGTGATGATTGCAAAAGGCGGCGCCTCTTTGCTGAAGCAGGAAGCCATTTTCGTTATGAAAAAGTATTTATTGCCGCTCGCCGAAGTTATTACCCCAAATATACCGGAAGCTGAAGTTCTAACAGGAATGAAAATCCGAACAATCGAGGATAAAAGAGAAGCGGCATTAAGACTGTGCGACCTAGGAGTTAGAAATGTCGTGATTAAAGGCGGCCATGATGAAAATGAGCTTGAATCTACTGACTTATTATTTGATGGAAGCGGATTCCACACTTTTACGAGCAAGCGAATCCTGACAAAGAACACACATGGAACAGGGTGTACTTTCTCTGCTGCCATAACAGCTGAATTGGCTAAAGGCTCCTCCATATATGATGCTGTTTTATCTGCGAAGGATTTCATTCAAGCAGCAATTGGAGATCAAATCGAAATTGGTCACGGACATGGTCCTACAAACCACTGGGCATATCGAAAAAGAAAATACATAGAGGAGTTGGCAAAATGATGAGTGACTTGCGAGAGTTATTAATTGTTTATTTCATCATGGGAAGTCCGAACTGCATTAAGGACCCGGAAGAAGTATTAACAGAAGCAATTGCCGGTGGAATCACACTTTTTCAATTCCGAGAAAAGGGCTGCGGGGCATTAACAGGACCTGAAAAATATACCCTTGCAAAAGAACTCCAAACAATCTGTAAAATGAATCAAATTCCTTTTATCGTCAATGACGATATCGAGCTGGCACTAGAAATTAAGGCAGACGGTGTTCATATCGGGCAAGAGGATGAACCGGTAAAAACAGTAAGGGAACGGATTGGCGACATGATTCTCGGTGTTTCTGTCCATACCACAGAAGAGGCCATGAAAGCAATCCACGGTGGAGCCGATTATTTTGGGATTGGCCCTGTTTATCCTACGAAAACAAAGGAAGACGCGAAGCCATCCAAAGGAACCATCCTAATTGAAGCACTGCGAAAAAATGGAATCACAGTCCCTATTGTAGGAATCGGCGGAATTACAAGTGAAAATGCCGCTTCCGTAATTGAAGCAGGGGCAGATGGTGTTTCGGTGATCACGGCTATTAGCCTTTCAGAGTCACCAATGGAGGCAGCAAGAGCGTTGAGAGAAAACGTTGAGGAGAAAAAAGGTAATGAACAAAACGTATAAACTGACACTGACAGCAATGATGATTGCGATAGGCACAATTACCAGTAACCTAGTATCAATCCCAATTGGATTTACAAAGGTCTTTCCAATACAGCATTTTTTAAATGTTTTGTCAGCAGTGCTTTTAGGGCCATATTACGCTGTCGCCCAGGCATTTTGTGTCTCGCTGTTAAGAAACCTAATGGGAACGGGTTCCATTTTTGCTTTTCCCGGAAGTATGGTCGGTGCGTTGCTCTCGTCTTTATTATTTTTAAAAACTAGAAAAATCTATCTTGCCTTTATTGGGGAAGTAATTGGAACAGGTATTATTGGTGCGATTCTATGTTATCCAATTGCGACTTTAATAATGGGGAAAGAAGCAACCCTTTTTGGATTTATTCCTTTATTTATTTTTAGCTCATTTGCTGGAGCACTGCTTGGATTTGTTATTCTAATGGTTTTCTTAAGAAAGAATGTATTTTTTGCGAGTAAAAATGATCCTGCCCATATGTTGAAAACGAAATAAATATCACTTGGGGAAGTCTTAATGGAAACCGTGTATCCAATCCGAATCTAGTGAATCTAATCTGGATTGAACCAACGGAGAGGAGCAGAAAAAAACAGTTGTTTTTGACAATAAAGCTAAGTGTTTAAAAATCGATAATTTTTTATACAGTGAGCAGTTTTTTGAAAATAATGGATTAATTTTAGTGATGGTAAGGAAGTGAGCAAATGAATAAAGAATTAGTTGAAAAAATATCTAATGAAGTCGAAGCGAGAAAAGGGGAATTAATCGACCTTTTGACCAAGCTTATATCCTTCCCGACAGTAAGTCCTCCTGCGCGAAATACCAATGATGTGCAGGAATTTATTAAAGGATATTTAGAAGATATCGGATTTTCAACGAATAAGTGGGATGTTTATCCGGGGGACCCAAATGTGGTCGGCATTTTACAGGGGGAGTCTTCAGGTCAATTTAATAGTTTGATAATAAATGGTCATGTTGATGTAGCCGAGGTAGGCGATGATAAAGAATGGAATTCCTCCCCTTTTTCAACAAGTATCAGTGGTAGTCATATTTATGGACGTGGTGTGGCTGATATGAAAGGCGGAATTGCGGCATCACTCATCGCTATTAAACTTTTAAAAGAAATGGGTATCACCCTTCAAGGCGATCTTCAATATCAGTCAGTTATTGGTGAAGAAGTAGGAGAGGCTGGAACGCTTGCATGTACGGAAAAGGAGTATACAGCTGACTTTGCGGTAGTTGTTGATACAAGTGACTTACATATTCAAGGACAAGGCGGTGTGATTACAGGCTGGATTACGATTCAAAGCAAAGAAACCTATCATGATGGGATTAGAAGGAAGATGGTTCACGCTGGAGGTGGAGTAAATGGGGCTAGTGCCATAGAAAAAATGATGAAAATCATATCGGGGCTTCAGGAGCTTGAACATCACTGGGCTGTTACGAAAAGCTATGAAGGCTTTCCACCGGGCACAAATACGATTAATCCTGCGGTGATTGAAGGAGGGAGGCACGCTGCATTCGTAGCCGATCGTTGCGCTCTATGGATTACGGTTCATTTTTACCCGAATGAAGATTACGAAGATGTGATACAGGAAATCGAACAGCATATTGGTGCCATTGCGGCAGCTGATCCGTGGCTCCGAGAGAATACACCACAATTTGTTTGGGGAGGAAAATCAATGATTGTCGATCGTGGTGAAATTTTTCCTTCATTAGAAATTGATCCTAAGCATCCTGGTATTCTGGCGTTAACTAACTCCTATGAAAAAATGTTAACACATAAGCCAACCATTAGTATGTCAACTACCGTTACGGATGCAGGCTGGCTAGGGCGTGCTGGTATTCCTACTGTTATATTTGGGCCAGGGAAATTAGAGGACGCCCATGCAGTAAATGAAAAGGTTGAACTCCGTCAGTTGTTAGATTTTACAAAAGTATTGGCAGTTTTTATCGCTGAGTGGTGCAACACTAAGAAGGAGGAGTAAGAAATGAAATTTTCAGAAAGACTTTATCAAATCGTAACTGATGTATGGGACAAAACCCATCAACATCCATTTGTTAATGGATTGGGCAAGGGCGATCTTCCTGTGGAATCATTTATCCGATATATGAAACAGGATTATGTATTTTTAATTGATTATTCTAAGCTTTTTGCATTAGGGGTGGTTAAAGCAAGGGACCTCGACACGATGACTGCCTTTGCAAAACTGCTGCATGAGACGTTGCATAGTGAAATGGAATTACACCGAGGGTACGCTGCCAGGTTTGGGATTACAAGGCAACAGCTCGAGGAAACGAAGGCTACTCCTACGAACATAGCCTATACAAGATATATGCTGAATGTGGCTCAAAATGGAACACTGGAGGAATTAATCTCGACACTATTACCTTGTATGTGGAGCTATTGGGAGATTAGCAAAATGCTAGCAGATAAATATCCGACAGCTAGCGAGCATCCTTTATACGGTGATTGGATAAAAATGTATTCCTCTGACGAATTTGGTTCATTAGCCATTTGGCTAATTGAGTTGTTAGATCAATTGGCAGAAGGTAAGTCAGAGCGAGAGTTAGCTATTTTAGAAGATCATTTCCTAACAACCTCCCGCTTTGAGTACATGTTTTGGGATATGGTTTACAGAGGAGAGGATTGGCCTGTCTAATCCATCAATGTTAACAATCGAAAATCTTACATACGCTTTTGAAGATAACAGGCCCATTTTTCAAAACATTTCAATAGATGTCAAAGCGGGGGAATTTGTTTCTGTTATTGGTGCGAGCGGATCTGGAAAAAGTACCCTTTTTAAATTAATCACTGGTTTATTAGATCCTGATCAGGGAGAAATCAAAATTAATGGTAATAACTCTGGAAGCAGATTAGGTAAAGTAGGATATATGCCACAAAAGGATTTGCTGTTATCATGGCGATCGGTTTTAGAAAATGTATTGCTGCCACTTGAAGTGTCAAAGAAAAAGAGTCAGCTGAAAATTCCTGAGATTCGCGAGTGGTTAACCCGCTTTGGACTAGCAGAAGTGGAAAAAGCCTATCCGGATGAACTCTCCGGAGGAATGCGGCAGCGGGTTGCTTTTTTACGGACGATTATGACTGGAAAAGACATACTTTTATTAGATGAACCCTTCGGGGCACTCGATTCACTTACGAAAAGAAATATGCATAGCTGGTTACTCGGGCTTTGGGGGGAATTACAAAAAACGGTCCTGTTCATCACCCATGATTTAGAGGAAGCGATTCTGCTTAGCGACCGAATTTATTTGCTCGGACAGGAGACTTCGCGGGAAATTAAGGTCAGCCTTCCGCGTCCTAGAAAAAAAGAATTAATCTATCAATCAGAGTTTGTCACGATAAGAAAAGAATTGGAGCGGCTGATTCAAAATGAAAATTAATTGGAAAAAATGGCTGGGGGATTATGGCCTATTCCTGCTTGCTTCTATCCTAATCTTAAGCGGCTGGGAGTGGATAGTTAGAAAAGGGATGATTCCTTCCTTCATATTGCCGTCACCTTCGGCAATATGGCTATCTCTAATTGAAAACC
>Ga0213823_1001083_pt1 | contig 17907 bp, 18 predicted proteins | sample MC6MC0907MG_FD_179887 | JGI IMG/M metagenome (GOLD analysis project Ga0213823, IMG submission 179887) | Enriched soil aggregate microbial communities from Iowa State University, Ames, United States - MC6-MC0907-MG | ecosystem: Environmental > Terrestrial > Soil > Unclassified | place: USA: Iowa...
TCGAGCTTCATCGGCGAAGACGCCCCCAAGGCCGGTCAGCCCCTCACCCCCGGTGCGTTTGGCCGTGGCCAACGCTACACGGCAAGCTGCCTGACGGACTGCGGCAACGCCGTGGACCCGTCGGCCTATGCCCTGTGGGTAGCGCCGCGCTCGTCAGGCGGCCTGGAAGTCTTGATGGAAATGGTGCTGGCGGGCGACAAGGCGCTGGATGCGGCCGACCAATGGGAAGCCGCCATCAAGAAGGCCGCCGGCCAGGACTACGTGCTGAACCGGAAATTCAATTGCGAGACCCGCTTTGACACCGCCGCCGAAGCCGCCTTCAAGGACGTGCCGGTCAACGCCATCACGGTCGGCTACGGGTTGCCGGTCGAACGCTGCAACTGAACGCGGCAAGCCGCTGTTTCAGCGGCTAAAATTTCCGCTTCAAGACTTCTGAACGTGCAAGCGGCTTTCCATGGATCAAAGCGCGACGTCGTGGGAATACTCCGCACACATGCATGCCGAGGTGACGCAGACCATCGTCAGCAATGCGTTGCAAGCCTCTCCCATCGGCATCTCCCGCGTTCAAAGCGCGCGGCGTGACAACGGGCTGACCGAACCCTATCAGCTGGAAGCCGCCTACCTGGTGGTGTTGCAGCTGAAGCCGTTTTCCGAGCAGGACTTGTGGGTGGACGGCAAGCCCGCCCCGCATCGCCCTTCCAGCGCGGGCACGTTGATCATCTACGACCTGGACCGCCATTGGGTGTCGAACTTGCGCGGCAGCTACGACTGCCTGCAATTCTATGTGCCGCAAGCCGCGCTGGATGAAACCGCTGAAGACATCGGCGCCCGCCGGGCCGGGCGGCTGTTTCATCCGCCGCATCTGGCAACCATCGACCCCACCGTTCATCAGCTCGGGCAAGCGTTGCTGCCGGCCCTGGCGCATCCTGAATGCGCCTCGCGCCTGTTCGTGGACCATATGGCGCTGGCGTTGCACGCGCATTTGTCCAAGACCTATGGCAGCTTGACCCCGCCCCGCCTGCGCGGAGGCTTGGCGCCCTGGCAAGAGCGCCGCGCCAAAGAGATGATGCTGGCGCACATGGATGGCGATCTGCCGCTGGCGGACCTTGCACAGGCTTGCGGGCTGTCGCGCAGCCACTTTGCCCGCGCATTTCGTGAAACCACCGGGCTGCCGCCGCACCGCTGGCTGATGCAGGCGCGGCTGGACCGCGCCAAAGACTATCTGCGCACGTCCCAGCTGCTGCTGGGTCAGATTGCGCATTTGTGCGGGTATGCCGACCAGAGCCATTTCACCCGCACCTTTTCGCGCGCCATGGGATGCAGCCCCGTGGCATGGCGCCGGCTTCAGGCGTAGCGCGACACGCTGTAGACGGACGCGGGCGGCAGATTCAGCGGCACAAAGCTCGACCGGCGCGCCTTCAAGCCGAAGTCGTCCAGCACACTGGCGGAGATCGGGCAGCGCACCCCATAGGTAAACAAGTGCATGGCCCCGCCCGGATGCATCGCCTCGAACACGGCCGCCAACAAGCGGCTATGCAGCGCTGAACTCATGTTGCGCAAGGGCAGCCCACAGATGGTGGCGGCGATGCCGTCCAGCGCTGGATGCGTATCGCGCGACAAGTCTTCGGCGGACGCCTGAAGCACGGTCGCATTCGGAAACTGTTGGCGCAGCCGGGAGCTCATTGCGCAGTCCTGTTCGACCAGCACCAGGTTCGACGGGTCCACGCCCTTGCGCACCATCTCGCGGGTGAAGACGCCAGTGCCGCAACCCAACTCCAGCACTTTGCCCTCCGAGGCGTGCACCGGCGCCGTAATCGCCGCCGCCAGCGCTGCGCTGGACGGCGCGATGGCGCCAATGGCGGCGGGGTTCGCCAGCATCGCCTTGATGAACTGGCTGCGCTCTTGCACCCAGTGCATCGAACGATGCGACAAGGGGTTAAGCCGCGCAGCGGTCTTGAGTGACTGCCTGAAATGCATAGTGCGTCTGACTCCAAACGAGACACGCCAGCGTGTCTGCCATCGCAGACCTTAACCGAGGCGTACCGCCCGAGTCGTCAACCGGATGTAAGCACTCCTGCCAAGTTGACACGGAAACGTTGCCGTATCCCAGGCAGCCCCCCCTCATTTTCAGGCCGTTACCATCCACAACCTGACGCGCACTACCGCCCCGACATCGCCGCCGGCAGCCACGTCGCCAACTGCGGCACGGCCAGCAGCAGCGCGATCATCACCAGCAGCACCGCCAGAAACGGCAACACCCCGATGACGACATCCATGAACTTGCCCTCGCCGCGCACGCTGTGCACCACGAACAGGTTCATGCCGAACGGCGGCGTGAGCTGCCCCATTTCACACAGCACGATCAGCATGATGCCGAACCACACCGGGTCGTAACCCAGGGCGACGACGATCGGCACCGTCAACGGCGCGGTCGTCACCAGCATCGCCAGCGTGTCCATGAAGCAGCCCAGCAGGATGTAGAACGCGATGATGGCCAGCATCATGCCCAGTGGCGGCAGGTCCAGCCCTTTCACCGCATCCACCAGCATCGTCGTCAGCCCCACGGATGACAGCACGAAGTTCAGGAAGAACGCCGCCAGCGTGATCAGGATGATCATGCCCGTCGTGCGCAACGTGGCTTCGAAGGCGCGGCTCAGCATGTTCCAGCTGAGCGCGCCCTTGGCCGCGCACAGCAGCGTTGCCGCCACCACGCCCAGCGCGGCGGATTCGCTGGCGGTGGCGATGCCGCCATATATCACGCCGATCACCAGCGCAAAAATGGCCAGCGGCGGCACCAGGTGCGGCAAAGCGGCAATCCGTTCAGCCCAGCTGACCGACGGCCGGCTGCCCGCCAGCCCCGGCCGCCACAGGCACAGCCCCACGATCAGCAGAATGAACAGGCAGACCAGCAGCAGGCCGGGCAGCGTGGCCGCCAGATACAGCTTGGGCACGGATACGTTGGCGATCAGCGCGTAGACGATCATGTTGATCGATGGCGGAATCAAGATGCCCAGCGTGCCGCCCGCTGCGATCGACCCCAGGAACAGCGGCGCGTTGTAGCCTGCCTTGCGCTGCTCGGGCAACGCCAGCGTCGAGATGGTGGCCGCCGTGGCCACGCTGGAACCGCTGGTGGCCGAGAACAGCGCGGACGCGCCGATGTTGGCGTTCATCAGCCCGCCCGGCAGCCACGACACCCATTTGGACACCGCGCCATACATCTGCCCGGCCACGCCGGAGCTGACCAGCAACTCGCCCATCAGCACGTACAAGGGAATGGCCACCAGCAAGAATTCGGAGCTGGTGCCCCAGGCCAGTTCGCCCATGGCGTTCACGAGCGACAGCGGGGAATAGGCGCCCGCCAGCGTCACACCCAACAGGCCCACGGTGGCGGCCGCGGTCACGCTCAGCGCCAGCAGGCCGAGCAGCATCGAAATTGTCAGCGTCAACATGCGGCGCTCCTAGCGTTGGATGGGGTTGGCAGAGGCGACGGCGGACGAAGGTTCATGCGACGTCGCGAGCGTGGGCGCCGCCGATTGCGTTTCCGCCTGAATCTCTTCGTCCAACGAATGGATGCCGATCAAACCATTGACGTCCTGCCAGCGGCCCGCCAGCAGCCGCGCCCCCGCGCAGGCGGCCAGCACCACGATCGTCAGCAGGAAGAACGCATAGCCTGCGAACCACAGCGACTGCGGAATCCATTGCGGAATCTGCAAGGGCGTGTTCGACACCGAACGAAAGCGGATGGAGTCGGCCAGCACGCCCCAGGCGTGAAACGTCAGCAGGCCGACGAAGACGCTCAGGCAAGCGATCGCAAAAAAGTCGAGCGCCACGCGGGTCTTCGCGGAAAGATGCGTGTAGAGCACGTCGACACGGATGTGCGAGCGGCGCAGCAGCGTGATGGGAAACGCCCAGGCGCTGGCCACCGCCAGCACGTAGCCGGCAATCTCGTCGGCGCCGCCCAGCGACACGCCCGCCAGTTTGCGCGCGGCAAGGTCGATGACGATGAGCCACGAGGCGGCCAACAGGCCTAGCCCGCCAATCCAGACGCCGCCGCGCGCAATGCGTTCCAGGACGCGCACCGGAACATGAGTAGTCGATGACATGGAATCTCCTTGTTTGAGTGGCGTCAGCGCAGGGTCACGCCCAACGCCTGGCCGACCGATCCGCTCCACGCGCGGGCGCACGCCTGGCCGCAGCGCTTGCCCCATTCGCCTGCAACCTGCGAGGCGATGGCGTGCAGCCGTTCCCGTTCGGCGGGCGATGGTGCAGCCGCCTGCATGTCCGCCTTCGTGTGGATGCGGCATTCGCCCTGCCCCGTGTTGCAGGCCAGCGCATAGTCGTTTTCGCGGCCGGTCTCTTGCCAGAGCCGGTCTTCCAGCACGCGGGCTTGCGCTTGCAGGAACCGTTGCGCGGCCGGGTCCAGCCGTTGCCAGCGCTGTTCGCCCATGGCGTAAAAGCCGATGGACCAATCGGTGGGCAGGTTGTACAGGTGCTTGGCCACGTCGTACCACTTGGCCGCGTTGCCCGAGCCAATGCCCGACACCGCGCAATCCACCACGCCGGTCTGTAGCGCAGGGATCACTTCGGCAAACGGAATGGTGACCGGCGAGCCGCCCAGCGCGCTGATGAAGTCCGCCATGTTGCGGCCGCGCGTGCGGACCTTGCGGCCCTTCAGGTCTTCAAGCCGCTGCACGGGTTCACGGCAGAAGAACACTTGCGCGGTATAGGGCACCGTGGCCAGCAGATGCACGCCGTGGCGCTCGCGCAGGCGGGCTTCGAGCACCGGCCGGTACGCCTGCACCATCCTTCTGGCGGTGGCGATGTCGGGCGCCATGCCCGGCAGGTCCACGCCTTCCAGCATGGCGTCGTCACCGCTGACGAAGGCGAATACGCCCATGCCGACGTCCAGCGCGTTGCCGCGCATCAAGCGCAGAATCTCGGGGCCTTTCAGCCCGCGTTCGTTCAGGCCCGCCAGTTCGGCCGTGACGTGGCCGCCCGATGCGGCCGGCAAGGTCTTTTCCCAAAAGGGCTTCTCAACCGCCGAGTACGTGTAGTTGTGGCTGCCGCCCCCGACCACCTGGAAGTGGACGTCGGGCAAGGCGTCAGCGTCCGCCGCCATCGAAACGGCCGGCGCCAGGGCGGCAACCATCGGGACGGCCGCCAGCAGCGCCGCCAGGGTCCTACGCTTCATGGATTTCCCCTTATCGGTTTTTGGTCTTCTTGCGGCGTCAGCCCGGAACGTGTTCCGCCTGCGGCTCCGCGCGCGCCAGATGCCAATCGGTGTGGTGTTGATAGACCTCGGCCAGGAACAGGGCCAGGCGGTCTTCGCCGCCCGGGCAAAGAATCTGCAAACCGGTCGGCAAGTCATCGGCGTCGCGGCCATTCGGCACCGACAGGCCGCACATCTGCAACAGGTTGCCGATGCGCGTGTAGTGCACCGGCGCATTGCCGTGGTCAACCTGTTCAAGCGGCAGCGCGGTGGTCAGCGTGGTGGGCGTCAACAGCCCCGCCACGCCTTGCAGGCGTTGCAGCAGTTCCGCCTGCAGGCGATCCCGTTCACGCAGCGCGGCCAGATAGCGCGTGGCCGGCACGTCCAGGCCCACCAGCAAGCGCGGGCGCACGGAGCCGTCAACAGGCAGGCTCAAGTCCGTGATCTCGCGCTCGAATGAGAACGCGCCCTCGGTCATCATGATGTCGCCCGTGACCGCCTTGAAGTGCGCCAGGCTGGCGGGCAGCGACACGGTGACGATGCGCGCGCCCAGCGACTGGTACACGGCCACCGCATCTTCATAGGCTGCGCGCACGCCGGGCTGCACGTCTGGCAGGAAGTCGTCGGGCAAGCGGGCCAGCGTCATGCCGCGCACGTCGAAGCGCGGCGCGTCGAAAGCTTCGGCCCACTCGCCGGGCTGCGCGGGGACCAGTGCGTCGAACACGGTGCGCGCATCGGCGGCGCTGTGTGCGAAGACGCCCACGCTGTCCAGCGTGTGGCTCAGCGTTGCAACGCCTTCGGTGCTTATCCGCCCTGCCGTCGGCTTGAAGCCCGTGATGCCGCAATAGCTGGCCGGCACGCGCACCGATCCGCCCGTGTCCGTGCCGATGGCCAAGGGCGCCAACCGGCCGGCCACCGCCACGGCCGAGCCGCTGCTGGAGCCGCCGGGAATGCGATGCACCGCGTCGTCCCACGGGTTACGCGGCGTGCCCATGTGTTCATTGGTGCCCCAGGCGCCCATGGCGAACTGCACCATGTGCGTCTTGCCAAGCACGATGGCGCCCGCGCGTTGCAACTGCCGCACCAGTGCCGCGGTATGCGCCCCGATGCGCTGCGCGTGTATGGGCGAGCCGATCGTCGTGGGGCGGCCGGCGATGTCGATGATGTCTTTCAGCGCAATGGGAATGCCATGCAAGGGGCCCAGGTCCACGCCCGCGCGCAGCTGCAAGTCGGCGGCGCGGGCGGCGGCCATGGCCTCGTCGGCATAGACCTCCACATAGGCGTGATACCAGGCGTTCAATGCGCCGATGCGCGCCAGGTAGGCGCCCACGAGTTCTTCCGAACTGGTCTCGCGGCGGCGGATCAAATTGGCCAGTGCGGCCACGTCCAGATTGATGCTCATGCGGGTTCCCCTTGTGTCTGTGCGGCGGCGTATGCGCGGCCGGCGGCGATGGCGCGGTCGATCAGCGCGCGGGAGCCCACGATGTCCGGAAATTTTTCACCGCCGCGCAAGCGGGCCAGCGTCACCTGTTCGTTTGTTTGGAATTCGATGGCGCGTTGGGCTTCGGCGCGCACGTCTTCTGGCGCCAGGATCAGCACGCCGTTTTCGTCGGCCAGCACCGCCGCGCCCGGCTGCACGGCCACGCCGCCGCAGCTGATGGCGCAGCAGAAGCCGCCGTCATGGCCCAGCAGGCGCGTCGTGACCGCAGACGGCCCCTTCGACCACACCGGCACGCCGTGCTGGCGCAGCTCGCCCAAATCCGTGACGAGACCGTCGACGATGATGGCCGCGACGCCAGCCTGCTTGGCGGCAAAGGCCATGGCCCCGCCCAGCGCCGCCGTCACCGCTTCGCCGCAACGGTCGATCACCAACACATCGCCGGGGCGCACGCAGCCCATCGCGTAATGCAAAATGCCGCCGTCGATGCCCGGCATGCGCACCGTCACGGCCGTACCCGCCACGCGCACATCCTGCTGATGGGCGCGGATGTCGGCACGCAGAAACCCGTCTGAACGGAAGTGGCCGATGGTGGCGGGCTCGGCCTTCAGCAGCAGCGCCAGATCATCGGGCGGCACCTGCGCGGGCAAAGAATTGATCAGATACATCGTCTGGTTTCACTACAATCAAAAGGGCCGAAACCCGGTGAAGAAAAAGGTAGCACGGGGCAATTCAGCCCAAATAATCAAAATTTCGGCGCACTTTGAAAAGTAATTCTTATTATGCGGATAACCCTTAGCCAGCTTGAAGCCTTCTATTGGGCGGCCAAGCTGGGCAGCATTCATGCCGCGGCGCGCCACCTTCATGTCACCCAACCCGCGGTGTCATCCCGCATCCGCGAACTTGAAAGCACGTTGGACGTGCAGCTCTTTGATCGTTCGCGTCAACGCATCACGCTGACCGACACCGGGCAATCCGCGTTGCGCCATGCCGAGACCGCGCTGCACAGCAGCCGGCAGCTGGAACATTTCGGAAAAGACCGCACGCTGGGCGGCAAGCTGCGCCTGGGCGCCGACGAATGCTCGGCCAACGTGGGGCTGACGGCTGTTATCGCGCAGTTGAAAGAGCACTATCCGTCGCTAGCGCTGGAGATGACCGTGGACGTGGGTTCGGTGTTGAACCGCAAGCTCAACGCCGGCGAGCTCGACATGGCCTTGCTGACCAACCCCGCCACCAGCGAAGAAGTCAGCGACGTGTTCATCGGCTGGATGCCGTTTCATTGGGTGGCCTCGCCTTCGCTGCGCATCGCCGCCGACCCGTTCAAGCCCGAGCATGCGCGCGGCCATCACATCGCCACGCACTCGCCGCCCTCCACGCTGTACACGGTGGTAGAGAACTGGCTGGGGTCGGGGGGCGTGGACATGGCCGGGCTGAGCACCACGAATTCACTGGCGCTGATCTCGCGCCTGATCGGGGCCGGACACGCCATCGGCATCCTGCCGGTGCCGCTGCTGCACGACATGCTATCCATGGGCGTGCTGCAGGCGCTGCCCAGCGACCCGCCCATTCCGCCCGCGCGTTTTTATATTTCGTACCTGACTGCGGCGCATGGCGCGCACATTGATTCCATCGTGGACATCACGCGCGACACACTGACCCGGCTGAATTTCCTGATGCCCACGCAGGGCGTGGAACCGCAATGACAATATGATCGGGCCGCTTGCGCGGCCCGGTGCTTGGTTGATGCCGTTTTCGTTGGGCGGGATCAGTCGATCCGGGCGCCCGATGCGCGCACTACCTCACCCCACTTCGCGACTTCGCGGTTCACGAGTTCGGCGTACTGCGTCTTGTCGGTCAAGGTGGGAATCACCAGCCCAACCGCAGTGAGCTTTTCGCGAATCTGCGGGGACTGCATCGCGGTGCGCGTCGCTTCAAACAGCTTCTGCGAAACGTCGTCTGGCAGCCCGGCCGGTGCGCTCAAGCCAAACCAGTATTCCGATGAAAAGCCCCTCACGCCGCTTTCCGCCAGCGTGGGCGTATCGGGAAACACCGGGTTGCGTTCGGCGCTGCCAATCGCCAGCGCACGCAGCTTGCCTGCCCGCACATGCGGCAGCACCGTGTCCTGATTCACGAACAGCGTATCGACGCGACCCGCCAGCACATCATTGATGGCCGCCGAACCGCCGTTGTACGGCACGTGCATCATGTCCAGCTGGGCGCGCATCTTCAGCATCTCCATGCCCAGATGGCCCGACGTGCCATTGCCCGACGACGCATACGACACCTTGCCCGGTTCCTTGCGCACGCGCTCCACGAACTCCGCATAGGTCTTGGCCGGAAACGTGGGCGCCGTCACTAGCACGTCTACGCCATAGGCCAGAATGGCGATCTGCTCCAGCTGATCCAGGCGGTAAGGCAAGCGGCTGTATAGCGATTGATTGGTCGCCATGCCCACGCCCGACAGCAGCAAGGTATAGCCGTCCGGCTTGGCTTGCGTGACATAGGACGTGCCGATATTGCTGTTGGCGCCGCCCTTGTTTTCGACCACGACGGTGGTTTGCAGAATCTTGCCCAGCTCGGCCGCGAGCAGCCGGCCGATGAAGTCCGTCCCGCCGCCGGCCGGGAACGGCACCACCAGGTTGATCGGCTTGCCCGCCGGATAGTCGGCGGCGGCCGCGGCGGGGCTGCCCAGCAACGCCCCCGCACACAGCGCGGCGGCGGCGATCGTCAGAAAGCCTCTGCGCGATGCAGAAACCGGCGACGCCGCCAGGCGCATTGTTTGCACAGCAGTCATGATTCTTGATTCCCTTGCTTTATGGATTAGTCTTTGAAAAGCAAGGAAAAAGTAGCATGTGGGCCGACGCGTTCAGTAATCAAAAATACCTGGGGAATTGAAAGATTCCGCTTATCAACTGGCCGCCACGCGCGTCAGCACATCGATCAAACTTGCCGCATCGCGCCTGCCGTCATAGCGCAGTCCGTTGATGAAAAGCGTGGGCGTACCGTTCACGCCGCTGCGCACGCCGCCCGAGAAGTCCTGCTCGATTTTTTTATCGAAGCTGCCTTCGAAGGCCTGCCGCAACGTGGCGCCGCCCACGCCCAGGCGTGCGCCGTAAGCCACCAGATCCTGCTCTGACAACGCGTTCTGATTTTCGTACAGCAGATCGTGCGCCTGCCAGAACAGGCCGACCTGCGCCGCGGCTTCGGCGAACTCGGCCGCGCGCATTGCGTCGGGATGCAATTCCGAAATGGGAAAGTTGCGGAACACGAAGCGCAGGCGGTCGCCCATGGCCTGCTGCACCGCCTTCAGCACGGGATAGGCTTCGCCGCAATACGGACATTCGTAATCGCCGTACTCCACCAGCGTGACGGGGGCGTCGGCGGGTCCGGCAACATGGTCCTGCGCGGAAACCGGCAAGTAAAGGTGGCTCATGATCAGGCTCCTTTGTGCCGGGCAGGCGCGGCAAGTTTGTCCAGCGCATCAAGAATGCCGTCGGCGCCCGGGTTGATGCCCAGCGGCGAGACCTCGCTCCAGCGGATGATGCCGTCCGCGTCCAGCACGAACAGCGCGCGTTCGGTAATGCCATCGGCCTCGCGGTAGACGCCGTACCGGCGCGCCACCGCGCCCTTGGGTTCAAAGTCCGCCAACAGCGGGAAGTGCAGCTTGCGCGCCTGGGCGAAGGCGGCGTGGCACCAGACGCCGTCCACCGAAATGCCCACCAGCTGCGCGCCTGCGCGGTGGAATTCGGGCAGGATTTCGTTGTACAGCGCCATCTGGTCGCCACAGACCGGGCTCCAGTCGGCGGGGTAGAAGGCCAGAATCGCGGGGCGGCCGCGCAGGTCCTGCAACGACACTTTCTGGTCCGGCGTCACCGGCAGGATGAAGTCGGGCGCCGGCGTGCCCGCAGGCAGGGGCAGGATGGAAGACATGAGGTTTCTCCGTATCAATCGGGGCAAGCGATGCCGGCCGGCTTAGCGGGCCGCGCGGGTGGACTCAAACAGGAACCAGCTGCGGCGCTCGGCTTCGTCGATCCAGTTCTCAAGCAGGCTCGTCGATGCCACGTCGTTGTAGTTGTCGCAGACGACATGGGTGGCGCGCAGGAAGCTCAGCAGTTGCCGGTTGTCGTCGGCCAGTTCCGCCAGCATGTCTTCGGGCGTGACGTAGTCGGCGTCGTTGTCCAGCAGGCGCTGGGTGCGGTGGATGTGGCCAATCGACCGCAGCGTCGTGCCGCCAACCTTGCGGGCGCGTTCGGCAATGGCGTCGGTGGTGGCGAAGATTTCATCGCCCTGCTCGTCCAGCATCAGGTGGTAGTCGCGAAAGTGCGGCCCGGACAAATGCCAGTGGAAGTTCTTCGTCTTCAGGTACAGCGCAAACATGTCGGCCAGCAGCGCCGTCAGCGCGCCCGAAATGTCGACACGGGCCTGGGCGCCCAAATCGGTGGGGGTACGCAGCGGGGCGCTCAGACGGGACGAGATAGCAAGATCGTTCATGGAAATCTCCGGGTTCAAGGGACAGACCGTCGGGCTTCACCGCCCGATGGAAAGCAGAATAGGCGCGCCCCGCCATCGGCGAAATCGGCAGATCGTTTCCCTACCCCATACCTTTGTTTAGTCGCCAGAACAGGATGATTTCGTTCAAAGTTGATTGATAACGTGCAAGCCGCCGCGTGATGCAACCGCTACCGTGACGGTTTGGCCGCTTCCATCCCGGAGACTTCTCTTGCTCTTGACGCCTCGCGCGCGCGCGCCCCGGCTGCCATTCTTGCCGCCCGATCATGACGGGCTGCACGCGTCCGCCTCCCCGGGTTCCCTCCTGGCCTGCCGCCTGGCCGCCGCGAGCCTGGCGCTGGCGATCTTCCTGTTCGACTCGCTCAGCACCTTCGAAGGCGCGGTGGCCGTGTTGTATGTGGTGGTGGTGATGCTGGCCGCGCGCTCAGCGCGTGCGCGCGACATCATCATTGCCGCCGCGGCGGGCATCACGCTGACCCTGGTGGCGTATGTCGACTCGCACGGCTTTAACCACGTGGGTTCGCAGACGGTGCGCGCCTGTGTCAGCCTGGCCGCCATCGGCATTACGGCCGTACTGGCGCTACAGAACCAGACCGCCACCAAACGGCTGGCGGCCCAGGCCCGGCTGCTGAACCTGTCGCACGACATGATCTTCGTGCGAGACCGTACCGGCGCCATCACCTTCTGGAACCGCACGGCCGAAGAGGTCTACGGGTGGCCCGCGCACGTGGCGGTCGGCCAGCAGGCCGACGCGCTGCTGCGAACGTGCTACCCGGAACCTCGCGCCGCCATCGAGGCCCGGCTGCTGGACGCGGGCAGTTGGGAAGGGACGCTCGCGCAAACGACCCAGGCCGGCAAGACGCTGACCCTGGCCAGCCGGTGGGTCGTGCAGCGTGACCACAACGGCCGCTTGGTGGGCGTGATGGAAACGCATACCGACATCACTGAACGCAGGCAGGCGCAAGACGCCTTGCTGCAAGCGCGGGCCGAACTGGCGCACGCGGCGCGCGTGGCCACGCTGGGCGAGCTGACGGCGTCCATCGCCCACGAGGTCAACCAACCGCTAATGGCGGTGGTCACCAGCGGGGAAGCCGGCATGCGCTGGCTGCGGCGCGATCCGCCGGACTTGCACGAAGTGGGCATTTCCATTGAACGCATCGTGTCCGAAGGCCGGCGCGCCAGTGAGATCGTCAAGCGCATTCGCGCTTTTTTGAGCAAGGTGCCCGCACAGTGCAATACGTTGGACGCGGGCGCACTCATCGACGAAGCCGCGCGGCTTGTCGAACACGAGCTGAATCGCGAGCGCGTCTTCCTGCACGTCTGCGTTGCGCCCGGTCTGCCCGCGCTGGCGGGCGATCGCATCCAGCTTCAGCAAGTGCTCGTCAACCTGATGGTGAACGCCGCACAGGCCATGGCTGGGCAGCCCGAGCCGCGCATCTTGTCCATCAGCGCCAACCACGCCGATGCCGACGCAAGCGCCGTGGAAATCATCGTGGCCGATACCGGGCCGGGTATCGACATGAACGCCATCGACCGCCTGTTCGACGCTTTCTACACCACCAAGCCGCAAGGCATGGGCATGGGGCTGGCCATCTGCCGCACCACGGTCCAGGCGCACGGCGGCCAGTTGACGGCCAGCAACCAGCCCGGCGCTGGCGCGCGATTCGTGCTGACGCTGCCCCCTGCCTCAACGCTGAACGCCAGGCCCTGACCGCAGCCCGCAACCACAGCCCGCAACCCTTAACCTTGAACCCACCGCCCCCATGACCGCGACCTCCAAGACCGCTCCCCCGCCGCCCGCCCAGGTGCTTATCGTGGACGACGACGCCGGCGTGCGCGGCGCGCTGGACAGCCTGCTGCGCTCGGTCGGATTGCGCACGCTGGTGTTCGCCTCGCCCGCCGAGCTGCTGCAAGCGACGCTGCCCGACGCGCCCGGCTGCATCATCCTGGACGTGCGCCTGCCCGGCGCCAGCGGGCTGGACGTTCAGGACCATCTGGCCAAGCTCGGCATTCCCCTGCCCATCATCTTCATCACCGGCCACGGCGACATTCCGATGACCGTGCGCGCGATGAAAGCCGGCGCGATCGACTTCTTATCCAAGCCGTTCCGGGAACAGGACATGCTGGACGCGGTAGCCGCCGCCATCGACCGCGACCGTGCACGCCGCGATCAGGCGGCCGCCTTGGGGGATGTGCGCGCCCGCTACGACACCTTGACGCCGCGTGAACGCGAGGTGCTGGCGCATGTAGTGTCGGGGCTGATGAACAAGCAGGTGGCCGGCCTGATCGGGCTGAGTGAAATCACGGTGAAGATCCATCGCGGCAACGTCATGCGCAAAATGGGCGTGCGGTCGCTGGCCGATCTGGTGCGCAGCGCCGAGGCGCTGGGCGTTTCGCGCCCTTGACGCCGCCCGCCCCAAACCTGCGTATGATTTTCCAGACGGCGGCGAAGGTTCATAAAGGAGGCATGCCGCGCATCGGACGCTCTTTCATGCATCACGCGGCAGGAAGGATTTGTCTATGAATCACGCCTCAACGATCGCGATCGTCGACGACGACGACGGGGTCAGGGTCTCGTTGTCCAGCCTGGTGCGCTCGCTGGGCTACGCCGTACGCACTTATGGTTCCGCGCACGAATTTCTGCATGACCCGGACGTCGGCACGCCCGTCTGCCTGATCGCCGATATCCAGATGCCCCTCATGACGGGAGATCAGCTACAGGCCGCCTTGCTGGCGGCCGGCAGACGGCTCCCGATGATTTTCATGACGGCGTTTCCCACGGAAGCCATGCGCCGTCGCGTCATGGACGCCGGGGCCTGCGCCTATCTTGAAAAGCCGGTTGACGCCAACGCCATCGCCCGCTGCCTGGCGGCGGCGATGGCGCACCGCGCCGCGTTGGACTAAGCAACGTGGCGTGCGCGACACAACCGGAGCAAGCGCAGCACGCGGCGTTCATACCGCCGCCTATACGTTCGTATGAGGGTGCAAACCCAGCGTAGGATTTTCCTGCGCGGGTCTTGGCCCTAGTCTTGCTTCTCGTCTTTCCCTGCGGTTCACCCCCCCCCTCGCTTCATCACCAGGAGTCACCGACCATGAGCACCATCACCACCACCGACGGCGTGCAGATCTTCTTCAAGGACTGGGGTCCGAAGTCGGCCCAGCCCATCATGTTCCATCATGGCTGGCCGTTGTCGAGCGACGACTGGGACGCCCAGATGCTGTACTTCGTCAGCAAGGGCTTTCGCGTCATTGCGCACGACCGCCGCGGCCACGGCCGTTCCAGCCAGGTCAGCGAAGGCCATGACATGGACCACTACGCGGCCGACGCCGCCGCCGTGGCCGAACACCTGGACTTGCGCAACGCCGTGCATATCGGCCATTCCACGGGCGGCGGCGAAGTCGCGCGCTATGTGGCGAAATTTGGCCAGCCGCAAGGCCGCGTCGCCAAAGCCGTGCTGGTCAGCGCCGTGCCGCCCTTGATGGTCAAGACGGACAGCAACCCGGGCGGCACGCCGATCGAGGTCTTCGACGGTTTCCGCGCCGCGCTGGCCGCCAACCGCGCGCAGTTCTTCCTGGATGTGGCCGCCGGCCCCTTCTATGGCTTTAACCGCGCCGACGCAAAGGTGTCCCAAGGCGTCATCAACAACTGGTGGCGTCAGGGCATGATCGGCGGCGCCAAGGCGCATTACGAGGGCATCAAGGCCTTCTCGGAAACCGATCAGACCGAAGACCTGAAGGCGATCACCGTGCCCACGCTGGTCATGCATGGTGACGACGATCAGATCGTGCCGATCGATGACGCCTCGCGCCTGTCGGTCAAATTGCTGAAAAACGGCACGCTGAAGGTGTACGCGGGCTTTCCGCACGGCATGCTGACGACCCACGCCGAGGTCATCAATCCGGACCTGTTGGCGTTCATCAAGGGCTGATTTTTCTCAACATCTTGTAAAAGGGGGCGGGTTAACCCTGCCTTCTTTCGGACTTTTCCGATACTTCGGCCCGCCGATGGCCTATATACTCCCCTCTTGCCGACAGCAGATTGGGCGCCAACCCGCGCAAAACCTGCACGCTTCGATGCAAGAATCAGCCCCGTGGGGCTCTCCCCGGGGACACGGAACGCTTCACGATCCGTCTGCCGCCACGGCGGCGAACTCTCCCGCGCCAGATTCACACGCTACGCATCGTCGCGGCACTGCTTGAACATTTTCTTCCCAAAGCGCTGTCATCTCCTCCATCGCCTTGCCCCGTGCATGCCCACCGGCATACGCAGGCCGAGGCATTTCGTCTAAGAAGAACCGACATGAACGCCGTGCCGCAAGACAAACTGATTACCGCCCTGGACCACGCCCGCCTGCTGGGCATGATCACCCGTCCGGCCACCGCCGCCGCATTGCCGCGCGATGCCGTCGACGCCGCCCAGGACATCCTGGATTCCGCGCCCATCATCGCTATTGAAGAAGTCACGCCCGACATCGTGACGATGCGCTCGCGCCTTCGCCTGCTGAATGACAACGGCACGGAACTCCTCGTCACGCTGTGCTACCCCGCCGACGCAAACCTGGCGCAAGGCCAGGTGTCGGTGCTGTCGCCGCTGGGCTTGAGCCTGCTCGGATCGCGCCAGGGCCAGCGCATTACGTGGACGGCGCCCAACCAGACCGAACACGCTGGCACCATCGAAGAAATCGTCTACCAGCCCGAAGCGGCTGGCGACACCACGGCATAGCGCGTCGTGGCCAGCGCGCCACGCCTTGCGTTGACAAGACGCGGCGCGCTGTTTTAGGATTCGCCCCTCTTTGCTTGACCTGCTCGTTTTCTCGTCTTCACCCCCTTTTCTCTTGAGTGCAACCGTGTCTGCCATTCGTCAATTCGCCTAAACGCCGACGACTACCTTCCTGGTAATCGCGGTCTGCTTGCTCGCCCTTGCGGCCAGACGTTTCTGTATTCGTCTTCGCCCCAACACCCGAGTCCAAGCGCGGTTCCAGAAAGCACACACACACTCCCGCTTTCCCTCCCGTTCAGACTGCGTCGTCGGCTTCCCCCATTTGCTTTGGAGAAGACCCATGACGCTGGATTTCTGCGCCTACGCGCAATCGCTGGACCTGTTCCGTTACCCCCGCACGCCGCACCTTGAAGGCTCGCGCCTGCAAGACGGCGACGAAGGCCATGACCACGCGCCCTACCGGACGCTTGCCGGCCTGCATCTGGTCGTTGAAGAAAAGCTGGATGGCGCCAACACCGGCATCAGCTTCAGCCCGTCGGGCGAACTGCTGCTGCAATCGCGCGGCCACTATCTGGTGGGCGGCGGCCGCGAACGGCAGTTCAGCTTCGTCAAGGCCTGGGCCGCCGCGCATGCGGATTGGCTGCTGCAACGCTTGGAAGACCGGTACGTGATGTACGGCGAAACGCTGTCGAAGAAGCACTCCGTTTTCTACGACGCGTTGCCGCATCACTTCTTCGAGTTCGATGTGCTGGACCGCCACACGGGCGAATTCCTGTCCACCGATGCGCGGCGTGTGCTGTTGGCGGACGGTCCGGTGCTATCGGTACCCGTGCTGTACGAAGGCGTGGCCCCGCCCAAGCTGAACACGCTGAAGGCCCTGCTGAAGCCGTCGCTTGCCAAGACACGTGACTGGCGCGCCGCCTTTGAAGCCACGGTGCTGCGCGAAGGGCACGACCTGGCGCGTGCGTGGAAGCAGTGCGACAAGTCGGACTTGTCGGAAGGCCTGTACATCAAGGTCGAAGCCGAAGGAAAAACGCTGGCCCGCTACAAATGGGTGCGCGCCGACTTCGTGCAGGCCATTCTGGATTCCGACAAGCATCACTCGGAACAGCCCTACGTGCCGAACCTGCTGGCCGCGGGCGTGGACCTTTATGCCCCGCGGCTGACGGTGGACTGGGACACGTTGCGCGCCGGCGGCGCCCAAGAATAAGGAACGATCATGCCATTTGATAATCTGCGGGCGCTGGCGCCCGCGCCCGGCCAATCACCGGATTACGCCGCGTGCCTGGCGGCATTTCCCGCCTTGGAGCTGGCCAAGACCACCCAGCAAGACCCGCGCTATCACGGCGAAGGCGATGTCTGGACGCACACGATGATGGTGGTCGACGCCCTGCTCGCCCTGCCCCAATACCAGGCAGCGTCGCGCGCGGATCAGGAAGTGGTATTTCTGGCCGCGCTGTTGCACGACGTGGCCAAGCACAGCACCACGGTCATCGACCCAGTGACGGGCGCCATCGGCCAGCCGGGCCATTCACGCAAGGGCGCCATCGACGCCCGCATCGCGCTGTGGGACGCGGGCGCGCCTTTCAACGTGCGCGAAGCCGTGTGCCGGCTGATCAGCGTGCATCAGGTGCCGTTCTTCGCGCTGGAAGGCTCGCGCCGGGGCAAACCGCCGGAGTTCATCGCGCGTGAATTGTCGTGGCAGGTCAGCCTGCCCTTGCTCGCGATGCTGGCCGAAGCCGACATGCGCGGGCGCATCTGCGCCGACGCGCAGCGGGTGCTGGACAACATCGCGCTGTTCTGCGAACTGGCGCGCGATGATGGCTGCTTTGAACACCCCCGGGCTTTCGCGGACGCGCATACCGCGGTCAGCTACTTTCGCGGCGCGGACGTGCACCCCGACTACCCGCTGTTCCAGGAACCGGGTTCACGCGTCATCGTGATGTCTGGCTTGCCGGCATCGGGCAAGAACACGTGGGTGAACACGCATCACCCCGACCTGCCGGTGATTTCATTCGACGATGCCCGCGA
>Ga0213823_1001085_pt1 | contig 17890 bp, 33 predicted proteins | sample MC6MC0907MG_FD_179887 | JGI IMG/M metagenome (GOLD analysis project Ga0213823, IMG submission 179887) | Enriched soil aggregate microbial communities from Iowa State University, Ames, United States - MC6-MC0907-MG | ecosystem: Environmental > Terrestrial > Soil > Unclassified | place: USA: Iowa...
CATGTGCTTTTTCTACTGTAAACAGTTTGTCCATAACTTTCTCTCCTTTGTTGGTCATTTCTATTACAAATCGAAGTCATACAGGTTTTTAATGTGGCTACGGAGTCGGTACAGCTCGTCTAACTGAGCTTCATATCTAATGTATGTCACGTAATCGAATGACGTGTGCTGGTCTTCTACGACGTTTCGTTCTACATTCTTTTGCTTTCGTTCTTTCGCCTCTATCTCATCCTCGATGTCGAAGATGATGTTAATACTTGTATTGTATAAGTGTTCTAACATTTCTAATACTGCTTCCGCCACTACAAGCTCTTTGAATGAGTTGTCTTTTCGTAAATAAGGCACTCCGAATTTTCTTCTCTCTTCAATCTTAATCTTCTCGTAATATTCGATTCTACATTCCATTAAGTTTGCAATCTCTTTTACTATTTGCGCCATTTCTTACCACCCTTTCGTTTTAGCTGCGAAGTGTGTACCGTATGTATCTTCATTTCCCCCGAACTCTATCATATTATACGTTTTACTTTTAATGCCTAGAATATCCCCCCAACCTTCGAAATTACGGTGCCATTTAAAAGTTGCATCTAACTCTAAACCATCTTCTTTATAGTCCTCCCGCATTCTTTCTATAGGCAGGTTTTTCATACCGCTCCATAGTCCCTCGGTAAGCTTGTCCATTTGTTTGTTACGCGTATGTCTTGTCATTATAGCTCGTCCTCCCCTAAGTTAATTACATGTTCTTTAAGACACTTCGGCGTTACTTCATCTGCTCTGATTTCTCGTTGCATAACATGTTCATTACCGTCTCTTTCATCGACAACAAAACGGATTAATAACATCTGGATAAGGTCTGCACATACCGCTTTCTTGTATTGACCTTTAACCTCTGCTAAACGTAAACCGTATTTTACGATATCCCCGGGTACATATTCCTTCTGGTATCTACCTGCTTTTTTGAATGCCATTTCTATTTTGTGTGCGCTAACTTCGTCCTTCTCTAGTTTCACAAAGAAAGTTTTCTCTACATCCATCCAGCTTGCATCTCTATCGTTATCCCAGCAAGCAAAAACTTTATAACCATCTTTAATGCTAGTTACCTTACCTTTGTATGTTTTACCATCCTGCGTAGCTGCCACCCAATGACCAACTTCTGGTACAAATTTATATGTAGAAAACTCTTTTTCTATCAACCAGTTAAGAGATGCGTTATACTTATGCCACCCTGACGTAGCGTTAACATTACTTAATTGCAGTTCACCTTTATGCATTCTAAATAGTACGTTAGGTGAATTTGTCTCGAAAATAACCTCCCCATCTAGTAAAGCATCAATCGTTTGTTTATTTTTAAGTGTTGTCATTTTAATATTCCCCTTCCATTTTCTTTCTAACTGTTATTTGTATGTATTTCAATTCCGATATAACCATGTTGCATGTAGAGTAGTCTAGGTAGTCTTCGTACAATAAAGTGCTAACTTTCGCTGCCTTTTCTATATGATTACGCGCACTAACCTTATTGCTTATCAACCCATCTAGTAACTGATTGATTTCTAAGTCCGTCGTTAATTTGCTAATGTCATATAATAAGAAGTGAAGCTCCTCGATACGTTTCTTATGTAGAGATATTCGTTTTAGGATACTTTCTTTATCTCTTAAGCTCCACATGTCTTCCCCTTCGTTAGCCGCAAACTCTTTCGTTAATGAATTAATACTAGATTGAATATTAACAACTCTTTCCTTAACCTCTTCTTCCATCGCTACTTTTAGCTCGTCCGTCATATGTATTACCTCCTCTTTGTTATAACTTTATATTACACTACCTTTTACTTAAAGTAAACAAGTTTTTTAAGAAAAAGAGAGTATTTTTTACTCTCCTTTGTTATTTTGTCTATAAGCTACATCAATTTCCTGTCTAGCTTCTATTCTTTTCCATTCCCACGAATGTACTTTCTTCTTCCTTTGGCACTTAGGGCAATAAATATGAATCTTCTCTATATAAGAGTAGAAAACTCCGGATGTGTCAGACTCCATTTCTGTTGCTACATAATGAAAATCATGCTTACAGTTTAATATTTTGAATAGACTGAACATATTTCATCCCTCTACTTCCATGTTTTAATAGTAATACGGCGGAACATTCTAGCTTCAAGCGCATTGAAAGGCTTAGTATCTAGGAATATTAAGTTCTGACTCTTACCTTTATACCATCTACGAGGAGAGAACCAAAGGAATCCTTCATCTAAGATTCCCATAGCCTTGTATACTTGTCGATTTTCTTCGATTGTAGGTGTTCGTAACATAATGCTATTGATTGTTACTTGTTTAATAGTCGCCTTGTTTAGTTGTTTGTATCGCACATGTCTAGTCATTAAAATTCTCCCTCTCCTAAATACGATTCGATTGTTTGTTTCAATTGTTCATTCTCTTCTTCCAACTCTTCCACTTGCTCTTCCAAATCACTTACTTCACCGCATAACTCATCGTATGATTCCTCCAACTCTCTCACTCTAGATTCAAGGTCATCATATTGGTCATCTAGCTCTCGTGCTTGTTCTTCGATATCTTTCGCTAACTCTTCTAGTTTCTCATACATAACAGTAGATAGATGTTCGAAATTTTCATTAATAAACATTTCTACTAAGTCTCCCATATTAGTAGTTCGTGATTTAGCTTTGTAAACGTCGCAACCATTAATAATTAATCCATCCATCATGCTTCCTCCTTAAGATTAGCTATTTCTTCTTCCCAAGCTACAGCTTGTCTTGCGTAATAATCCGCGTAATGTTCTGATTCTTGTAACTTCTTCTCGTAGCATTTGATACGATGAACTTTCGTGTGTTCGTCCCATTTCTTCTCGACTTCCCACATATCGCGCTGGTTACCTTGATATTTATAGACACCTAGACTCGTAACGACTTCCGCTTCAAAAGCAGGAGCAATCCAGTCACAGCCATTACCGCAGCATCGATTAACCGGGTCGTACCCTTCATCTTCCGGTTTACAATTGCAGTAGCCCCACATTCTGTCGTCAGGTAGCAACTTAATGTCGTAACGTCGTCCTGTGTCATGGATATACACTTGAATCGTCCCATCTGTATACCCATCTGTTCTATCCTTGTCGTAGTCGATGTCGATACCATGTTCCTCTACATCTACTAAAAGAGTAGAAAGTACATCCGCGTAATCTACCATATTTTCATAGTGCCGGATAAGCGTTACCATATCATCCGGTGATTCCCCTAAAATAAATTCTTTCAATTTACCAAAAAACTTTTCTCCGAATTGCATAATTCTCGTCCCCCTTGTATATACTTTTAGTAAACAAACTTATTTAATTGTAAGTTATGTATTATCTCCTGCTGAACAAACTATATATAAAGTCTGCTATTGTTATAAAAATCCAAGCAATCCCTATTATGGTACCAAACAAGATTAGTCCTATCGGGTAGTAGTACCATTTCACATACCCGCTAGGTTTGTACCAATCTTTCAACGGATTTAATCCCATCATTTCTTGAAGTGTCCGTTTTCTCTTAAAGTGTTTAATGCTACCCCGGCTATATTAACAGCTACAGTCGAACCAATAAGTAGTGTAATTAAGTGTCCGTCACTAATCGTACCCCCTGTAGAGATTTTCCAAGCTGCACTTAGACATAAAGCTCCAAAAGCAATCGATGAATAGCTGATTACATGTTTCATAATTAGTTAGCCTCCTTATTTTCATTATGTTCTAGGTTTGTGTTTATTACTGCTGATAAAAACGTTACACCAAAAGCTGCAATAATTAGTAGCGGTATCATAAGAGCTTTATTAGCTATATCGGAACCATATAGATTGAATGCCGTTACACATAGCGCTGCTGATATAATGTTACCTGTGTATCTGATGATATTGCATTTTGTTTTAATTTTCATAATTAGTTAGCCTCCTTAGTAATAACTTGACCGTTTTCTTTTACTGGTGCTGCTTCGTTAAACGCTTCTGTCATAGAAGTGAGTTGTTTTGGTCGGTAGCAGCGACTCTCTTGTTTATTCTTCACTTGTTTAATTTGTTCGATGCATTTTTTGAACTCTTTAGACAAGTTCGGATATTTTACTAGCATAAGTTTTAATGGTTGCGTAGCTTCTTCAAAGTTCTTAGCTCCACGACGTTCCTCTGCAATCAGACCAATCTTGTCCCAGTTCGCAGCTTTCTCTTCTATTGTTAATCCCTTCAAGAACTCCGCACCATGATATAAATCTTGTCGAGCTTTGTCTAAGCGACCTACATCATCGTATGCTTGGTTATGTGATTTAGGGTATTCAACCAAAACAGTACTCATAATCTCCATGTTAGCGATTACTTCTTCTGTAGAAGCATATCCTAATGTCATTCCTTCTTCTTCTAACCATGCTTTACCTGATGTCGCTTGCACTTCATCATCTACTAGTTTAAAAGCTTCTTGTAAGCGCTCTTTCGCTGCTTTCGTCATTTTACCTGCTGTTACCACGTCTTGTAATAAATCTCTCACTTTTTTAAGTTCCATTGTTATGTACCTCTTTCTATTATTTTATTTTTTCGTCTTCTATGTATTAATCATGGTGTTCGTTTTATATAGTTACTTTCAACTTATCACCTCCTCTATGAATCTAATTCTATCATAGTATTCACTTAAAGTAAACAACATTTTTCTACTTTTTATTCAATATGCCAACCATAATCCACAAATTGTTGCGACCAATTTTCATGAGCAGCTTCTAGAAACTCGTCTACTTCTTCTTTTGAATCCCCATCCCATTCCGGGTTGTACCCTAATTCACCTAACGTGAACTCTTCTTTCCTATTCGCTCCGGAGTACCCGATACTATAATGAAACACTACGACTGTATCTGCATTGTATTTACTCAAAATGAACCCCTCCTACAAACTCTGTATAAAGACCTGTCGTTTTCGCAAAAGCTAATTCTACTTCTTCTTTCTTCTCGTAGTACTTGTCCATTGATTCGTCTGTGTATACGTGAGTCCAATCCTCCGGGTACTCTCCGTTTTCATGCTCATCCGTTGTGATTAATCGTTCTTCTAATTCATCTGATACCCATTCGCAGAAATTGTCGTCAATTACTTCAATAATGTCACGTACAACATTAGCCTTATACTTCTCATTCCCGTTATACCAGCGCGTCTCCACTTCTGGTAACCCTTCACTACTAAAGAATGGTAAGTCAACCAGCGCATCTTTACCTATAGCGATATAATACATATCACTAGCATACCCAAGTTTATGAGCTAACGAATCTCTCTTAATCTCTAGAGAAAGACCATCTAACGCGCCATTCTTATAGAACGACATATCTGTTTGTAGTGCATTTCGAATCGCTTTATTCGTTTTACCATTTAATGAGCGGAACCACACTGTAGCTTTCACTTGGTTAGAGTGATAAACGATTACCCCTTCTGTTAACGGTTCAACTTCAATTAGACCATTAACAATTTTCTTTGTTGTCACAACTCTTTGTCCTACTTCAAATTCAACGAAAGTGTTATTCATTATTTCCCTTCCTCCCCATTCAATTGTTTACCCATTGCAAGTAGCATGTTCCTAAATACTGGTAAATCTCCCCGATTGTCGTACCCCATAGAGTATGTGAAAATACGGGACTTACCTAGATTGTGCGCTTGATACTGTCGGTATGCTCTTGCTTTATCTAATATTAAGAAGAATGCTACATCTTCCCACTCTTTTGTTTCGAACGCAATATGTAATGTACTAATTCCATATGCTTTGCAATATGCCCATTCATCGTCAATATAAACTTCTTCTCCGTGTACGTCTACCATGTGATTGCATTCGACTTCTTCATACGGTTTGATTTCGATAGAACAATATTCTCCATTACCCTCGTAGTAATTCTCGACTAGTTCCTCTAGTGTTTCGAACCACACTTCGTAGTCATCGTCCCATGTGTATCGCATATCTTCACCATCATAGTAGTCTAATAGCTCGTCCACAAATGGAATATAGCCTTTTCGTTGCCTTTGTACGACATGGAGTGCATCGCATGTGTAACGATTATCCTCTGCTCCGTCATGGTGTTTACTATTAAACTCCTTTAACAACTCAATCTGCTTGTCCGTAAGTTCGAAAGTGATTTTATTCATTCCAGATTCCCTCCTCGTCATCTAAATATTCTGCATTAGAATCATCAATGATAATCCCGTTTCGACTCGCTTGCTTAACAAAATCCTCCCAAGAACAGCAACCAGCCCATTCATCTCCGTATTTAACATCCATCAGTTCTTTTCCATTTAATTCGATACTCATCCATCCATATCTATATCTGCAATATAAGTAGTCCCCGCTGTCTGTCTTACCTTCGAATTGCGTAGGGCAAGCACAGCATGTCTGTGATATTTTTTCTAACTTTACGTATCTTTTAAGTTGAGTAAACCTTCTCATCGTCATTATAGTTCCCCTTCCCTATTTAAAATTCGTTCTACAGCGTTTTCAATCGCTTCTAGTAGCTCTTCTACACTAGTAACTTCACTTTCTCGTAAATCCTTATGTAATAACGCAATCAACGCTTTCGTGATGTTTGAATAGTAACCTACTACCTTGTAATCATGACCTAAAACTTTACCCTCTTTATTCTTCTTCTCATACTTCTCATTGATGATAACGTTCATTGGGTCTGACGTAAGCTTGTACTTTTCTCCTACATAAATTTCCATTTGTTATCTCCTCCTTGATTTAATATTACTACATTATTTACTAAAAGTAAACAACTTTCTTTAAAAATTTTAATCTACTTTTTTATACACCCTAAAGCGGAATCTAGCTCCCATCTCTTCTATACCTGCTGTAGAAGCTGTTCGCTTGTAAAAACGCTTATAAATACTTTTGTCGAACTCCGGGAAAAAGGAATCCGCATCATACTCTTTGTCGATTTCCGTTATGTATAATCTATTAGCCATCGGCATAAACTGTTTGTAAATAGAATCTCCACCGATTACCATTAGCTCTTTCTCGTCCTTGAAGTCGTTTAGTACTTCGTGAATATTATGATATATGTGTACATCCTTGTGTAGCGGCTTAAAATCCTTGTTTCTAGTAAGTACAATGTTAATCCTACCCGGTAGGAACTTACCAATGGATAGGTGTGTCTTACTTCCCATAATTACGGGCTTACCCATCGTCTTTTCTTTAAACCAATTAAAGTCTTCTTTGCTTTTCCATAGCATCTGATTGTCTTTACCAATCTCCCTATTCTTACCATGTGCAGCTATTAGTGATATAATCAATCTTTCATCTCTCCTTTCGATAGTTTTATAATACTAGCATATTTTCGAAAAGTCAATAAAAAAGACTACTTTTTTAGTAGTCTCCAGAAATAATAAATCCTTCAAAACGGCTTTTGTATACTGAGCTTTCTGCAATGAACTCCGAGAAGATTCGAAGCGCTGCATGATACGTTTCTTCTTCCATTTCTTCATCAATTACTAGAGCGAATGTAACGTCCTCATCATCCGTGTAAACGTAGTAGTTTAAATCGTCCGCTTCTAGTTCACCGTTTTCGTAAGCGTGTTCCCACTCATTGAACTGTTCGATATTGATGTAATCTTTGCCTCTAGCCCAGAACATAAAACTAGCTGGATTTACATAAGAACCGAATCTATCGAAGAAGCTTTCTCCTACTTCGTGTTCGAAATCAATAATCGCGTGAAATACTTCGTGTTTATTCATTATTGTTCCCTCGATTCTCTAAAGCGTACAATATCGTCGTAACGAATATATTCGTCGTCAATCTCGATAAAGTCACCGCATAGTGACATACCTTTATAACAAGTGAATCCCTTTACCTGTGTGGATGCTAAAGACTCTGCAAACGATTCTATAGTAGCACCCGGTACTGTTACAGTTAAGCAACTGTTATTTCTCAAAAAGATGTCTACTTTCATATTAATCCTCCACTACAAAAAAGTCTGTATTTTCTGCATGGTCTAATTCTACAATCCCTTGCTCGTATAAGAAACTGATAAAGCTCTTATCGACACCTACAAATTCATATAGTTCGACGTGGATTTCATCGTCACCATAGTCATCCGGTTTATCAATTTTCGTAACACCCTTAACTAACATTTCGTTATAAACTGATTTCGGGTCGTAATTGTCGTTAAAATATCTTGCTGCTCCGTCTCCATCACCATAAACTAATAATACTTTCATTTAATTTTCCCCCTTGTATGTTTTTGCATAAATATCCAGCATAACTGCATCTATTGTTCTATGTAAATCTTTAATGGTACCGTCATTCACAATGTCGTAATGTACTTCTTCATTCATAAGAGTAACTTCTGTTTCGTGTAATAAGTCCTCTTCTTTAAAGTCATCACCAGCTTCTAACGAACGTTTAATTTGAAGCTCCTTAGGCGCTGATACACGGATGATAAAGTAACCTTCCTCTCTTAACATCTGGAACTCGTTAGGCTGTCGCACTCCCGTGATAAGGGGTCTAAAAATAACTTCATCGTTTATGTAGTTAAATCCATACCTCCAAGCTAAGTCTGAGTAGGTTTCCACTGTTTCGAAACACTTGTCCACCCAGTAGTTCTCCCCATGTACATACCTCATAAGTTGTCCGTACAACTGGTAACCCTTACGTGGTTTAGGTTCGCGTCGAATATGCTTAAATTCTGCATGGAAATCGTCTTTCAATGCATCCGAGAAATCGAAAGGTGAACAGTCGAACTTGTCCACCAGATAATTCTCCGCTTCCGTTTTCCCGACACGTAACCCTCCAGCTAGTGCCAGTTTAATCATTTAGTTTCCTCCTTTAGACCTACAGATACAGGAGCTTTAATCGCTTTATGTGGGTTATAGTCAACGATTTCAAAGTCCTCAATCACGTAATCTTCTAAATTATCTCTCTTATTCTTGATTACTAGTTTAGGAAGCTCTCGTGGCTCATTTAACATCTGCTCCTTCGCCTGTTCAATATGGTTAAGGTATAGATGAACATCTCCACCGTTGTAAATCAAGCCACCTACTTCTAGTCCGCATTCTAGAGCGATTAAATGTAGTAGAAGTGCATAACTAGCGATGTTGAAGGCTAGACCTAAGAATCCATCGTTAGAGCGCATGAAGAATTTTAAATCTAATTTCCCACTGTTATGTACATACAATTGGAACGCGTTATGGCAACAAGGTAACGCAGCTTTCTTGAAATCTGTAGGATGCCATGCGTTCACATATAAACGACGAGAAGTTGGGTTTCTTTTAATCTCTGCAATTGTTTCTTTAATCTGATTGTACCCTTCTCCGTTCCAGTCTGTCCACTGAGCGCCATAGATTCTACCTAAATCAAATCCATCCGCTTTAACCATTTCGATAAATTCTTCTTTCGTTAAGTTGCCGCCAAGTTCTTTATACCATCGATACCCATCTGGAGTCCATATATTTACATTTTTATCTACTAATGTTTTTAAATTTGTATCTCCTTTTAGGAACCATAGTAGCTCTTCTGCTACCAGTCTAAAAGTTACATGTTTAGTTGTCAGTAACGGGAACCCTTCTGATAAGTCGAATTTCATTGTGTAATCGAAAATACTTAATGTTCCTGTTCCTGTTCTATCACTTCTAATTTCTCCATGCTTAATTATGTATTCATATAAATCTAAAACCTGTCTGTCTACATTATTCATTATGTATTAATCTCCTCTTCTCATTGCGTGTGTATCTTGGAACTCTTTAATCCATGCCGGGACTCCAGCATCATCTCGAAGTTCTAAGTGTCCTGTTGTTTCTTTACATTTAGGACAGTACATATGTTTTAAGTGCTGCTTTTTCTTCATTTTACTACGTTTTCTCCACAGCATTGTTACATTGCCACACACCTCGCATTCTAAATGAGTAGAGGCTGTGACCGTTTTAGCACCAACAGCCATATATTTCACCTCCTTCTTGTAACCTATTATACTATGTTGTTTACTTAAAGTCAAGCGCTTTTATATTCTAATTCGTGTTTCTTAGCGAATCTAGTAAGTGCTGCTTTTTCTTTTTCTGTAGTTGCTCTATTGGCGAATCCTCTAGCTTGTACAATTCTATTTCCACGAATCTCTACAGTTACTAACGGCTTGTCCAATTCTTCATTGTCGCGTAGGAAAACAATAATCGTATCGCCCTTCGCTACCTTAGGTGCGTATGAAGCTACACAGTGATGTTGAGCATTACCTTCTGTAGCAATGTCTTTCATCTCTTTTGGCACCAATACGCTGTAGCCTTTCATCTTAGTCTCATATTTTTGGAAATACTCTTTCTGCTCTTCGAATCGCTTCTTCGTCATATCATCTTCCACTAACTTATAGTTTCTTGATGTAATATCGTGACACAATTTAAGGGAGCGTGGATACTTATCGAAATCCTCATGTCCCAGTAATAAGCTCGTCTCGTAGTAGTCTTTATATTGACCTACCGCTTCACCGAACTCCATACCTTGCGTGACTAGGGAGCCGAACAATAAATATTCTACTAATCTATGTACGTTTTTAACATTGTTTCTAGGTCTTAACACAAATCCCCAGAACATATACCCTTTGTAATGTCTTATGTCGTTCCTATTACACTTAATTATTTCTAAATAATCACTTACATCCGAATGACGAGTAAACTCTCTTAATCTGTTCTCTAGGTTGTACTCAACTTCCAGCTCTTTTATGTAAGCGACAACACCCCTATATGTATCTAAATCTCTTTGCGTGGCATGCACTATGTTATGTACGGCGTTCATGAAATCGTCAGTATCCGTTGTATACTCGTTTAGAAACTTCAACTGCGATTTCGTTACACCGAAAATCTGATGTAACTTTGTCTTACCCTCTTCCATACTCGCGTTGTATACTTTATTTCTAAAAGCAGAGTTAGACATAGCTCCTATATCGATACCGGACTTGTAAATTAACTCCAATTTATTGTAGCTAGTCATGAGTCGGATAAGCGCCCGGGATGACATGTTAACTACTTCTTCTCCTAAAGAACCAATTACACTTACCATCTTCTCGTACATGCCCTCATTCTCTTCTACAGACACCATATCAAAGAAAATCTTTTTGTTCTCGCTACTGTAAAAATCATGGTGATACCAACCGTCTTTAGGTCGAGGAATCACTAAATCTAAATTATGTATATTGAACTTTACTTCTCTACCATTTCTTTTTATGTAATATTTCTTGTACCGTAAATCGTACAACATTTCCGTTAAAACTAGGTTTCCATTGTCGTTTGTGTACGTCGCATAGAAATGAAAGGAATATCCTGTCTTCTCAACCATATAATAGTTTACATGACCGATAGTTTGTGTTAGCTCCAATTCCCCATTTTTAATCTGGTCTAGCACTTCGTTTTTCTCTTTGCTCACTTTATTCCTCCTCTTGTTATTTACTAAATGTTAACTACAAATCTATCATATCACAATAAAAAAAGAGAGTCAATAGACTCTCCTTAAAATTACTAATTATTTTTAACGTATAAGTGATAGTTCCAAGCAGACATTAACCCACGGTCTGTCAATTTATTAACCTCATCTCTATCCGCTTCAATTACATGGATAAGATAGATTCTGATTAACGCGTAGTCATCTTCTGTTAGTTCACTAGTAGAAGAACCTAGCTTTTCATTTCCGAAGTAGTTTCCAATTACTCGTTCTAGTTCGTCAATATCGCTAGAGATGTAAGATAGAATTTCATCTACTTCTGAATGAACATTGTCTTCTTCCATATTTTCGTATTGGCATTGGAAGCAGTTACAAGCCTCGTCCTCTTCCTCATCCTCATCTCCGTACTGGTAACTCTCTTCTTCCTCTTCTTCGTTGTCGTCATCTTCTTCGCGCTCTTCGTAATCATCTTCGCTTTCCTCATACTCTGAGCCTGAGTAGTCGTGATGTTTCTCTTCTTCCTTGAAGTAGAATGATAGGTCGTCCCCTTCGATATCGATAGTAATCGTACCGTTTTTAACTGTTAACTTAAACTTAGCAACAGCGCCATTCTTAAGTCCACCAGCTAACGAGTAGCCGCCACCTTTAGATTTCAGTACATTGATTGACTCAACTAACATCGGGCGATACACGTCGAATAACTCACCTTTGTAATCGAAGTAACCCATAACTTCATCGATAAATTCATCGAATGTTTGCTTGCGTTCCTCTTCCTCTACTACTTCTACCTGTTCGCTCTTCGGAATAGCTGTGTCGAAAGCTTCGTTTAAGTTAAATGCGATAGTACTGAATCGGTCACGCACTCGCTCTTTACCTTCTGTTGTTTCAATATCTAGTCCGCAAGCTAACTCTTCTACTAATCCTGTAATTTTAGTTTGTGCAATTACCAATCGATTTACGAATAATTCTTTTTTGTTTGACATATTATATTTCCTCCTATTATTTAAACCTCGTTTTTGTATGTACCTAACTTGTCCGCAAATGTAGAGAACTCACCGCGATAGTTTTTCGTTAGCTCCGCGAACTCAACACCTTCGAACTCCCCACTTAATCTACCTTGTTTGAAATGGTGAATCAGAGCTGAGAATCCAGAATCTTTTTGTTTAATATCAATCTGACCTGTATGACCAATCATTGCTATATAACAGCTATCTGTGCAGCGCGTTAATGTTTTCTTGATTTCCTCTAGTGTTCCGTTCTGTATCTCATCCACAATAATACCTGCGTTTTCTATTGTTCTACCACGCAAGAATGTATGAGGTACGACTTTGAACTCGAAATCATTGAATGAACTTGTCATCAGTTCTAGATTTAAGTATTGCGGATTCACTCCAGCTTCCGTAAGCGCCTGATAAAATGGAACTGAGTACTCTCCTATCTTATCAGCAATACCTCCCGGTAAGTATCCTACCGAGCGTTCTTGTACTGGGAATACAACGTAATAAATTTTATTTATGTACTCTTTCTTTTTTAAAGCGTTCATAGCCTGTGTTAATACAGTCGTTTTACCTGTACCCGCTTTCGCATTAGTTATAATACGTTTATGCTTGTACAATTTCTCGACCATATCTTCTTGCTCTCTATCTAATTTCTTTATGTATGGGAAATCCTTTTCGCTTAGTTTACTCAACGTAAGTCGTTCTTGCTTCGCCATAAACATTCTCCTTTAGATTTATTGAACTCCTTACTTTTATTATATCATATTCCCGTTTGTAGCGGTTCCTCCTCTCTCTTATACACTTATAGTACACTAGTAATTACAGAAAGTCAACAAGTAAAATAAAAAACTACTAAATTAATTAGTAGTTTCTAGTTTTGCATTTATTAATGATAGAATAGCGTCGAAATCAGTGAACTTACTGAACCCGAACACAAATTCAAGTCCACCATGACCGCCCGCATTCATTTCTTCCACTGTAACCGGACAACCATATTCTTTATTTTTTCGAATCGCACGAGCCAATAAGATGAAGTCCGTTGTTTCTACGAAAGCTTCCTCAAGTGCAGCAGAAGGGATGAAAACGCTATGTTCCGATTTCACCGCTCCTAATGTCTCGCGTTTACTATAACCAATGACTGCATCTCGTAAATACTCAATCAAATTACGAGGCGTTTCGTTCTTTTTAATGTCATCTGATAAGATAATCTCTTTCGGTTCCATGTTTACCTCCTACGCATTGTTAACAACTAATTGGATTTTTGCATCTTCCGTTTTACCTTGTTTCTTTTCCTCTTGGTCATCCGGGAAGTTATTTTCACACCATTCTTTGTAGTTCTCTTTCTTAACAAACGCAATGATGAACGCAATCTCTGAACCTTCTAATCCAGTATTGATAGATGACACACCTGTAGGTGGGTTTCCTGTACCGTCGTCTGTAATAACCATTACATCTGCGCCTAAATCCACAACATGACCTGCTCGTACATGCTCCGCAAATAAGTCACGTAAAACTTTCATGTTAGCTCCGTAGTCGATACCTTTGCGGAATACTTCTTTATGTAATTCTGGGTCATCATGCCAATTACTTACAATTTGCATAAAGTGTGCTTCTCTTGATTCGTCCTGTGCCGGGTAATACGTGAACTGATAATCGTTAAATCGGTTCTTAGCTAACTTCGTTAGCGACGCGATAATCTCTGCGTAGTCTGTAATAGATGCCTTTCGTGATACTAAATCTGTTAAACTTAATTTATTTGTTGATGTTTTTACTTCTGTCATTTTATTATCTCTCCTTAAATTGTCTTTTATTTCGCTTAAAGCGTTTAGCGCACCTTTTATAGATGCGGCGTAATCAGTATCTTCTCTATGCTCTTTCACGGATTTTTTAAAACCGAAAAATACAACTAGAGTATAGATGAACAATGCTACTATAATAGCTTTCACGAGTAGTATGTTGTATTCGACGGGCGGGTACAACTCAACTTGTCCCTTTGAATGCACTCGACAGTTTATCGTAAATCAGCATAGCGACACCGATAGGTATGCAAATTATTAATAAAATTGCTGTGATACCCATTACGAATAAAGAAATCGTGATTGCTAGTATTATTAATGAAGCTGTAAATATAATCTCTACTATCCATGTTAACACTTGGTATAGAAATAGAACTGCTAGGTCAAGTATGAACATTTACTCACCTCTATGTATTCTTCATTATTTCCACTTGTCATATTTAACCACCCTTATTTTTATTATAACATATTATAGAGCTAGAGATAGTTGCCCTTCCTCTTCTTCTAATGTAACAGGTTCTATCTCTTCGCTTATTTCTTCTTTAATAGGTTCTTCATGTAAAGTGCCATCTGCATTAATCCATCTACCACCAGATTCATATGTACGTGTTTCGACAATCTCATAGTCTTGGAAAATGCCACGCTTGTCCATTTCTACCGGAATCTTATTCATCGCCTCCTTTACATCCTTACCAGCATTTGTAAATAAATGCACTTTACCATTCTCTGTTTTTACATCAAATTGAAATAACATCGTTATCTCCTCCTTATGAATCTATCTTATCATCATAGTTTTCTAAAAGTCAACAAGTTTTTTACATAAAAAAAGAAGCCCCGAAGGACTTCCTAGTTATGTATTATTTAAATGTACCCCAGTAATTCTGACGTTTTCCGCCTTTAGACTCACCAGTAGCTAAGTATCCGTAACCATTGCTACGTGGTTGACGAATCCAAACATAACCGTCGTACTCGATACCGTAACCATTGTAGTTAACTACAGAACCAGCCGGAAGTGTAGCGATTACTCCTGCACTTGTGAATGGAGCTGTACGTAACTTGATTGAAGTATTTGTTGTGAAAGTACCAGTCTCTTTTGTGAACCAACTAGAATCATAGTCGCCTCCTGTAGAGCCGCCGCCTGTACTTCCGCCACCAGAGCCTCCAGAACCTCCGCCGTTATCTACTGCACCACCATTGTCCGCAGGTGGTTTTTGTCCGCCTACTACATCGTATAACTCGAAGTGAGGGTAATCTTTGAATGAAACCCAGTCTCCGCCCCATTTGAAGCCTTGACCTTTCATTGCTGCGATAACCTTACGGAAATTACCTTCAACTGTCCAGATTACGTCAGAGCCATCTTGTGTGTACAAGCATAAGTCTACCGCTACTCCGTAGTTGTGGTTCGATTGTCCGCCTCGTGCGTTTGTTACGATGTTACCCGGTTTAGTACGACCTTGTGCGTATAAAGCATCCTGTTCAGCAAATGAACGGAAACCTTGCGCTACGCAGATATAGATACCTTGTGCATGCATTTGTGTAATAACAGCGCGGGTACGGTCTGCTACGTCTTTACGCATACCTGAGATATTTAACTTACGGTTCGCCTTGTCGATTAAAGTTTGTAATGCCATTGCCATTCTACTTCCACTCCTTATTTTTTATTTACTACTCTACTAATATAAAAGACAGGGATAGTTACTCCCTATCTCTATTATACCATACTTAGACTACCGCAGCTCCCGTCGCGTCCACCCATCCGTTGTTATCCTTGTTACGCCAGATAGGTTTATTCAACGTAGTATCGAAGAACGGTTGTCCTACGTATGTACCTGTTGTTGGACGTGCAGCTCCAGATGTGATTAAAGGTATCGTCACTTTTCCGGTAGCGTCCGGGTTATTACCATTTACAGACTGAACAAGACCAGTTACCTTTCCGTTTGCATCTGGGGTTAAGCTACTATTAATAGTTTTTACAAACCCCGTCGTACTAGGAATTGTAATCGTTACGTTTCCGTCTGTACCCGGCTTTGTACCATTAACACTCTTGACCATTGCTTTTATGTCTTCCTTCGTTGCGAAGTCTCCGGTAGGCGCACCATCTACTTGCACGTTACCTTTGTCGTCCGGAGCTTTACCATTTACTGTTTTAACAGCACTTAGTAAGTCCATCTCCATTTCTCTTATTTTCTTTTCCGGGGAGCCATCATACATATTATCTCTAAGCATTTTCTAGTCCCTTCCTTTCCTTTTATCTACTGTACTAATATAACAGTAGTCTGGAAAATTCTAGTAACCTTTATTGAAAATGTCTGTAGATTGAGGTCGCATAATGTCTACCGTTGTGTATGCAAAAGCGTTTTCTTGCTCTTTCGTTATGTACGGTTCCAATACGTGTTCCATACCAACCATAGAGTATACAGAAGACTGAGCAAAATGGTCGTCACCTTTGTCCATAATAATCTGATAAATTGCTTTTGTTTTCTCATCTTCTTCATCTCGAATTACCACGTTTTTCCAATGTTCAAGATATAAAGCTAGTTCTCTGTCCATTGTGTTATAGAATCCTAGACGACCCATCTTCATATCAGAAATATGTTTTTTATTTTGTGTTAGTTTATCGACTGTAACCATGTTACGTTGCTCTGACCATACCGGGTTAATTTGCCCAGTAGAACGAGGGTTCGGGTTAACTTTAACACCGTAAGCTACACCAGCACCGAAATGTTGGATTAACTTGTCCACGTAGTTACCAGAGTCACCGATATCGGCACAGATAATATCGGGTTGGTAAGGGATTAACTCAACTATGATTCTCTCTAAATCCGCCTCGATGTTTGCTACACCTCTAGCTCGTTCAACAGAGAACATACGAAGCATGTCGATACGTCCGTCATCTTTAAATCCACGAACTGTAACCCAGTGACGATTACCCCAGTCAATACCTACAGAAATGAATCGGTAGTCTCCTCTATTCATTAGTGGAGCTGAGTAGTAATCGCGCATGTTATTTGTAATATCTCTATCTTGAACAGCTAATGCAACGTCCTGATACGGATAACCTAAAACGTAGTTGTAAAAATGCTGTTTAGATTTCGCTTCTAATTCCTTACGTTTTAAAGCATCAGCACTAAACCATACCGCATTTAACTGTGTGATTAAGTATCCACGCGTACCTTGATTATTAATACTTCTATCCGGGAACTCTGCTACCCATTCTCCGTTGTACCATCTGTCTAACGTCTTACCACATTTCTGACAAACGAATCGGTATGTACCATCTCGAACTGTTTGAGCAAGAACATCTACACCGCTCTCATCCATACATTCAATGTTTTTATCGTAATCTAGTTGTTGACGCATGCCGCAATGTTCACACTTGTGCATGTACACGCGTTTATCAGAACGGTCATACAGGTCATGGATACCGAAGTTAGGTACCGTAGGTGTTGACCATCTGCGTAAAATACCATATTGAGATGAAGACATAGACTCCATCGCAGAGATTTCCGCCGAGCTATTTACACGGTCATACTCATCCAGTGATAGATAATCGATATCGACACCCTCTACCGCAGCGCCCTTACTAGAAGAACGGAACAGCATGAAGCTATTTCTAATCTTTTTCTTTTCTAACGAGTCAATCTTAGGGTCAGAAATAGTAGCATAATAACCTTTCTCAAGTAATGGGTTAATA
>Ga0213823_1001089_pt1 | contig 17831 bp, 16 predicted proteins | sample MC6MC0907MG_FD_179887 | JGI IMG/M metagenome (GOLD analysis project Ga0213823, IMG submission 179887) | Enriched soil aggregate microbial communities from Iowa State University, Ames, United States - MC6-MC0907-MG | ecosystem: Environmental > Terrestrial > Soil > Unclassified | place: USA: Iowa...
GTTTTTCCCGCGACAGGCGCGAGAACCAGTAGAGCAATTCGTCGGTAGCGCCGTCCGGTTCCTGCTCCAGCAGCCAGGTCATCAGATCCGGCATCGGCAGGGCTTCTTCGCAGCGGTCGACCATCTCGCGCACAGTGCGTGGCGCGCGTGGGGCTTCGCCTTTCTGGGTTTTGTGCGCCTTGGGGAAGCGCGCCGGTTTCGGCTCGAATCGCGCCAAGGCATAGACGTAGGCTTCGACCTGACTGGCGCTGCCGAGAAAGGTGCTTTGCGGGCGGGTGAACAGCGGCATCGCGGCTTGCGGCACGGCGTCGATGCCTTTGCGCCGAATCGCTGCCAAGGCCAAGGCGGCGCCACGGGTCACGGCGTTGTGCCGGCGCGCTTCTTCACGCAGCGGCAGCAGCAGTTCGCGGGCATGCCGCAAAGTCAACTGGGCGCTGGTCTGCATTTCGAGGATGCGTGCGTGGGTGCGCAGCAGCATGTCGTCATCGACCAGATGGCCGAGGCGCTGCTGTTCGCTGAGCATCTTCAGCAACACGGTTTCGACTTTGCGCACGCCTTGTTCGAAGGCGCCGTCGGCGTTCACCAGATCGATCATCGGCTCGACGTATTCGTCCCAGGTCGCCAGTACTTCAGCGTAACGCTGACGCAATGGAATCTGCCGATCGCTGGTCTTCGCCCGCTCGGCGACGGCCACCAGGGCCTGTTCGTCATTGTCGAGCTTCTTCAGTACGTCGCGTACACGCATGTCGAGCAGGCGCAGCTGGCGGGCAAGGTCGTGGCCGTCACGGACTTCGAACGCGTCCTGGATATACCCGGCCAGACGCTCGAGGTGACGCAGATAGGCTTCGATTTCCAGGCACAGGCCCAGTCGGTGTTCACGACGCAGGTAAGCGAGGAAGTCGTGAATCTGTGCGTTCAGCTCGAAACGGTTCGGGCTTTTCGCCACCGGAATCAGGATATCGAGGCGAATCCACACGTCGAGCAGGCTGGTGATGTCCTGCGGCGTGCTGTCCAGTTGTTGGGCGGCCAGTTGCGTGCGCAGTTCGTTGAGGCTCAGTGTGCCTTGGTCGAAGTGCTCGCACAGTGGCTCCAGAAGTGCCCAGTGTTCAGCGAGGGCGCGCAAGACGCGCTTGGGTTCGATCATCGGAATGCCCGGCTGGTTGGCAATGAAAAGCGGCGATTGTACTGCATCACGAAGGATGCGATTCACTCTCGGGACGGGCTGTCGCATTCTTTGTATAAAGAGCGTGGGTAAAGCGCCTCGTGAAAGAGTATCGATCTACAACGGGCGATCTTGAACGAAGGGCGGTAGAATCAGCGCACTTCAGTTATCCACAAGTGGCCGACCCTTGCTAATCGAGTCCCGCCGCCGCGCCTATTTGAACGCCATGCAGGTGGTCAACTGGCTGCCGCGCACCGAATTGCCCTTCGCCGCACCGTCGCGGCCCGAGCTGCTGGACATGCCCGAGCCCGAGGTAGAGGCGCCGGTGATGCTTGCGCCTGCGGTCGAAACGCCCGCGCAGCCTGCCGTTCGTCCGGCCGAACGGCCGAAGATCGAAGTGCCGCGTCCTTCGTTGGCCAGCACCCGGACCAACGCCAAACCGGTGGAAGAGGCCGACGACACGCCGGTTGTCGCCAAACCGGCGCCAGTGCCACCGCCACGTTTTGCTCTGCAATTGCTCCGTGCCGGGCGCTGCCTGCTATTGGTCGAATTACCCACAGGCGAACCGTTCCAGAGCCGTGATCCCGCCTATCTGCTGCTTAAAGACATGCTGCGCGCCGCCGGTCTGCCGGATGCGCCGCAAATCGTCGGCGAGCCGGTGCGTTGGCCGTGGCTCAATCGCGGCACCATGGATCAGGGCCCGGACGCGGCGCGCGACTTCGTCCAGGGTTTCCTTTCGGTGCAAATGGAAGCCGCTCCGTGCGCCTGCCTGTGGCTGATCGGCCTGCCGGCGGTACGTTTTGCCGGTGAAGCGGACGCCGAAGCGTTCAATCGTGAATTGCAGATCGAAGGTCTGGGCTCGGCCTGGGCCATTCCCGGTCTGGAATTGTTAATGGAAGAGCCACAGCGCAAGGCCGCTGTGTGGCAAGCCATGCGTCGGCTGATGGCGCGCTGGAAAGAATCGAATGAGTGACGCTGTATCGTTTCGCCCGATGACCGAGGCGGATCTGGAAACCGTGCTGAAAATCGAGTACGCCGCGTACAGCCATCCGTGGACTCGCGGGATTTTTCTTGATGGTCTGGGCAAGTACCAGATCTGGCTGATGTTCGAGGGTGAGCAGCAGGTTGGCCACGGGGTGGTGCAGATCATTCTCGATGAGGCGCATCTGCTCAATATCACCGTCAAACCGGAGAATCAGGGGCGCGGGCTGGGGCTGACGTTGCTTGAGCACTTGATGTCGCGGGCCTATGCGGCTTCGGCGCGGGAATGTTTTCTGGAAGTGCGTGACAGCAATACGGGCGCGTTCAAGTTGTATGAACGTTATGGCTTCAACGAGATTGGCCGGCGCCGGGATTATTATCCGGCGGTGGGGGGGCGTGAAGATGCGGTGGTCATGGCCTGCACCCTAGTTGACTGATGACCTGTAGGAGCCGCCGAAGGCTGCGATCTTTTGATCTTACGAAACAAGATCAAAAGATCGCAGCCTTCGGCAGCTCCTACAGGGACCGAGTTTCAGCTCAAGTGATCAGCGGTTACCATCCAGCGGATCACGCCGCGCCAGCTCCGCCTCATCCAGCCCATTGCCACCGCCAATGTCATCCTCATCGACAATGCTCAAGTCCCAATCCGCCTGATTGCCTTCGCCTGCTTCCTCGGCATCCCGCGCACCGTCTTCATGAATCAGTGTTTCCGGGCTCAGGTCATCGTCAGTCGGCTCATGATCACTGACCGAAGCCCCTGTCATGCCCGCCTCACGTACACGCTCACGCGGCATCAACTGCTCGCGCTCACGCTCCGGAATCTCATCACCAATCTTCGCGCTAGGCTCGTCTTCATCGAAATCCAGCTCATGCACCGAACCCATGCGGTCTTCGTTATCATCGATGGGCTCCGGTTGCACCGCGTCGTAAGGGCGTCGTGAATCAGTCATGGCAAATCCTCATACTGTGGGCCTTACTTAGGTGGACTCACCGGGCACACGAGAATTCCAATGAAATCACTTGCAGTGGCGGCGTGACCCCGACGGGCGGTCGTCTGTCATACCAGCGCATCTTTCTTGAGGCCTTACAGCATGCATGACTTACAAGACCTGATTGATAACAACGAGCGTTGGGCTGACGCGATCACCAAGGAAGACCCGGATTTCTTCGCCAAGCTGGCGCGCCAGCAAACGCCGGAATATCTGTGGATCGGCTGCTCGGATGCGCGCGTGCCGGCCAACGAAATCGTCGGCATGCTGCCGGGCGATCTGTTTGTGCACCGCAACGTCGCCAACGTCGTGCTGCACACCGACCTTAACTGCCTGTCGGTGATCCAGTACGCGGTCGACGTGCTCAAGGTCAAACACATCCTGGTCACCGGCCACTACGGCTGCGGTGGTGTGCGTGCGTCGATGCAGGATCGCCAGTTCGGCCTGATCGACGGCTGGCTGCGTTCGATTCGCGATCTGTACTACGAGAAGCGCGAAGAACTGGCCAAGCTGCCGACCGAAGAAGAGCAGGTTGATCGGATGTGCGAACTCAACGTTATCCAGCAAGTGGCCAACGTCGCGCACACCAGCATCATCCAGAACGCCTGGCATCGCGGGCAGAGCCTGTCGATCCACGGTTGCATCTACGGCATCAAGGATGGCCGCTGGAAAAGTCTCAACACCACCATCAGTGGTTTCGAGCAATTGCCGCCGCAGTATCGTCTGCGTCCGGTCGGCGCTGTGTAATCCGCCCTTCAGCGTACTTTTCAGCGCAAACCGGAATGCCGCCAGGACTGTAGAAAGTGCTGGCCTTCGAGGCTGGGTGGTTCGTCGTAACCGGTGATCCAGCCACGGCAACGCGCCGAGCCGCAACCGCAGATGAACTGGTGCAGCAGTTTGTCTTCGGTGGCGGCGTAATCCATGGTCAGCCGTTCCCCCCTGTGGATATCTTTCAGCGCCCACAGCCATAACTCGCTCATGTCGAGAAATACGTTGGGGTCGCAGGCGTGTTCGATCAAGCCGCAAAAGCGCGGATCGTAGATATGGATGCCCGTCAGCAATTGTCGGGTCTGGCGGCAGCGGTAGGGCAGCAATTGTCCGGAGACCCGGCACATCCGATGGGTGTGCATGAACTCGCGCCGCGCCGCAACCGCCACCGGGGTGCCGTATTCATCATGGATGATTTCGAAATCGGCACTGGCGGGAAATCCCAGGCGCACGGGCAGGCCGGCGAAGGGATAGATGCCCTCGGTATCGCGTGATGCAGATTGCGCCATGGCATGGATATTCATAACGGTCCTTGTCGCAAGTTTTTGCGACTTCCTCGGGTTGACGTCCTGTCAGTACAACAGCACTGCTTTGGATCCAATCGTGTCCTATTAGGTATAGTCGGTCTACTGTCAGATCTGACAGGCGATTAAGACGCTTTCCCGCGTCAGCATTGGCTGACACGGGAATGCCTCAAGCGGTTACAGGTGTGGGGCGGGAACGGCGGTGGCCGGCAGCGGCGCTTGCAATTGCTGCAGTTGCGTTTTGATCGGAGTGGTCGCGCACTTGGCGGCGGCTTGTTCCGGTGGCAGGTTGCGAATCGAGGTGTAGAACAGTTCGCAGGTTTTGACTTTCTGCGTGACCTGCCATGTCTGCGTGCAACGGGTGAGGGTGGTCTGTGGATCGCTGTCCGGTTTGCTGCCCATCCCGGCCTGCCAGCAGGCGGCGCTCAGATCCTGGCCCATGACTTTCAGACCCGCAGCATCAGCCTTGGCCTGGGCATCGTCGCCGGTATAGCTCTTCGGATCAGCGGCGTACCAGATGTAGCTCGGGTGATTCGAGCCCAGCACCGGTACGTTCACGCCTTCGTTCGGGCTGATGGTCGCCAGCCCCAGGACATTCACGGTTGGCCCGTATTGCTGCTTGATCCAGTTCCGCACCGGTGCGCCGAACGCCATCATCGGCAGCGTCGTGCCGCTGGCGGTCTGGCTGAACTGTTTGACCAGCGTGGTCTGATAATCCTTGAAGTAGTCATACACGCCTTCCAGATCGCTACCGGCATTGGATGGCGCAGCGATCGGGGCGATATCGATAATGGTCTGGAACGCTGGTGTCTGTGCCGCTGGAATGCCGTTGTCGGTCAGCAGCGTGGCCCAGCGATCGGTGGTGTTCGAACGCAGATAGTCCTGCGCCTGGGTCAGCGAGTAATCCGGCGGGAAGTGCAGCAACTCGACACTTTTACGGTTTTCCAGGGCCATGCCCAGTGGCAGGAACAAATACCAGCTGTAGGCCCATTTGCCGTCGGCGTTGAGCTTGCTGGCGCCGGTGTAGGCCAGATCTCCCGCATCCAGCAGCGCCGACAAGGGTTTGGCGTAACCCGTCGGCACGCCGCTGATCTCGACGTAGAGCTGGTCGTTATCGGTTTTCACCAGCACCTTGGCATCGGCATAACCATCGCGTTGCACGCTCTGGCTGAGGTAATGGGCGACGGTCTGCTCCAGCGTCCAGTTGCGGTAGCAGATCACATTGCAGTTGTTGGGGTAGGCGAAGAGGCGGGTAACGCGTTCGGTGCTGCCCAGTTTCAGGTCGACATCGGCGTGGGCGGCCGCACTCAGTGTGAGCGCGGCGAGCGTGAGTCCTGCGAGTTTGAACATGCTCAGATCCTTTTCAGCGTGGGTTCCCCCGCTTATCGGGGGCGCCTCATAGTGGATCAGCCGCGTTTGACAGAGAAGCCGCCATCGGCAGATTTTTGCGCAAACTCACAGGGCTGGTTTTCACGCCGGAAAATGCAAGGCGTTGGTCAAATCGCCCATGGGTTTCTGGCCCCGGGCAATCATCGCCTCGTCACGTTGTTTGAGGCCGTTGAGGGTTTCCAGCTGGAACACACGGGTGATCAATCGCAGAATCGACGCCGTGTCGTAGACCGTGTGATCCACCGTGCCCTTGCGCGCAAACGGCGACACCACCAGCGCCGGCACGCGTGAGCCTGGCCCCCAGCGGTCGCCCTTGGGCGGAGCGACGTGATCCCACCAACCGCCGTTTTCATCGACCGTGACGATCACCACCATGTTTTTCCATTGCGGACTTTCGCGCAGCACTTTCAGCGCGCGCACGATGTGCCGGTCACCGGAGGCCACGTCGGCATAACCGGCGTGCATGTTCAGGTTGCCTTGGGGTTTGTAGAAACTCACCGCCGGCAACTTGCCCGCCTCGGCATCGGCGAAGAATTTATTGCTGCTCGACTCATCCCCCAGACCGGCATCGCGCAAGCGTTTGTTACGCTCATCGGGGTTCTCCGGGCCTTGCTGTTTGAAGTAGTTGAACGGCTGATGGTGATACTGAAAATTGGGGATTTTCGGGATGCCGCCGGAATCCTTGTACTGATCCAGCGTCGCCTGCCACGCACCGGCATACCACGCCCAATCGATGTTCTTTTTCGACAACTTGTCGCCGATATGCTCGTGGGTCTGCGGCACCATCACGTTGGGCAGATCCGCTTTGGAATACGCCGGGCGCTCCGGATCGCGAATCCACGTCGGCCAGTAGGGCGGGGCTAGGGTGTTGACGCCGAAGCCGTCCGGGGTCAGCGCACTCGGGCCGAACTGCGGCGGGCCGGTCATGGCGCTGGCGGGGGATTGCGCCAGCGGTTTGAGGCGCGGCTCGGTCGGGTCATCGCTTTGCAGCGCGGCGATCTGCGACTTGGCCACCGAATTGGCTGCGTCCGGATAGAACGGCGCGGTGGCGCTGATCAGGTATTGGTGATTGAGGAACGAGCCACCGAAGGCGCCCTGGAAGAAGTTGTCACACAGCACGAATTCCTGAGCGACGTCCCACAGACGCAGGGAATAACGGCTCTGCGCGTAGTGGCCCATGGTCAAGCCGCCGGAGTCGGCCCAGGCGACAAAGCCGTCATTCTTGCCACCATTGATCTGCATCTGGTTCTGGTAGAACACGTGCCACAAATCGCGGGTCACCAGACCAAACGGCAAGTCTTCACCGTTCGGACCTTTAAGGGCGAAGGGCGCGTTGGGCAGGTTTTCCTGAAACTGCGTAGCGCTAGGGTAAGTCACGCCATCGAGGGTTTGCGGGCCGATCTGCAGGACGCCGCCCCAGACCGGCGGCAAGGTTTGCAGCAGCGCGCCGTCGCGATCACGTTGTTGATAGTCGGCAGGCTTTAGCGCCGACAGCGGCTTCTCGACACCGGGGAAATCACCGAACAGGTTATTGAAACTGCGGTTCTCGGCGTAGATCACCACCACGGTTTTCACCTGATCACGCAGGGCCTTGTCCAGCTCGGCTGGCGTCAGTGGGCGCTCCACCGGTTTGCCCGGTTGCTCGCTGGTATTGCCGCACCCGGCCAGTGTTGCACCGACACCCAATACCGCAACGCCTCCGAGAAAGCGGCGGCGGCTGGTGTCAGTGGGGTTATCGGAGTCTGCGGAGGGTGCGTCAGTGCCGTCTGTATCGTCGCTCATGTCTCAGCCCGTTTTGCTTAAATGTTTCAGTATGTTTCGGGCGGACGCTAGCAAGGAGATGTGACGGTTGGGTTACAAATGGAGCGGTGTCTAGCGTCCTTTGGCACTGCTAGACTGCTGCATTAATGAATCTGGTTACGGTGATCCATGAAGCCTTCCACTGCTCTTGATTTGCAACGGGTTGCCATCCGTGAGGTTGTCGGAAGATTTCGTGTGGCAAATCCCCGTGTATTTGGCTCCGCCGCACTTGGGACTGATCTGGAAGGCAGTGATCTGGATTTGTTGGTCGATCCACTTCCCGGTACCACTTTGTTCGATCTCGGTGGGCTGCAAGTGGAACTCGAGGACCTGTTAGGCGTGACTGTCGATCTGCTGACCCCAGGCGATCTACCGCTGAAGTTTCGGCAGCAGGTTCTGGATCAGGCTCGTCCCGTATGATCGAAAACCGGCTCGGCGATTACCTCGAACATATGCGGCAGGCCGCGAGCGATGCGTTGATATTTGTCGAAGGCCTGAATAAGGAAGAGTTCGCCGAAGACAAGCGAACGCAGCAAGCAGTCATTATGAGTCTGGTCATCATTGGCGAGGCGGCTACCAAGGTGATGGATCGTTATCCCGAGTTCACTGCTCAGAACCCGCAAATTCCATGGCGGGGCATGCGCGGTATGCGTAATCGGATTGCTCACGGCTATTTCGATATCAATCTGGATGTAGTGTGGGAAACGGTACAGGTCGCTTTGCCTGAACTATTGACGGTACTTCCCGCCGAACAGAACTGATCGCACCTGCCCTGAGCAGGTGCGATCCCCTTCAAATTACGGCATTACTGGCGGCGTATACGCTAATGTCGTTCCCAGCGCCCACAGCAACAGCAGCACCAGCGGCGTGTGCACCAGCAATTGCACGAACGAGAAACCAATCAAGTCCCGCGCCTTCAACCCCAGCACGCCCAGCAACGGCAGCATGTAGAACGGGTTGATCAGGTTAGGTAGCGCTTCGGCGGCGTTGTAGATCTGCACCGCCCAACCGAGGTGATATTGCAGATCATTGGCGACCTGCATCACGTACGGCGCTTCGATGATCCACTTGCCGCCGCCGGACGGAATGAAGAAGCCGAGAATCGCCGAGTACACGCCCATCAACAGCGCGTAGGTGTCGTGCGAAGCGATGCTGACGAAGAAGGTCGAGATGTGATGCGCCAAGGTCTGCGCATCGGCGCCTTTGACTGTGGTCATCAGCGCGGCAATCGAGCCGTACAGCGGGAATTGAATCAGCACGCCAGTGGTGGTCGGCACTGCACGGGCCACAGCATCGAGAAAGCTGCGCGGGCGCCAGTGCAGCAACGCGCCGAGCATGATGAACAGGAAGTTGTAGGTGTTCAGCCCGGAAATCGCGGTGATCGCCGGTTTGGTCGAGAACTCATGGAACAGCCATCCCGCCGCCAACAGCACCAGTACGATGATCAACAGCGGACTGTGTTCCAGCCATTCCCCCGGCCGCGTGCGTGGTTGCAGCGGTGGCAGGTTGAAGGCCGGGTCGATGCCGCAGGCCTTGGCATCGCGTGCCGAGTTCGGTCCGGGCGCGGTGGCGTAGGCGATGATGATCGAGATCACGATCAGCGCCAGCAGCATCACGCCGGACTGCCAGAGGAAAATCGTTTCGGTGAATGGAATCACCCCGGTGATCGACAGGATCGACGGCGGCAGGCTGCCGGGGTTGGCCTGCAGTTGCGCAGCTGACGACGACAAGCCCAACGCCCACACCGCGCCAAGGCCCAGATAAGCCGCAGCACCGGCGGCGCGGTAATCCATTTTCAGATCGGTGCGGCGGGCGAGGGCGCGCACCAGCAAACCGCCGAATACCAGCGACAGGCCCCAGTTGAGCAGAGAGGCGACCATCGAGATCAATGCCACCCAGGCCACGGCGGATCGGCCGTTTTTCGGGATGCGTGCCAGGCGATCAATCAGTTTCACGGCCGGTGGCGAGCTGGCGACTACGTAGCCGCCGATTACCACGAAGGCCATCTGCATAGTGAACGGAATCAGGCTCCAGAAGCCGTCACCGAAGGCCATCGCCGCATCGGTGGGTTTGGCGCCCATGGCCAGAGTGGCCAGGGCGACGATGATCACGGCCAGCGCGGCGAATACCCAGGAGTCGGGGAACCAGCGTTCGGCAAAGTTTGAACAGCGCAGGGCAAAGCGTGCGGAGCGGCTATCTTCGATATCAACGGCCACAGGGAGTACCTCGGATTTTTATGGTTATTGTGGTCTTGCGGACGAAACACAGATCCCCTGTAGGAGTGAGCCTGCTCGCGATGGCGTCGAGTCAGTCGATACACCTGTTGAATGTAAAAACGCTATCGCGAGCAGGCTCACTCCTACAGGGTTTTGACTGTGGGATTCGCCAAGTCTCAACAGTAATTCAACTGCCGATGCTTTGTGAGCAGGTTTTGCAAAACCGGGACTATGGTCTAACGGGTTGTCCATCCGCGCATTTGCGTAGACCATGGGCGCCTTGGTTTTTTGCCTGATTCAGAGTTCTTTGCCATGACTGCCCAATCCCCGGCCAAACCCGCGCCGTTCAGCCGTTCCGACTACAAGACCCTCGGCCTTGCGGCCCTCGGCGGGGCGCTGGAAATCTACGATTTCATCATCTTCGTGTTCTTTGCCCTGACCCTTAGCCAGTTGTTCTTCCCGCCGGAAATGCCCGAGTGGCTGCGTCTGCTGCAAAGCTTCGGAATTTTCGTCACCGGTTATCTGGCGCGGCCGCTGGGCGGGATCCTGATGGCGCATTTCGCCGACAAACTCGGGCGCAAAAAGGTCTTCAGCCTGAGCATCCTGATGATGGCGCTGCCGTGCCTGCTGATCGGGATCATGCCGACCTACGCGCAGATCGGTTACTTCGCACCGCTGCTGTTGCTGGCGCTGCGCATCCTGCAAGGTGCAGCGGTGGGCGGTGAGGTGCCGAGCGCCTGGGTGTTCGTTGCCGAGCACGCGCCGACCGGCCATCGCGGTTACGCCCTGGGCTTTTTGCAGGCCGGGCTGACTTTCGGTTATCTGATCGGTGCATTGACCGCGACCTTTCTCGCGCAAGTGTTCACCCCGGCGGAAATTCTCGATTACGCCTGGCGTTACCCGTTCCTGCTCGGTGGCGTGTTCGGCGTGATTGGCGTTTACCTGCGCCGCTGGCTGAGCGAAACCCCGGTGTTCATGGCCATGGAAGCGCAGCGCGAGGCGCGGGTTGAACTGCCGCTGCGCACGGTGCTGCGCGAGCATCGACTGGCGATGCTGCCGGCGATGTTGCTGACCTGCGTGCTGACCTCGGCGGTGGTGGTGTTCGTCGTCATTACGCCGACCATGATGCAGAAAACCTTTGGCATGACCGCCAGCCACACCTTCGCCCTCAGTGCATTGGGCATCGTGTTTCTCAATATCGGCTGCGTGATCGCCGGGTTGTTGGTCGATCGTCTTGGCGCCTGGCGCACGGTCATGCTCTACAGCCTGTTGCTGCCACTGGGCATCGGCGTGCTGTATGGCTGCCTGATCATGGGCGGTAGCTGGGTAGGCTTGGCATACGCGGTGGCCGGTCTGGCTTGCGGTGTTGTCGGCGCGGTGCCGTCGGTGATGGTCGGGTTGTTCCCGGCACGTATTCGCGTGTCAGGCATTTCCTTTACCTACAACATTGCCTACGCCATTTGGGCCAGTATCACACCGTTGTTGCTGATCGGTCTGATGCCGTGGAGTCCATGGATCTGTGTGATGTTCTGCGCGGTGATGGGGGTGGTGGGCCTCCTGACGGCGGCGTATTTCGGTGCGCGGATGCCGCGTCCGGGACAGTGTCAGGTAGCCGGAACTGCGTGACTTTACCGCTCAGAACTATTTTTGACTGACGAGTCGCCAGTGCTCTTCAGAAAAGGTTTTCAAGGCCGATGGCTAGATTGCATCCCGCTTTCTATCCTGCCCATCGGTATTTCCCCATGTTCAACAAACGCCTGAAGCAAGAGCTGGCCGCTCTTCGTGAAGAACTCTCCAGCCTTGTGCAGGTGAAGGAAAGCCTGGAAAGCGAGATGCTGGTGCTGAACCTTGAGCCCGACGGGCGTATTCAATCGGTCAACCAGAACTTCCTCACCGAGATGCTTTACAAGAGTCAGGACCTGATTGGTCGGGCGATTGAAGACATCGTCCCGACGCACGTGAAGTCCGACGAATTCCACCTCCGCTTCAAAAGCGCCATGAATCGCGGCGAGCACTTCGCCGGTGCCGTACGCTTGTTGCGTGGCAATGGTGAAGAAGCGTGGCTGCGTTCGATCGTGCAACCGGTGCGTTCTTCGGATGGGCGGATCAAGCATATTTCGCTGTTCGCCAGCGACCTGACCCGTACCATCGAAGCCTCTCGCGAACACGAAAACCTGATCGGGGCGCTGGTGCGTTCGACCGCGGTGATTGAGTTCGACCTCAACGGCAACGTGCTGAATGCCAACGATCGCTTCCTCAGCGGCATGGGTTACAGCCTGGCGCAGATTAAGGGCAAACATCACCGCCTGTTCTGCACCCCGGAGGAATACAACAGCGCCGAGTACCAGAATTTCTGGCGCCGTTTGAACAACGGCGAATTTGTGGCTGACCGTTTCAAACGAGTCGACAGTCATGGTCGTACGGTCTGGCTTGAGGCGTCCTACAACCCGGTGGTCGATGCCAACGACAAACTGTACAAAGTGGTGAAGTTCGCCACGGTGATCACTGATCAGGTCAACCGCGAACAAGCCGTCGCCGACGCGGCGAGCATTGCCTACAGCACCTCGCAGCAAACCGACAGCACCGCCCAGCGCGGTACCACGGTGGTGACTGAAGCGGTCAACGTAATGCGAGATCTGTCGCGACACATGCAAGCCGCTGGCGAAGGCATTGAAGCGCTGAACGAGCAGTCACAGGTGATCGGCACTATCGTCAAAACCATCAGCGGCATTGCCGAACAGACCAACCTGCTGGCGCTCAATGCTGCCATCGAAGCGGCCCGTGCCGGCGAGCAGGGCCGAGGCTTTGCGGTGGTGGCCGACGAAGTGCGACAACTGGCCTCGCGCACCAGCCAGGCGACCGAAGAGATCGTCACCGTGGTGCGGCAGAACCAGGAAATGGCGCGTAATGCCGTGGCGCTGATGACCGATGGCAAGCTTCAGGCTGAACAAGGTCTGGCGCTGGCGGCCGAGGCGGGCACAGTGATTGTCGAGATTCAGGATGGTGCGCAGAAAGTCGTTAATGCAGTGGGCCAGTTCGCCAATCAACTCTCCAACTGACCTGCACCCAACCTCTGTAGGAGCTGTCGAGTGAAACGAGGCTGCGATCTTTTGATCTTGATTCAGAGGATCAACATCAAGATCAAAAGATCGCAGCGTGCCGCAGCTCCTACAGAGTTTTCACCTGCCTGTATTTCGATGCTGGCGCTACAATCTGCTCCTTTTCCCCCGGAGCAGATCCCATGAGCGATTCCCAACGCCGCCCGGTGCCTCTGAACAAAGCCTACCGTTTGCTCAATCACGGGCCGACCGTGCTGGTCAGCGCCGCCCACGACGGTCAGCGCAACATCATGGCCGCCGCCTGGGCCATGCCGCTGGATTTCGAGCCACCGAAAGTCGCCGTTGTCCTGGATAAATCCACCTGGACCCGCCAGTTGCTCGAAGCGTCCGGCACCTTCGTGCTCAACGTCCCGTGCGTCGATCAGGCCGACATCGTGCAAACCGTCGGCAATACGTCGGGCCTGGAAATCAGCCAGACCCAAGGACAGGACAAATTTCAGGCGTATGGCCTGCAGACGTTTGCCGGCGAACAGGTCGAAGCGCCGCTGCTCGACGGCTGCGTCGCCTGGCTCGAATGCCGTTTGCTCCCGGAGCCGCGCAATCACGAGCAGTACGACCTGTTCCTCGCCGAGGTCATCGCCGCCCATGCCGATGAACGCGTGTTCAGCGACGGGCGCTGGCATTTCGAAGGGCATGATGGTTTGCGCACTTTGCACCACGTGGCGGGCGGGCATTTTCTGAAGATTGGCGATGCGGTGGTGGGTAAGACGTTAGCGGTCTGATGACGCAGATGGCAAAACATTGCCGGATGTTGCAAGGTAGAGGGCAATCGTCGAACCCAATCAGGCGCATGCCCCCATGGACCTTTCCCTTTCGAGTTATCTGGCACCGTTGCTGTCGTTGGCCCTGTTGTGGACGGTGGCCGTGGTCACGCCCGGCCCGAACTTCTTCAACATCGCGCAACTCGCGGTCAGTCGCTCCCGCCGACACGGCGTGGTCGCGGCGCTCGGCGTCGCCAGCGGAACCGTGTTGTGGGGGCTGGCGGGCGGCCTGGGCATTCAGTCGCTGTTCAGCGCCGCGCCGACGCTGTACCTGAGCTTCAAGATTGCCGGTGGCTGCTACCTGATCTACCTCGGGCTCAAGCAGTTCAAGCGCAAGGCGCCGATCGTCGCGGGCACGCTCGATACCTCGGAGCAAACGTTGCTCGGCGCCTACGGACGGGGCTTTCTGGGCAACATGACCAATCCCAAGTCGGCATTATTCGTCGCCACCATTTTCGCCACCGCCATGCCGGCTCACATCCCGCCACTGTTGCTGGCGCTGGCGGTGATGACCATGGCGACGCTGTCGTTCAGTTGGTATTGCTGCGTGGCGCTGTTCTTCGCCAGTCGGCGGATCGCTGGTGTGTACGAGCGTTCGCGGCAATGGCTGGATCGCTTCGCGGGCGGTTGCTACATGTTGTTTGGGGTGCATCTGGTGGCTAATCGCTGAGCAGGGAGATCCCCCGAGTTAAATCAGTTGCATGAAAAAAGGCCCACCTCACGGTAAGCCTTTTCTCTTTGCATCCTAGCCTCAATCCCCCAGCGCTTCCCCCTCACGCCGCGGATCCGCGCCACCCTCCAACGACGCTTTCCCCTGCGCATCCTTGACCCGCACGATGGCCTGGGTGCCGCTGGTCATGTCGATTTCATTTACCGCATGCCCTTTGTCTTTCAGTGCCTGAATCAGCGCCGGGCTGAATTGGCCTTGTTCCAGTTCTGTCGGGCCGTTGCGGCTGCCGAAGTTGGGCAGGCTGATGGCGCTTTGCGGGTCGAGGTTCCAGTCGAGCAGGCCGACGGTGGTTTTCGCCACGTATTCGATGATTTGCGAGCCACCCGGCGAGCCGACCGTGGCAACGAATTCGCCGCTGTGGCGATCGAAGATCAGCGTTGGCGCCATCGACGAGCGCGGGCGTTTTAAGGGCTCAACGCGGTTGGCGACTTTCTGCCCGTTCTCTTCGGGGATGAACGAGAAGTCGGTCATCTGGTTGTTCAGCAAGAAGCCCTGAACCATCAGGTGCGAGCCGAACGCGGCTTCGATGGTGGTGGTCATCGACACCGCGCCACCGAGGTCATCCACCGCGACCACTTGCGAGGTGGAGATGCGCAGCGGCGAGCGGTCCGGGGCGTAGGCCACTTGTACGCCCGGCGGTGTGCCCGGCTTGGCGCTGCCCATGCTGCGATCGCCGATCAGGCTGGCGCGGCTGGCGAGATAACCGGGATCGACCAGGCCTTTGACCGGCACCGGCACGAAGTCGGTGTCGGCGACGTATTGCGCGCGGTCTGCGTAGGCCAGACGTTCGGCTTCGGCGATCAGATGCACGGCTTGCGGATCCGGTTCGATACCGGCCGGTTTGTTGGTCTTCAGCGGTTTCAGCGGGGTAAGCGACAAGCGTGGATCGCGGGTTTCCAGCGCCTGCAACGTGCCAAGAATCTGCGCCACGGCGATCCCGCCCGACGACGGCGGCGGCATGCCGCAAACCTGCCAGCGTTTGTAGTCGGTGCACAGCGGCGCGCGCTCCTTGGCCTGATAGCGCTGCAGATCGTTCAGCGACAGGCTGCCGGGGTTGGCGTGGCCCTGCACCTTGGCGACGATTTCTTCGGCGATCGGGCCTTTGTACAACGCGTCCGCGCCTTCGTTGGCGATGCGTTTGAGCACTGCGGCCAGCGCCGGGTTTTGCAGGCGTGTGCCGACGGCTTTGACGCTGCCATCGGCGTTGAGGAAATACTTGGCCATGTCCGGCGACTGGCGGATGACCGGATCTGATTCCAGCAGCGAGTGCAAACGCGCAGAGATCGCAAAACCTTGCTCGGACAGCTTGATCGCCGGTTCAAACAGCTTGGCCCATGGCAGGCGACCGTGTTGTTTATGAGCCATTTCCAGCGCGCGCAGCACGCCCGGTGTACCGACCGAGCGACCGCCGATCTGCGCCTGCGGGAACGACATCGGTTGGCCATCGGCGCGCAAGAACAGCTTCTCGGTCGCGCCGGCCGGTGCGGTTTCGCGGCCGTCATAGGTGCGCACCTGTTTACCGTCCCACAACACGATCATCGCGCCGCCGCCGATCCCGGAAGACTGCGGCTCAACCAGGGTCAGCACCGCTTGCATCGCAATCGCCGCATCAATTGCCGAACCGCCCTGACGCAGCATCTCTCGCCCCGCTTCAGCGGCCAGTGGATTGGCAGCGGCGGCCATATGTTTACTGGCGTGACGGGTTTGCAGATCGGTGCGGAAACCGGAAGCAGCTTCAGGTGCCAGCGGCAAGGTCGAGGAGGGCGGGGCGTTGCACGCGGTGAGGGTCAGGGCGCTGATGATCAGCGTCAGGGCAGGCAGGCGAAAGCGGCTCAAGGGCAAGGCTGAAAACACGCGGGCTCTCCGTCCGTGGGATAAAAGTCTCAGGGACTTTATCGACCGCTCGGTCGCGACGCAAACCGGTGGGCATTTTTGTCTTTCTTTTCGGGGCGGATGTTCGCTAGGGTCAAGCTCAAATTTATGGAGCACCAACATCCCCTGTAGGAGTGAGCCTGCTCGCGATAGCGTCATCACATTCAACATCATTGCTGACTGACCCACCGCGATCGCGAGCAGGCTCACTCCTACAAAGGTAAAGGCATAAAAATCACAAGAGGCCAAGAATGCACAGCGAGTTCCCCACCGAATCCAGCTACCGCGATCAACGCGAACAGTTTCTCGCCGCTGCCAACGCCGCCGGCGCCACGCTCACTTCGTACGCACATCCACGCTGTGGGCCATTCGGCGAACCGCTGAGTACCGACGTCGCTGTGCTCGGCGATCCACAGGCCAAACGCCGACTGGTAGCGCTCAGCGGCACGCACGGAGTCGAGGGCTATTACGGCTCGGATTGTCAGATCGATTGGCTGGAGGCATTCGTACCGGGCTCGCTGCCTAAGGATGTCGCGGTGGTGATGGTGCACCTGATCAACCCATGGGGCACCGCATGGCTGCGCCGGGTCAACGAAGACAACATCGACCTCAACCGCAATCACCTCGATTTCACCGGGCCTCTCCCAGATAACCGCGCTTACGCCGCACTGCATGAAATCTACGCCTGCACCGATTTGCACGGCCCCGAGCGCCAACGCGCCGATGCCTTGCTTGATGCGCAGATTGCCGAACACGGCTGGCCGGCAGTGATGTCGATTGTCGAGGGCGGTCAGCACAGCCATCCCGACGGCCTGTTTTACGGTGGCCGCGCGCCGAGTTGGTCGAATCGCACGTTGCACCAAATCATCAAAACGCATCTGGCTGGCGCTGAAACCGTGATGTGCTTCGACCTGCACACCGGCGCCGGTGAGTACGGTCATCCGATGTTGCTGACCATCACCCAGGCGCCGTACCCGGCACTCGCGCAGGCCCAGGCGATTTATGGTCAATGGCTTTACACCCTGCACACTGGCGCCGAAACCTTGAGCGAAACCGGAGTGGCAGCGACGGCTACCGGGTACACCTCGCAGGCGTTGCTCAATGCTTTACCGGATGTGCAGTTGATGCCGTTCGTGATCGAGTGCGGGACGTATCCGGGGCCGGACGTACATCGGCATTTGCGCGATGACCATTGGCTGCATCTGCATGGTGATCCGCTGGATGCGACGGGGAGGGGGATCAAAGTGAATTTGCTGGAGCAGTTTTATCCGGCTGATCCGGATTGGCGCGCAATTGTCGGTTTGCGCACCCGGCAGATCTGGGTGAAAGGGTTGGCGGCGCTGACAGGCTTAAAACCAGATGAGGGGAGAAATCCCCCATCACGAAATCGCACTTTTCTCGAGGCATAAAAAAACGGCCTACCTTTCGGTAAGCCGTTTTTAGTACTTGGTGGCTACACAGGGACTTGAACCCCGGACCCCAGCATTATGAATGCTATGCTCTAACCAACTGAGCTATGT
>Ga0213823_1001095_pt1 | contig 17800 bp, 10 predicted proteins | sample MC6MC0907MG_FD_179887 | JGI IMG/M metagenome (GOLD analysis project Ga0213823, IMG submission 179887) | Enriched soil aggregate microbial communities from Iowa State University, Ames, United States - MC6-MC0907-MG | ecosystem: Environmental > Terrestrial > Soil > Unclassified | place: USA: Iowa...
AGGCCCAATTGGGTCCAGGTCGGTCGGCCATGGTTGCATTGACCGCTGCGCTCAGTGTTTTCCATGTCACGCAGCAGACCGTTCATTTCCGGCAAGGCCAGGCGCCGGTTGGCGCGGATCGCGCCGTGACAGGCCATGGTGCCGAGCAATTCGTTGAGGTGCGCCTGAATCCGGTCGCTGGTGCCGTACTCCATCAGGTCCGAGAGCACGTCGCCGACCAGGCGGTTGGCTTCGGCCTGTTTCAGCAAGGCTGGAATCTGACGGATCGCCAGGGTTTCCGGGCCCAGACGCTGTAACTCAAAACCCAGACGCTGGAACCACGCCGCGTGTTCTTCGGCGCAATCGGCTTCGCGCTGGCTCACCGCCAGGGATTCCGGCACCAGCAGCGGCTGGCCGCTCAAGCCTTCGCTGGCCATGGCGATCTTCAGGCGCTCGTACATGATCCGCTCGTGAGCCGCGTGCATGTCCACCAGCACCAGACCTTGAGCGTTTTCGGAAAGAATATAGATGCCTTTCAACTGTGCCAGTGCATAGCCGAGCGGCGGAATATCTTCCTGACCGGCCGGCAGCGCATTGGCATTGGCTTCTGGCAACGGCGCGAAAAACTCTTTGTAAGCGGCTTGCGCCTCGGCGGCAGGCAGTGTCGATTGCGGGCGCGGCGTGTATTGGTACTGATAAGCACCGCCAGCACTGGTACCGGACGAGGTATTGAACGCCGGTTGTGCCTGCGGTTGCTCCAGCAGCGCATTGGCCGCCAGACGCATTTCGCCCTGCGGGCCGAACTCCCCGGCATCGAGGCCAGTTGGCCGGACAACGGCGGTGGTGACTGATCCGGCAAGCTGATCTTCTGGCCGCACATCGCCCAATGCACGATGCAAGGTGCCATAAAGGAAGTCATGCACCATGCGCCCGTCACGGAAGCGCACTTCGTGTTTGGTCGGGTGAACGTTAACGTCGACCGCCGCCGGATCGACTTCGAAAAACAGCGCAAACGTCGGGTGACGGCCATTGAACAGCACATCGCGATAGGCCTGACGCACCGCGTGGGCCACCAGTTTGTCGCGCACCGCACGGCCATTCACGAAGAAATACTGCAAATCCGCCTGACTGCGGTTGAAAGTCGGCAAACCGACCCAGCCCCACAGATGCAAGCCGTTGCGCTCGATCTCGATCGGCAGCGCCTGCTCAAGGAAACCCGAGCCACAAATCGCCGCCACACGCCGGGCGCGGGCCGCATCATCGTGGGCCTCGTGCAGACTCAGAATGGTTTTGCCGTTGTGACGCAGATGAAACGCCACGTCGAAACGCGCCAGCGCCAAACGCTTGATCACTTCTTGCAGGTGATCGAATTCGGTTTTTTCGGTCTTGAGGAATTTGCGCCGCGCCGGGGTGTTGAAGAACAGATCGCGAACTTCCACCGAAGTACCGACCGGATGCGCCGCCGGTTGCACGCGGGGCGCCATGTCGCGGCCTTCGGTTTCCACCTGCCAGGCCTGATCGGCACCGCGGGTGCGTGAAGTCAGGGTCAGACGCGCCACGGAGCTGATCGACGCCAATGCCTCACCACGAAAACCGAGGCTCATCACTTGCTCAAGGTCTTCCAGATTGCGAATCTTGCTGGTGGCGTGTCGGGCCAGGGCCAGCGGCAGGTCATCGGCAGAGATACCGCTGCCATCGTCACGCACACGCAGCAGTTTGACGCCACCCTGCTCGACATCGACATCGATGCGTTTGGCGCCGGAGTCGAGGCTGTTTTCCAGCAACTCCTTGATCACCGAAGCCGGGCGTTCAACCACCTCACCGGCGGCAATCTGGTTCGCCAGCCGTGGGCTGAGCAGTTCGATGCGGGCAGCCGCGTTCAGCACTTCGTTCATTCTTTGGACGCCAGTTCGGTGCCTGGAATGGTCAAGTGCTGACCGACTTTCAGCTCATCGCTTTTCAGGTTGTTGGCAGCGCGCAGCGTGGCCGGCGATACCTGATAACGCACGCCGATCATCGCCAGCGTTTCGCCCGGGCCGACGCGATGATCGCGCGGGCCTTGGGCGATCTTGCCGGAATCACGCAGCCAGGCAATGTAGGTACCCGGTGGCGGGTTCTGCTGGAAGAACTGACGCACACCGCTACTGATCGAACGTGCCAGCGCTTGCTGGTGGCTCGATGCCGAGAGCTTGTTCGCTTCGTTGGCGTTGGAGATGAAGCCGGTCTCGACCAGGATCGACGGGATGTCCGGCGACTTCAGCACCATGAACCCGGCCTGTTCCACACGCTGTTTGTGCAGCGGCGTGACGCGGCCGATGTTGGTCAGGACTTTCTGGCCGACGTTGAGGCTGGAAGTCAGTGAGGCCGTCATCGACAGGTCGAGCAATACGCCCGCGAGCATGCGGTCCTTGTCGTCGAGGCTGACGTTGCCGGCACCACCGATCAAGTCGGAACGGTTTTCGCTGTCGGCCAGCCAACGTGCCGTCTCCGACGTGGCGCCGCGATCAGACAGGGCAAACACCGAAGCACCGAAGGCTGCAGCCGACGGCGCAGCGTCAGCGTGAATGGATACGAACAGGTCGGCGCCCTTCTTGCGGGCGATTTCGGTACGGCCGCGCAACGGGATGAAGTAGTCGCCGGTACGGGTCAGTTCGGCACGGAAGCCTTTCATGCCATTGACCTGACGCTGCAATTCGCGGGCGATCTGCAACACCACGTCTTTCTCACGCTGACCGCGCGAGCCGGACGCACCCGGGTCTTCGCCACCGTGACCGGCATCGATCACCACAATGATGTCGCGCTTGCCTGCCGGAGCTGGCGGCAGCTTGATCGAAGGTTCAGTCGGCGTTACCGGCACTGCTGGCACGGTCGCGACTTTCGGGCTTGGCGCAGGCGGCGGTGCGGCATCAGCCGGGTTATCGAACAGATCGACAACCAAGCGGTTGCCGTACTGCGCGTTCGGCGCCAGCGAGAAGCTTTTCGGGGTGACGGCTTTTTTCAGGTCGATGACGACGCGCAGGTCAGTCGGCGTACGTTGGGCCGAGCGCATTGCGGTGATCGGCGTGTTCGCGGTCTGCACATTCAGCGGTGCACCGAGGGTGGCACCGTTGATGTCGATCACCAACCGGTCCGGTGCGGTCAGGGTAAACACGCTGTGTTGCACCGGGCCGCTCAGGTCGAAGACCAGTCGCGTGTTGTCCGGCGCCCGCCACAGGCGCACGCTGTTGACCTTTGAATCGGCCACAGCGTTGACGGTCACTGCCATCAACAACAGTCCAGCGGCAGCCACCAACGCGCGAAAGCGCATACCTAACCCCATCATTTAATTGGATTCCAACGCCAAAGCGGCACACCAGGCCTCGCCACGCGAGCCCTGGGATAAAATTTTCAGCGAACGCCCGCTGTCTTGCGGGCTAATGGTAATGGTCAGGTCAGGCTTTGGCAAAAAGCCTGCACCTTTATCGGGCCATTCGATCAGACACATCGCGTCGTCTTCGAAGTAGTCGCGGATACCGAGAAACTCCAGTTCTTCCGGATCGACCAGTCGATAGAGGTCGAAGTGGAAGGCGCGGATGTCACCGATCTCGTAGGGTTCGACCAAGGTAAAGGTCGGACTTTTTACCGCGCCGATATGGCCCAGCCCGCGAATGATGCCCCGCGACAGGGTGGTTTTGCCCATGCCCAGGTTGCCTTCGAGAAAAATCAGGCCATGGCCCTGGGTCACCCGGGCGATCCGTGCGCCAAAGTCGCTCATGGCCTGTTCATCGGCCAGGTACAGGGTTACTTCAGACACGGTGCTTGCTCCTCCAACAACTGACGAATGGCTGGAATCAGATCACTGGCCGCCAGCCCACGGCCGAATTTACCTTGCTGCATCCCCGCATTGGCGTGCAGCCAGACCGCCAGACATGCAGCCTCGAAACCGTCCATACCTTGCGCCAGCAGCGCGCCGGTCAAACCGGCCAGCACATCGCCAAGGCCGGCGGTGGCCATGGCCGGATGACCCTGATGACACAACGCCAGACGTCCGTCGGGATGCGCAATCAGGCTGCCGGCGCCTTTCAGCACCACCACCGCTGTATATTTTTTGCTCAAGGCCAGCGCCGCCGCCGGACGATCCGCCTGCACTTGAGCGGTGCTGATCCCCAGCAGACGCGCCGCTTCGCCCGGATGCGGGGTGATCACGCAATCCTTGGGCAACTCGACCAGACCACTAGCCAACAGGTTCAAAGCGTCGGCGTCCCACACTTGCGGCAATGCTGCGTTGGCGGCCGCCGACAACAGGGCGCGTCCCCAACTGGCCTGCCCAAGTCCCGGACCGACAACCAGCGTCGAGACTTTTTCCAACAACCCCATCAACTGATTGGCCGAGGAGGTGCCGAGCACCATGACCTCCGGCACACGAGTCAGCGCTGCCGCGACATGCTCCGGGCGAGTCGCCAGCGAAACCATGCCCGCGCCACTGCGCAGGGCAGTTTCGGTACTGAGCAGGATCGCCCCGCCAAAACCGTGATCGCCGCCGATCAGCAGCACGTGGCCAAAACGGCCCTTGTGCGAAGTCGGTGCACGCGTCGCCAACTTCGGAAGATTAGCCGTGTTGAGCCGTCGGGCGATGACTGGAATGTCACGATAGATGTCGGCGCTTGCCTGCAGATCATTAAACAGCAAAGAGCCAACATGATCCGCCGCGTCTCCAGTGAACAAGCCGAGTTTCAGCCCGATAAAGGTCACCGTCAGATCGGCTCGCACGGCGACACCCAGCACGTGCCCTGTATCAGCACTCAGTCCGGAAGGGATATCGACAGCTATTACCGGCAAACCACTGGCATTGATTGCCTCGATCGCCGAGACGTAAGGTTCGCGCACATTCCCGCTCAGACCCGTGCCGAGCAATGCATCGAGAATGACGCCACGCAGTTCACTTTGAGACTGCCAGCCTTGCACCGCGACACCTTCCGCCAACGCTTCGGCATGGGCCAACGCCGCATCGCCCTGCAAACGCTGCGGATCGCCGACCGCCAACACACGCACCGGCCACCCGGCCCGCTGCGCCATGGCCGCGACCAGATAACCGTCACCGGCATTGTTGCCATGCCCGGCCAGCACCGTCAGTTCAGTCGCCGCCGGCCATTGCCGCACCAGCGCTCGCCACGTCGCATGCGCGGCACGCTGCATCAATTCAAAGCCCGGCGTACCGGCGGCAATCAGCCGTGCATCGAGTTCGCGCACCTGTGCGGCGCCATACAGCGCGTCGGGTAATTGATCTTTCGTGTGCGGCATGCGTCTTTAGGCTCCGATGTCTGGCAGAATTATACGCACCTCAGCTCCGGTTTCTCTCGCCTCATGTCCGCCATCACCACAGACCTGCACGCCCTCGCCCAATCGATCAAGGATTGGGGCCGCGAGCTGGGCTTTCAGCAAGTCGGCATCAGCGGTCTGGATCTGGCCGAGCATGAGCAGCACCTGGCGCGCTGGCTCGAGGCCGGCTACCACGGCGAAATGGACTACATGGGCGCCCACGGCAGCAAACGCTCGCACCCCGAAGAACTGGTGCCGGGCACATTGCGCGTGGTCTCGCTGCGCATGGACTACCTGCCCGGCGACACGCAAATGGCGCAAATGCTCGCGCAACCGGAAAAAGCCTACGTATCGCGTTATGCCTTGGGCCGCGATTACCACAAATTGATCCGTAAACGTGTTCAACAATTAGCCGACAAGATTCAGGCGCAGATCGGCCCGTTCGGTTTCCGCGCTTTTGTCGACAGCGCCCCGGTGCTGGAAAAAGCCATCGCCGAACAGGCTGGCCTGGGCTGGATCGGCAAAAACACGTTGGTACTCAATCGCAAGGCCGGCAGCTATTTCTTCTTGAGCGAACTGTTCGTCGATCTGCCGCTGCCGGTAGATGAACCGCACAGCAGCGAACATTGCGGCCGTTGCACTGCGTGTCTGGATATCTGCCCGACCAACGCCTTCGTCGGCCCGTATGTGCTGGATGCGCGGCGCTGCATTTCCTATCTGACTATCGAGCTGAAAAGCGCCATCCCTGAAGAGCTGCGACCGCTGATCGGCAATCGCGTATTTGGCTGTGATGACTGCCAGATCGTCTGCCCGTGGAACCGCTTCGCCAAGCCTTCCGGGGAAAGCGATTTCAAGCCACGGCACAACCTCGACAATGCCGAACTGGCGGAGTTGTTTTTGTGGGATGAGGAGAAGTTTTTGAGCAGCACCGAAGGTTCGCCGTTGCGGCGTGCGGGGTACGAGCGTTGGTTGAGGAATCTGGCGGTGGGATTGGGCAATGCGCCCTCAACGATTCCGGTGCTGGAAGCGTTGAAGGCGCGACGGGATTATCCGTCAGAGTTGGTCAAGGAACATGTGGAGTGGGCGCTGGAGCAGCACTCCAGACTGTCAAATCCATAAAGGGCAAGGAACGTACTCACGTTGCTTCCTCGCGCATTATTTTAATTTTTTTAGCTACTTTCATTATTCTGCTGGTCTCCCCGTCGGTCCAGTGACCGCCCGCCTCCAGGACTTTGCAAACTCTCTGTTTGCTGTCCTCTAGAAGGTAAATACGCTCCCCACGTCCTTTCTTCCACGCAGTCAAAACATGCGATAGTTTTTTTCCATCGCCGGCTGCTCCGAGTTCCTCGTACGTCAACCTGGACTCCAAGGCTGCCTGGCGGGCGGACTTATTGCTGTTCACGAGGTCGTAGAATTTTTTAGCCTTATCCGCATTATTTTGATGCGAAAAGTTGTCTGACTGAACCCTCTGCAATTGCCAAGGCTCTTGCGCCACGTCCTTTACAGGCGCCTTGGCTTTTTTGGCCGCAGCCCTGGCACCCTTTCCACCCTTTTTAAGATGTTGTGCCGCATTGGCTGCGTCATCGGCGCCGGGACTGAGCCCTTTGCTAAAAGCTGAAGCCATTTTCCTGCCAGCATTCACAGCCGCTTTTGCACCCGCCGCCAAACCTGCACCGAGCGAAGCCAGCCCAAGCCCGAAACTGATCCAGCCCAATATCTCGCCTGCCTGAGAATCCGGTGCCAGCTCATTGACCAACTCGCTGGCGATACCTGCCAAGCCCGAAGTCACGGCCAGCCCCAACGCCGCCACTGCCCATGGCGTCGCCGCGCCCATCGTCAACACGCTGGCAACAATCCCGAGAATACCTAGCCCGATGCCCAGAACTGATTGCCACGAGATATGCCCGGTAGGGTCGACTCGGTTGACAGGGTCGCCCAGGCAATAACTGTAAGCATTCAACCCGCCCGCACCGAATGGACTCAGGCTGTCGGGGGCGAGAAAACGCATGAGTGTCGGACTATAGGCCCTGTAACCGTTACCCAGCAGATACAGCCCGGTCACCGGATCGAGCTGCTCGCCGTTGAACCCCGCCAGACTGAACAAACCACCTTCGGCAGGACGATGCCCGTAAGGACTGTAGGCGCTATCGGTGAACTCTTCCTTGCCTAGCGTTGCCAGCACGCTTTGCTGCTGATCGGTGCCAAACAGCTGCGCGCCGGCGTTCAAACCGAATTGCTGTTGCGCCACCAGCGCTCCACCGTGACGCACAACACTGGATGAATTTTCACCACTGATCTCATTGGCGACCCGGCCTGCGTAGTAGTAACGCTGCGTAGTTGCCTTGTCGGGTTGCGACAGTTCAACCAGATCGTCGAAACCGTCGTAATGGTAGCCACGAATGACTGATTCCCCTGCGCCGGACAGTTGTTCGAGACGTCCGAAGGCGTCATAAGTCAGGGTTCGCGCCTGATCGTCCTTGATCATCCTGCCGTTGGCGTCGTACTCCAGCGTCACTGCTGGCGGATAGTCGACATGGGAATGTTTGACTGCGCTCAGCTGTGCGGGATCGGGATTGTCATAACTGAAGGTGGTCAGATTCACGCCCAGCGGGAACTTGGTCTGCACGTTAAGAATGTTGTCCAGCGCATCAAAGGTGAACGTCTGCTGGATAATTTCCTTGCCATACGGATCGCGGGGCTTTTGGGTGCCGGCACAGTCGTACTGGATCAGACGCCCGCGCACATCGTAGGTGAATTGCTCATCGCGCAATAGTTGCGTGCCACGCCTGGAGACTTTCTGCGCCAGTTTGCCAGCAAGCGTATAAGTCGACTCCAGCGTCTGGTCAGGCTGACCCTTGATCTCGAATGTACGGCGGGTTTCACGACCGATATCGTCATAGGCAAACCGGGTGATCATCTGCCGCTTGATCGACGTTTCTTCGGTTTTCGTCCAGTCCAGCATCCCCGTCTGGGTGTTGTAGTGGAACTCGGTTTTCAGCGAGCCCTGCGAAGTCGACAGCAGGCGGCCGTGCTTGTCGTATTCGGATCTGCTTTCGGCGCCGAGTACATCGACATGGCTGACCGGTCGCCCATGCAGGGACCAGGTACTGGACGTTGCTTTCGTGATGGCACCGAAGGTCGTCGTTTCGGATTTGAGACGTCCGGAAGGGTAATAGGTAAAGCTGCGTTCCCTGTCGTTCTCGGTACAGGTCAAGGGATTGCCACTGACGGGGTCATAAGTCATGGTCGTGACCAGCTCCCCTGCCTTGCGCTCAGTCAGCAAACCGCCCAGATCGCGCAAATAAGTGAATTCGGTCTTTTTGCCATCAGCACTCTTGCACCACTGTGGCTGAGTGAAGCCCGCGTCATAGCCAGCCTCGGACTTTCGTCCGCCCACTGTACTTTGGATCAAACGACCCAAACCATCATACGTTTGCTGCCCCAACACTTTGTCACCGACCTTGATGCCGATCGGTAGCCCTTCATCGCTATGCTCGGCGTAGTCGGTCACGATCGCACTGGCGTCGGGCAGGACAGTGCGGATCATCCGGTCAAAAACGTCGTACTCATATCGAGTGGTATTGCCCAGAGGATCTGTCTCGCTGGTTGTGCGCCCGTACCCGTCATAGGTGTAAACGGTTTTGCCCAGACTCTTGCTCTTCAGATTGAAGCTTTCGACACTCAGCGGTTTACCGAAGTCATTAATGAGGGTAAGTGTCTTGCCCATCCCCTCGAGCCAGTTGGTTTGCTGGCGAAGCACCGGATCCGCTTCGCTGTGTTCGATACGTCCATCGGCATGCAGTGTTTTGCTGACCTGGCCCCAGGAATCGAATTCATAGCGGGTGCTGACCGGATAAGGCTTGCCATCGCGCCAATCGGTCAGCGTCACTTGCACCTTGTGACCGACTGAATCATGCAGGGCAGAATACAGCGTGCGGGTCTGAATGAGCCCGTCCTTGTCTGGATGGTCGCAGTCCTTTTCCTGAGCGGTGATCACCCGCTCCAGGCCGTCATAGGTGATCCGTTGTTCACCGCCGGCGGGATCGGTGGTCACCATCGTCGCCGGTTGCTGTTTACTGGCGGCCAGATAAGCCCACTGGGTAGCAGCCGCATAAGGAGTCCCGGAAGCAACCGTTTTGCGCACTGCCCGGCCGATTGCGTCGTATTCATGCTCGATGCGCTCACCATCGACACCGACCTCTGACACCGGTAATCCGGTTAGCGTCGAAAGCACTTTCTCACTGGTCTGTAGCGCGCCGTCAAATCCGCGTGTGCTGGACTTGACCCGCAACTTGTCACCCTCAAGCTCATAGGAAAATTCGGTAGAGGTTTTTTTATCATTCAGGATGAAACTTTGCTCTTTGGTGGCCCCGTGCTTGAGTGGGTCCTTGGGCGTATCCAGGTAACTGTGTTCGGTTTTCGAACGTAAGACCTCAACACCTTCCACAACTTCGTACAACCGCTCCTCAATCGGCAATACGGATGCCAGTTCCGCACCTTCCAACGCAGTGTGCAGGGCATAGTCGTAGTAGGTAACGGTCGAAGTACCACCCGACGCTGCAGCGGTGACCGTCCTCTTTCTCGGAAACCTGGAAAAACCCAGCGGATCCTCTGGGCAATTGTCGCCTCCGCTTGACGGATAGAACTCTGTCAACGTCGTCACCCCGCTCGGCTCGACTTGCTTGAGCAAGTTGCCCTCGGAATCGAACTCGGTGACGGTAGTTTCCTCGCGCTTCTGCTGGGTGCGCCGATCAAGGTAAGTCACCGTCTGTAGCTTCGGCATACGGAATTGCGCCAACTGCTCATTGAAGGGCTTGGCGACGGAACAGTGATACTCCATGGCAGTTGCGATCTGGGCATCGCCACAGGTTGTCACCTCAGCCACCAACAAATGAAACTTGTTGTAGGTGCGGTTAATGCGGGTATGTACCTTGCCGTTCGTCACCCACTGCTCGTCCGAGGTATAAACGTACTGGCCCGACGCCAGGTAAAGAGGATCTCCGTCATTATCCCTGGCTGGAATGACGCCATAGCCGAGAAAGTTGCGGGCGGAGTACCTGTATACCTTGCAGAGCCGGGGTTGGCCGCGACCAGGGTAAATATCGTGAGCGATGACAAACGGCAATGTCTGTTCCACATCATTGACGAAGCGATGACCCTCGCGCTTGTAGCGAATGATTTCGACCCCACGCAGTGGATTGACGACGCGGCTTAAATAGCTGGCCTCACCAATCACTTCATATTCAAGCTCCCAACCTTTACCTACCGGAAGTTCGATCGCCGTTACCCGGGCGTTTTTCAAGACCAACTTGTAGTCGGAAGTGGACGAGGTATCGGGATGCCGGGTCAATGTCACCTGACCTGCATTGCGGGTTATTTTCAGCAGGCATCGTTTGGCGTCGCGGACTTCGGTCAACCTGGGAAACTGGTTGAACAACTCGTGCTTCAACGCGATGCTCACCCCGTTTGCCGCAATTATTTTTTCCGCTACGGCGACCTGAGTGCCAACCAGGACCTTGAGCAGTTCGCGCCGACCATCCTTGTATCGAACTTCATAGCGCCCCGCTCCGGTAACCAACACCTTCGCCGTCTGCAGCTTCATTTCCTTGAACTTCAGACCGGTGGATGTTTCTACAGCCTTGTAGCGCTCGCCGTTGGACAGCGTCATGATTTTGCTGCGCAAATCGTAGTTGGTCATCGTCAGAGACCAGCCAACACCGAAACCGACATCTGTCTGATTGAGCGGATTGAAACCCAGTGAAAGTGCAAACTCAGGGCCGTTAAGATCCGACGAAAGCAACTTGCCCAACGAGAAGGCGCACGTGTACATGCCCGTACGCGGATCAACACCTCCGGAAACAAACTCACCGAAGTTAAAAGCGTTTGATTGAACAGCGGAAGACGAATTACTTTCCATAGAAAAAATCTCCTTTATTCCAGATGCAGATAGGGGCAGGTCATGTGGCTAGCGAAAATCCGCTAGCCACACAAATAAAATCAGGCAAATTGCTTTGTTGACCGTTTCGACTCACCCAGAATAAAAGTTCGCTGCTCTATATCACCATCGATAGCAAGCCAGTGCTCCGTACCGAACTCATCAATAACGGCGAGCTCGAGCGCTCCCTTGGTTGCCGGTTTTTCCTCTGTCTGCAGAGTAGTGCGCTGCACAAGCGTCAATACGCCCGGTACATCGTTAATCGGAAAAGTGATATATCCGAGAGGAGTATTGACCGAGGCCGATCGACCATAGATCGGCGCCAGATAACCATAAAAAGTTCGGCCGCCGCCACTGTAATGATTTATCGTGCCTGACGAGTACACCATTACCGCATCTTCGGCATCATATGGGTTAAGCGCTATGTCGTTGCTGTACCAATCCAGCAAATTAATCTGACGACCGTCTGCGTTAAGCCCGAGATGAAAGTATTGAATTCGCTCTTCGTATACTCGTTCGCTGAACGTACCGTACTTATAAAGAGAAAAACTGTTCATGCTGTATTTCTTCGGTGGGATCGCCTCCAGCGTGACACTGCTGTCGAAACCGATTCCGTTGCTTCGCAATACCTCGCCGTTCATGGAAATTTCGGCGGCCACTTCCATGACACCAGGCCGGGTCGCCGAAACCCAAAACTGAAAAATCTGCACCGGATCAGAGTCGTCACTTATCCGGTTATGCGTGGTACGTGGAACTTCGGTAACCCGCGGTGCACCACCTGACATTTCGTGGGCATATCGGTTTTCCTGCAACGAAACACTCCAGTCCCCCTCCAGCGGCCGGGCGCCGTTATAGGCAATCAGCCGCAGGGACTGTAATGCGGGATGCCCATGCAATGATGCGCCGTCGCCATTGCTATCGATACCGTGCAGAAGCACCAAAACCCGCACCTGCATGCGCCCGTTGGCATATAGCACTTTATGCTGGCCAGACCTTGTGGAGTCGAGTTTTACTTCGATACGGGAAATACCAACTTGTTCTTCAAACATTGAATAGCACCTTGCTGACTAATAGATTCACCCTTTAAGGGCGCAGCAAAGTATTGAGGCGTCATTCAAATAAAAACAGCCGTGACATTCGACAATTTGTGAGGAAGCAATATTTTAACATCACCATCAAAAACCCATACAATTGCTAATATATTCAAAAACCGCAGACATCCTTATATGAACTTCAAGAATACCCTTCTGCCCCCTTTGATTGCAGCACTCAATAACATTTCTCCCTCCTGACCTCAACCGCGCAGAATCAGAAGGGGGGCTACCGAGAAGTTTATTCTTGTCAGGTTATGTTAGAAAAAAAAAGGAGCCGTTACTTCTACCAACATTCAGTCACTGTCTGAACCCGTCGAGAACCCGCTCTCTGAGGAATCACTACCGGAGTCAGACTCGGAAACCACATCCTCCATCTGGATATCCACCTTTCGATCCATACTGGAGCTTTCAAGATACTGACTAATCCGTTGCCTTGACGTGTCACTCAGCGGATTATTCAATAAACCAACGAACAATTCCTGTGTATCCGGAATATCGAACAATTCATCTCCCACGTCCGAAATATTATTATCATGCAATGCCACGACGCCCAGTTCTCTGAGCTTATCTATGCCAGAAGGAACGCTGGAAAGATTTGCGTTGCTCAGCATCAACCCGGTTAAACCTGCCATATAGCCTACATGTGGAGTAACCGTCAGAGGGTTGTTTGCCAGATTCAACCGGATAAGCGTTTCGATTCTGGACAATCCTTCAACTGTGGCCTCGGATAGTTTCAGCGAGCACCCGTCCAGCGTAAGCTCGCTTAGCTGGCGCATTTGAAATATTCCTGACGGGAATTCTTCCATTTTTATGCCAAAGACTCCCAAATATTGAATATTCGGAAAGCTGTCAAGAAATGCCCCCATCCGTGCGACTGGTTCATTCGCGGTCAATATCAACTCTGTTACATACTCAAATCGGGTGGACAACCTTGGTAACTCACCCGAAAAATCGACATAGTGAGAAAAGTAATCGTCTCCCTCGCCCCACTTCGAAACGGATTTGCGCTGCCAGATATCTTGCAACTTTGTACTGAACTGCTCGCGAGCCTGGCGGTGTTCGGCAGGTGTAGGCACGCCTTCAGGGTCCGCCGTCTGCGCATGAGGTGATGCCCCTTCGTCAGTCCATATCGCCAATTCATCACGCAACGTTGCAAGCTCTGTTTCCAGGCGAAACAAAACGTCTGATGGATCACTCTTCAAACGCTCTGTGATAAATGCCGTCACATCCTCATCTGGAAGATGCGGATAAAGATCACGTACACGCTCTACAATGGATTTTGGCGATACCGGGTTGTTGTCACCTCCCCCTCGCAACTGCCCCGCTTGCCTATATCGCGCGATGGCAGGATCGGCAGTAACCGCAAGCGGCGCCAGACCCAGCAATTCGCTCAAGGCCTGGTGAGACGGCAACGGCTGTGCACGGATCAACTGTTGCAGTACCGCCCCCCCACCTTCTGTCACACCCAGCAACTGGCGATGCCCGGGCGACAACAGAAACCAGATGATTGAATACAGATCCTTCGAGCCCTGAGGTAATTGGCCGTCGCTGCTTTGGATGACATAGCCATCATTCTCACGAATAAGTATGTGACGAAACGGCGATCGGGCATCGCCGATAGCGCTCAGAACCTCTCCGTCCATAATCCCCTGGCGAATCTCGATACGAGCCTGCCGCGGCCAATTCGCGAGATTTCCGAGCATATGCAGCACCAATCGATCACCGTCGGGGTTGGATATCGCCTCTAAATAAATACTTTCTCGGGCCCTTGCCAGGCGAATGGCTCGCAGCGCCACCAGTGCCTCTTTCGCCACTCGCTGAGGCATGCCTGCCTGGTTGTGCATATGCAAACGCTCGGCAGCGCTGGTACTGCGCCATATCGCCAGCGCAGCCGTTTTCGGTAGATCCGGAAAGACCCGGCGCATCTGCAAAGTGTTTTCATCACAATCGGATTCAAATGCATCGTCTAGATCCTTGAACCGCTTGAAACGCTCAGGTGCGACTACGCGTCCCTGCGCCTGAATCTTCTGATCAAGTTCGAATCGCCTGATGGTGTCCTCCAGTAAAAAAGGCACAGGACGATCATTAATGAGCACATCGCGCAGCACTGATTGATTGACCCCGCTCACTGCCAGCATGCGGTCAACCGTGGCGTCGGAAAAATGCGTTACGGACCGGCCCATCCGGCGAAAAAGTTGTGCCGTTTGTGCTGATATTGAATCAGTGAAGGTGGCGACATCGGTGTCCAGCGGGACCCAGAATCGGCCCTCGCTGTCCCATTTCATCAGTGGGCCAGAGGGATTGAGCTCACTGGCCAGCGTGGCGCGAAACAGGCCACTCCGGGCGTCCAGCACCACTTGCACGATATGGTCATCAGCTACGGCGACATACTTACGCTGATTCAAAACCCGAAGACCTTGCGCATCAGCCTCGAACATTTTTTTCGGAGTGGGTATCGAGTAATCTGCCAGTGAGGACTTCGCCGCATGAATCGCGAGTCCATCGATCACAGAGGACATCGGGTTCACGCTGACCTTTATCGCTGGCGTCGCTGCGATCGAGTCAGGCCCGAACAAAGGGTGCAAGGGCTCCAGGCCACGCGGGATGGGCAGAGGCGGCGTTGCTGGAGAGGCTGGCGGTGACCGATGAGTACCGTCCACGCTGAAATCGGGGGTTTTGGTCGGGGCAGATACAGGTTTGAACTTTGGCGGTTTGCCAGTCATGACGACTCATCCTTGAGATGTGGTTGTGTTGGCCCCCGCGTAATTAAAGGGCCAACACTCGATATAAGTAAACGCACTTCGGATGCGATTACCTGATAATTGAACACCACAGCTTATCAGTAGTTGCCATAGCAAAAAGTATATGCATCTACTACATTCACCGAAATTGCATCAGTGAGATTTATATTCAGCCTCGCTCCAGATATAAATTACGCTCATGGAAATTCACGCGAATCGCCAGTTTATGTTCGGTACCGTGTTCATCAATGGCGAGAAAGTGAAGTTTATTTCCGTACTTGCTTTTACCCGCCACTTTCGAATATTCGGACAGGGCTTGCACAACGCTTAGCTCTCCGTCGCTCTGGATCTTTACGGAATAGTTCTCCGTACCCCATGTATGGGCGTCAGGAAAAAAAGCGAACACAAACGGATCGCCATTAGCCGGCAAGGTCACAGTCACTTTACGGGTTTCGGGGTGAACAAGAATGACCTTCATATAATTGGTTTTTGTTTCATTAAGCCTGTTGCCCCCGGCAAAATCATGGTCAACGCCTGCTTCTACCCCTTCCACAACCCAATCGACCAGTTTGATCTGCTGTCCGCGCGGATACAGCCCCAGACGGTAGTTCCAGATTCGGTTGCCGGGCAATTCATCGCCGCGCCGGGTTTGATACCAACGGAATTCTTCCATGGAATATGCCGAAGGCGTTTGTGCTTCGATTGTTACGCTGCTGTCCTGGACACTGGAAAGTGTGTTTCCGTTACTGAGAATCCTCTCGCCGTTCAGAGACAGGCGCGCACCAATCTGAGTCGTCCCGGCGCTCGATGAGGATACCCAAAAGGTGCGTACCTGAGGATGGACGCTGTTATTTGTCAGATCATCGTCGCGGACTTCTCCGGCAGTGGGTGAAGGCCGTGCCTCAACGGAAAACCGCCCTTGCACGGTGCTCGCGGCCCAACCGTCGCGCAACGTCTCGCCAGTGCTGTAATGAATCAGTTCGATGCTTTCCATTACATCTGCCGGTACGTGCATGGCGTTGCCGTCAACGTCTACCCCGGACACTAGAACCTGCACTTTCACCTGCATTCTGCCGTTACCGAAAAGCGATTTGCTGCGAGTATTGTCACTGGCATCAAACTTGACGTTCATCAGGGCAAGGCCTGCAAGAATGGGCAGATTGTTTTGCTGATCGTGTGTAGCATCCATGCTTTCGCTCATGATCTATTCCTTTGAAAAGTTACATTTAATTATTGGCATCGCAATATGCCAGCAAAAAATTACAGACCTTTCAAATAAACAGCAAAGCGAAAAATGTAAGAAACATACACTTGCAATGCCTTTAGCGGCTTACAAACTTCCGCAGCACTACCATCTTCCCGCAACAAGCATCAATGCTCATCGTTATAAACAAACTTGGGCATTTCCCAATGAAAACGGATGGCCAGCAGACGTAACAAAAACCCGCCGAACAGCGTGATAAGAATGGCTTGTTCGCTTGGCAGATTCAGATAAAGACACAGCATGTAGCACCACGCCGCAGCGAACGAGACACTCGCATAAAGTTCGCGCCGAAAGATCAACGGAATATCGTTGCAGAAAATATCGCGCAGGATGCCGCCGAATACACCAGTGATCACGCCACTGACGGACGCCACCAACATGCCGTGGCCCATTTCCAGGGCGGTCATGCAGCCAATCAAGGTGAACGCCACCAGACCGACGGCGTCGAGCACCAGAAACAGCGAGCGCAGGTGGCGCATCCAGCGCGCGGTGAACACCGTGAACATTGCTGCGACCGAAGTCAGCACCAGGTATTCCGGATGTTTAACCCAGGTCAGCGGATAATGGCCGAGCAGCACGTCGCGCACCGAACCACCGCCCAAAGCTGTCACACAGGCGATCAGCACCACACCGAACCAGTCCATGCCGCGCCGCCCGGCAGACAATGCGCCAGTCATGGCTTCAGCGGTGATGGCGATCAGATAGAGCATCAGCAACATGGTGGCGATCCAGGCAGGAAGGCGCGCAGTCTAGCCATTTCGATGCAGCACCAAAAGGGGGCAATTGCTTTACCCGCCCCCATCGCCAAGTATCAGAACTTGATGAAGTGCTTGCGGTAGTGCTGCAACTCGGCGATAGATTCGCGAATATCGTCCAGCGCCAGATGGGTGCTGCCCTTCTTGAAGCTGTCACGCACGTCCGGCGCCCAGCGCGCAGCCAGTTCCTTGAGCGTGGAGACGTCGAGATTGCGGTAATGGAAGTAGCTTTCCAGTCCTTTCATGTGCGTATAAAGGAAACGACGATCCTGGCAGATGCTGTTGCCACAGATCGGCGATTTGCCTTTCGGTACCCACTTTTCCAGAAAGGCGATGGTCTCGGCTTCGGCTTCGGCCATGCTGATGCGGCTCTCGCGTACACGCTGGGTCAGGCCGGAGTTGCCGTGGGTGCGGGTGTTCCACTCGTCCATGCGGGCGAGCACTTCGTCGCTGTGGTGGATGGCGATCACCGGGCCTTCGGCCAAGGTGTTCAGATCACTGTCGGTGACGATGGTGGCCATCTCGATGATGACGTCGTTTTCCGGATCCAGACCGGTCATTTCCAGGTCGATCCAGATCAGGTTCTGCGGGTTTGGCATATTTCGGCTCCTAGGCAATGCTGCGCAGTTTAGCCTAGGCCGGTAGCCGGGCGTGCTAAACTCGCGGCCGTTTTACCTAATCGCTGCATTCTTCAGACGGAACACCCATGGCCAAACGCCAACTCAATCGTCGTC
>Ga0213823_1001098_pt1 | contig 17779 bp, 8 predicted proteins | sample MC6MC0907MG_FD_179887 | JGI IMG/M metagenome (GOLD analysis project Ga0213823, IMG submission 179887) | Enriched soil aggregate microbial communities from Iowa State University, Ames, United States - MC6-MC0907-MG | ecosystem: Environmental > Terrestrial > Soil > Unclassified | place: USA: Iowa...
TTCCTGTTCAAGTAGGGAAAGAAGTGCGAAATAATTGGGGATGGGGAAGTCCGGGAAATGGAATTCCTGCGGATTATTTTACAGCTGACTTTGATCAGTCTGGAAATTACGCAAGCGGAGACTACTTTCTTCAGGCATTTGCTGATGACGGAGTAAAAGTAGAAGTTGATGGGCAAACACTTATTAACCGTTGGACGGATTATAATGGGACGATTGATCGTGCATTATGGCTTGGCGTACAGGCTGGCCAGCATAAAATCAACACGCAGTATCTTGAACATGTTGCCAGTGCCGCGATCTTCTCCGATGTTGTACCATTTGATTCCTGGCTAGCCTATTATTATCCTAACCAAACAATGTCAGGTATGCCAGCAGCGGCGAAGGTGATTACTCCAACAGATGATTTAAAGAAGCTTTCAGAAGACTTTGGATTAGGAGCGCCGGCAGCTGGAATAAGTGCTGATCATTTTTCGGCAAAATATACGACAGCCAAGAGAATTGCGGCGGGAGAATATATTTTACGTGCAAAAGCCGATGATGGAATCCGGGTGTATGTCGATGGAAAACTCGCCGTTGACCGCTGGACAAACAGTGGGTATCGTGAGGATTCTGTTAAGCTTAACATCTCTAATCGCTCAGATGCTAAAGAAGGCGAGAAGAATGTTCACTTTATTGAAGTGGAATATTACGATGCGTCGGAAGTGGGGAAATTAGAAGTTACCCTAGAACCATTTGCGAAAGCAATCGTAAATTCCTGGGTTGGAGAAATCTTTCCCAATAAGGATCTTCAAGGGACACCGTATGTAATAGGCGGAGAGAACGCTCTGAATCCAATCCCTAATGTAAACTTTAATTGGGGTTGGGGCCCATATGGTTCCCCGCATCCTGCTGTACCGGGTGATGGGTTTTCAGCAAGGTTCACCAAAAAGGTAAATCTGGAAGCCGGAACATATATGTTTACAGCTAATGGTGATGATGGTGTACGAGTAAAGCTTGATGATGAAACCATCATTAATGCTTGGCCTAACACTGGTTTTAAAGAACAAAAGAAAAAAGTGGATGTAACGGGTGGAACTCACACCATAACGGTTGAATATGTTGAAGATGTCGGTTTAGCCTCTCTTTCTTTCGATTATCAGCGCTTTGCGAAACTTCCTGTTCAAGTAGGGAAAGAAGTGCGAAATAATTGGGGATGGGGAAGTCCGGGAAATGGAATTCCTGCGGATTATTTTACAGCTGACTTTGATCAGTCTGGAAATTACGCAAGCGGAGACTACTTCCTTCAGGCATTTGCCGATGATGGTGTTAAAGTAGATGTTGATGGAAAAACACTGATTAATCGCTGGTCTGATTATAATGGAATGATTGATCGTGCATTATGGTTAGGTGTACAGGCAGGTCAGCACACAGTCAATACACATTATCTTGAACATGTTGCCAGTGCTGCGATCTTCTCTGATGTTGTACCATTTGATTCCTGGCTGGCCTATTACTATCCAAACGATTCTGTGTCGGGGATGCCGGCAGCGGCGAAGGTAATTACTCCAACAGATGATTTAAAGAAGCTTTCAGAAGACTTTGGTTCCGGAGCCCCAGCTGCAGGAATGAGTGCTGATCATTTTTCAGCAAAATATACAACTGCTAAGCGAATAAAGGCAGGAGAGTATATCCTTCGTGCTAAAGCTGATGATGGCATCCGTGTATATGTGGATGGGGAGTTAAAAATTGACCGGTGGACGCCAAGTTCATTCCGCGAGGATTCTATTAAACTCACAATCAATGATCGTTCTAGTGCATTAGCAGGAGAAAAGGATATTCACTGGATTGAAGTTGAATATTTTGATGCAACTGGTATAGGAAAAGTAGAAGTTTCGCTTGAATTATTCGAAAAAGCACTTGAAAACGCTTGGATTGGCGAGGTTTATCCGAATACCACGCTTCAAGGTTCGCCAATTATTATTGGAGGAACCAACGCGATTAACCCAATTTCTACAATTAATTATAATTGGGGTTGGGGAAATGATTCACCACATCCATCAATCGCAGGTGATCAGTACTCCATAAGGTTTACCAAAAAAGTAACGCTTGACCCTGGAACGTACTTATTTGCAGCTAGTGCCGATGATGGAATGAGAGTTTTATTGGACAATCAGCCAATCATGGATTACTGGCAAAATTATGACTTTAGTGAAAAAAGACTTGCAAGGTACATTGATGGTGGTCAACACACGATTACAGTTGAGTACTTTGAAAATGTCGGGAATGCCTTTTTATCGTTTGATCTAAAGAAATTGAGTTCCAATAAAATTTATTTTCAGCAGACTCAGGATGTCCAAAATCATTGGGGCATGGGAAGCCCCGCTAACTTCCCAGCGGATGGGTTTGAGGCTGTATTTGATCAATCTGGAAATTATTCTGCTGGTGATTACTTCCTGCAAACATTTGCTGATGACGGTGTTAAAGTTGAGGTAGACGGAAATTTATTAATTAACCGCTGGACAGATTATACGGGACGTGCAGACCGGGCATTATGGCTTGGTGCAAGCCCTGGTAAGCATTCTGTTCTCACTTATTATTATGATAATGTAAGCACAGCAGCACTATTTTCTCATGTAGTGCCGTTTGATACATGGCTTGCTTATTATTTTCCAAATGAAACGCTGTCTGGAATGCCTGCAGCAGCTAAAACCATTGCTCCTAAAGGAATGTATAATGGATTAGTTGAAGATTTTCAGGATGGGTATCCAGCTCCGGGGGTAGATAAGGATCATTTTTCTGTTCGATATAGTACGGCAAAAAGAATTCCTGCGGGGACGTATCTCTTTAGAGCAAAAGCGGATGACGGTGTAAGAGTTTATGTCGATGGCAAACTAGTCTTAGACCGTTGGACAAACAGTGCATTAAGGGAGGATACAGTTAGTGTACCAATAACAAACAGAAGTGATGCGGCTCCAGGGCAGCAGGATGTTCACTGGATTGATGTAGAATATTATGATTACCTGAGTGTCGGCAGTATTGAATTTTCAATTGAACAGTCAGTTGGCCCTGTTTATTTAACATCCAATTATAATTATTCCTTAAGCCAAATGGTTAATATCCAAATGAATACATTGCCGCAAACAGATTTATATACGAAGTATCTGCGAGAGGATGCCCTTATCAAAAATGCTAACGGAACATGGGTTGTCAATGGTTCAGGATGGAATATTCGAAGCGGTCCAGGAACGAATTATCCAATTGTCGGCACAATTAATACTGGGAAACCAGTATCAGTCGTAGCAACAATAACCACCCCTGGACAGCCAACTTGGTATCAGATCGCTGGTTGGATGAATGCCCTTAGCAGTGACGTTGGATATTACGTCAATCCTGCTAACTTTGCAAAAGGTACGCCAGAGTATTTTCAGTTCCTGAAATTATCTGAGAGTGCGGGACTAAATGTAGATGAAGTGAACAATAAAATCCTTAGTGGGAAAGGAATCCTACAAGGGAAAGCAAGTTCCTTCATTGAAGCAGGTACGAAGCTTGGCATTAATGAAGTCTATTTAATCAGCCATGCGTTGTTAGAAACAGGGAATGGTGGTTCTCTCCTTGCTAAAGGTGTGCTCGTTTCAAAAGTAGATGGGCAGGATGTAGTACCTAAAGTGGTTTATAATATGTATGGAATTAAAGCTTTAGATTCATGCCCATTACAGTGCGGTTCTGAGTATGCCTATAAAATGGGCTGGACAACACCTGAACTAGCTATCGTTGGGGGAGCAGAATTTATTGCCAGCAGTTATATCAAAAAAGGGCAGGACACTCTATATAAAATGAGATGGAATCCCTCCTCACCAGGAACGCACCAATATGCAAGTGATATTGGCTGGGCAGCTAAACAAGTTTATAAGATTAAAAACCTATATGATTTACTTTCGAATTACAGGTTGATTTTTGATGAACCGAGATATCAATAAGCGTGAGGCCTCCTTTTTAGGAGGCTATTTTTTTGATATAATAGGGGAATTAAAAAATAGAAGGAAAAATGATATGTCAAAATTACGCTTTTCAGTTGTTTTGTTTTTTTTATCTACCGTTCTTTTGAAATTTTCCAGTATGTTCCGGGATTTAGTGATATCAGGCTTATATGGGGATTCATATAAGGCGGATGCTTACTTTGCATCCATGACCATCCCCAATGCCATTATTCTTTTTATGTTAACGGGGATGAAGGATGCCTTTCTTCCGAGTTATTATACGTATGAAAAGCAGGGGAAGGGCTTTTCTCACTTAACGAATATCGTGAAAGGCACGTTTATTTTTTCAGTTGCAGTTGCTATCGTGGGAACGATTTTTTCCCCTTTTTTAGTCAAATGGTTATATCCCGAATTCAGTAAATATCAAGATGGCTATAGTGTGGCAGTATGGACAATCGCCTTGTATTTTCTCTCGATTACCCTTGTAGGGGTGAATGCGGTTTTCGAAGGATATTTTGATTCAAGGCGGAAGTTTTCCTTTTCAACTTTTTCACAAACGATTGTCGTGTTGACGACGCTTGTATTTGCTTTATTATTTCATCGCTCCATGAGTATTTATTCTGTTCCGTTTGGCTATTTTGTCGGGACTATATTGTCATTTTTACTCAAAGTAATTGTTCTATCACCCAAAAAAATGATCGCCTGGCGCCAGAAACCTGAATGGAAGGAAATAAACGCCTTTTATCGAATCTTTTGGCCAGTTGGTATTACCATTGCGGTTGGTCAGATTAATTTAACGGTTAATATGCTCTTTGCCTCAAGAATGGGAGAAGGTGTTGTTTCAAATCTGAATTATGCATTCAGACTTGTCACGATTCCACAAGCATTATTTGGCGTAACGATTGCGACCATCATTTACCCTTTTTTGGCAAAAGCCATCTCATCTGGGGATATGAAACTCTTTAACCGCGGAATCGAAAAAGGCCTTACCAATATGTTCTTGCTTATTGCTCCTTCAGTGGCAGGGATGATGATACTCATAGAACCGCTTGTTCGCATTGTTTACGAGCGGGGAGCTTTTACGGAATCGACAACGGCATTAACAAGTTATTATGCTTTATTTTATATGGGCTCTGTGCTGTTTTATAGTATCCAGGCCGTAGTAGCAAAAGGATTTTATACATTAGGGAAGGGCAGCTATTTCATGAGGATTGGCTTGATATCCATTGTACTAAACATTTTCTCTAACTATTTGTTTGCTAAATGGATCGGCCCTTCAGGACTTGCCTTATCTGCTTCGATTGTTGGAATGTTTTATTCTATTTCAACCTTTACTACTTTAAATAAGATTTCAGGAGGCTTTAATCTGAAGCTTCTTGCCAGTGAATATCTAAAAATAATTGTTGCAACAGCAGTCATGTCTGTGGTTTTACTTTGGTTAAAAACCACGAAGTATTTTGGTAATACTCATGATTGGCTTTTGTTAGCCATGTTTATTCCCCTTGGGGTAATGCTGTATTTTACCGTTTTAAGATTGTGTAAATCCGATACATTGTCTGAATTACTTCAGAATGATAAGATGTTATTTTTTAAGAGGAAATAAGGGGGTCGGCATAGTTCGGCTCTCTTTTTGTTCCATCTTAATTACTAACATGACCTTAAGCCTGAGTGAACCTCCTTCAGACTATTTACATGTTCATTTTTTCCCTTCTAAGCAAAAACTACTAATTTTAATAGTTTGTAGAAATTTAATGAAAATTGTAATTAAAAATCGAATAATAGAATGATATAATTTTAAATTGTGAGGAACTGTGGAATAAAATGGAGGTTAACAGATGAAGGGAAAACAGCAGTTTAAAGTCTTATTCTTTTTTACTCTATTATTATTAATTTTTCCAGCAAGCAGTTTTGCGGAAAAATTAATAGTAATCGATCCGGGACATGGCGGGAAGTACTCAGGAACCTGCGGGTACTCCGGCAGCAAAACTGGATTCTGTGAAGAGACTGCCAATTTGTTGGTTGGTTTAAGAGTAAGAGAAGTTTTAAAAAATACGGATATCAAAGTAGTTATGACAAGGGATACTGATCGAGAGTTCAGCGGCATAAGTGCAAGTGCCGATCTCATAGCTAGAATGAAAGTAGCAAATGCGGCTGTTGCCAATAATAATGATAACAGTCTATTCGTTTCTATTCATCACAACGCCAGCCCAAGTAATCCTTATGTCAGAGGGTTGGAAACTTATTATTATGATGGATATAATCACTTACAGCCCGATTATCCTCCTGACCCGATTCAAATGAGTTATTATTCTGAGAGCAAAAGATTAGCAGAAACGGTTCATCCGAAGCTAATCAGCAGTTTAGGGTCAATCAACCGCGGTATCGGAAATGATCAGAGTTTTTATGTCATCCGAAATGCACAAATGCCGGCAATTCTTATTGAACTAGGGTATATGACTAACAGGGATGAGGAAGCACTGATTAAATCTGCAGATTTCCAACAAAGAGCAGCTCAGGCCATTTCAAATGCAGTGATTGAGTTCTTTAGAGTATTTGAAGTACATGATGAGAATGGCAAAATTGTTAAGATGTTCAAAACGTGGCAGGAAGCGGTAAACTATGCCAATCAGCTGGATACTACAGCAAAGGTATTTGATAAGGATAAACAAACCTACATCTATACAAATAGTAAATTTGAAGTATACCACCGGACGAATGGGCTTTTAAAAGCTCTTCCAAATGAAGCGGCAGCAATTAGATATGCAGAAGGCTGGCGAAATACACGTGTTGTGTCCATGGATACAAATAGGACTGTTTGGTCAAATTATCTTGATAAAAAATATGATGTCTATGAAAACAATCAAGTTAGCGCAAGCTTCTATGATTATGATTCTTCTCTTGCTTATAGCCAAGGAAAGGCAAATGTCAAAATTGTTAATAATAAAACAAATGATGTCTTATGGACAAATATCCCTGGTGTAGAAGTTACCCGAGATGTAAATGTATCAAGTCTATCAGGACAAAACCGTTTTGAGACAGCTATTAAAATTTCAAACGAGCTATATCCAAATGGGTTTGCACAGGATAAGCAGCAAAAAGCGGTTATTATAACAACCGGATATCAATTTGCGGATGCTTTGAATGCAGGACCATTATCAAGTTACTATGATAAAGCTCCGATTCTATTAACACATGCAAATGAATTGGATGAAGCAGTAAAGCAGGAAATTAGTAGACTTGGGGCAACAAAAGTTGTAATTATTGGTGGTCAAGCAGCAATATCTAAAACAATCGAAGATGAACTTAGCAGTATGAATCTTGGGGTTGAAAGAATTTCTGGTGCAACAAGGTATGAAACAAACCTTAACATCTTACAAAAGATTGGGAATGTGAATGGGCTTTTTGTAGTATATGGTGAAAACTTTCCAGATGCCCTTACAGTAGCACCAATAGCTGCCAATAAAAATTGGGGTATTCTATTAGTCCAAAAGGATAAAGTGACTCCATTACAAACCCTAAATTTAAATAGTAAGAATGTGGTTATTGCAGGTGGAACAGACGTCATTTCGGATAGTGTTAAACAACAACTTGCATCGGCTTATCCTTCCAGCAGCGTTGTCCGTTTATCTGGAGTAGATCGTTATGCAACAAATGCGATCATAAATCTATATTTTGAAGATAGTTTACGTTCAAATAGAGTCAACTTAACGACTGGAAAAGACTTCCCAGATGCCCTTGCATCTGCACCATTGTCAATTGGCACAGGATCGCCTTTAGTATTAATTGGTGATAATTTAAACAGAAATGTTGAGTCCCAATTGTTAGAGTACGGAAATGATAATGTAGTAGATCAATTGGAAGTGATTGGTGGAATTGTAAACAGTCAATCATCGCAATCTGTGAAAAATAGGTTAAAATAATTGATGGAAATAAAGGACTCGATAATTTACTTTTATCGAGTCTTTTTTAAAAAAGGCGGTTTTAACATGAGAAAGATACTAGTATTTTTATTTACTTGTTTTATTGCTGTTTCATTAACCGGTTGTAAAGAAGAACAAGTGAATCATAAGGCGAAAAATGTGAAATCAACCAGTAAGTCAGCAGAACAAGTGGATTCAGGAGAAAAGCAAGAAAAGCAGGATAAGAAAGAGACAGCTGCGAAAGATCAGGAAATGGAACAAGGAATCAATTTTTTAGAATATAGACCTGAGGTAGGAAGTAAAAAGAGTTTTACAGAAAATGGTGAGCTAGTTTTTACAGAAGAAATAATCGCGGCCAATGATGAGTATGTTCAAACCCTCATGCAATTAGGTGATAATCAGACGACGCAAATCTATCGTTGGACGAAAAATGAGATTACCTTACTTTATGAAGAGAATAATAGTGAAAATGCACATAAGGACATATTAAATACTTTTGTTCCGATTGAACAGTTTGAAACAATCGTAAATAATGATTCTAGTAAATCCACCACATGGAAGCTGCTTGCTGATAATCAGAAAGAAACTGTCCCTGCCGGTGAGTTTAATCATGTTCTTATCATTCAAAAAACGACAAATGAGGTTGTAAATGAAGAAACAACCTATACCAGATACTATGCACCAAAGCAGGGATTAATTAAAGAAGAGTTTAAACTTAGCGGGGAAAATGGCTATTCAGCTAAATCAGAGCTAGAGAAGATAGAATAAGAGAAAACTTTACATCATTTGGGAGTGATAACGGTTGGCGTTGAGAAAAATGCTTGTTTTTGTTTTATTATTCACTTTATGTATTTTCCCGACCTTTGCTAGCGCCGCAGATTCTTCGGAGCAGGTGTCCGTTAAACTAAAGAATTATTTAGGAAATAAAACGGAAATATCATTAGCTATTAAAGGGAAATATCTACTTAATAACTCAGTCGAAATGACGGAAGGTAAAAACTACACCATTAAAGTTGAAAATAGTACAACGTTAGCCTTATATGAAAACAGCGTGAAAATCGGAACCTATCAAAATAGCTTTCTTATTTCTCCGGTAGAATACGGGGTAAACAACTTTGCGATCATAAATAGCAGATATTATTTAGGTAACATTCAATTTACAATTGAAAGCCAGGCCTATATTAGACCGATTAATACACTGCCGCTTGAGGATTATTTAAAAGGAGTAGTGCCTGGTGAGATGCCTGCTTCCTGGTCGATTGAGGCCTTAAAGGCACAGGCTGTAGCAGCAAGAACCTATGTAAAAACAAAATTAAATTCTGTGATTGATGATACCGTTTCTAATCAGGCGTATGCGGGTTATATTTGGGGTTCTAGCCTTTATAATAACTCGAATTTAGCGGTTGACCAGACAGCAGGAAAGGTATTGAGATACAACGGCAGTCTTATTTCGGCTGTTTATTCCTCAAGCAACGGCGGTTTTATCGAATCGAATGCGAATTATTGGGGTTCAGCCCAAGTGCCGTACTTAGCGGCGAAAAGAGATCCGTATGATCCAAAAATTCCATGGAATATTGCCTTGGATAAGCAGCAGATTAATACTTCCCAATTAGACCTTATCCATCCAGAACAATGGTGGAACAGTGTTTCAGAATCACAGGCGAGTTCAACGGCATTTAAAGGTATTAAATCCTATGTATTAACTAATAGTGGTGCAGGAGATATTAAAATTACTGATATTTCTAAAGTGAGCTTTGCTGATGAGTTTACGAAAACTTCATCCGGGGAATCTACAGGTAACCGTACAAAAGGAACTCTTCATATTGAATACTTTATGAAGGACAGTGCCGGAAATTATGTCAGAACTTTACCTGGTGAACTGCCTGACAATTATGCAACTACGATTGCCGGAAATACAAGATATGATACAAGTGTTGAAATATCAAAAGCTGGCTGGTCGGGAACAGTCGATACAATAGTCATTGGCCGCGGCGATGTCCATGTTGATGCGATTACTGGTGCTGTGTTAGCTAAGAAATACGATGCGCCGTTATTACTTACAACTTCTGCAGCGATACCGGATGTCGTATTTAATAGAATAAAAGAATTAAATCCTAAGCAAATCTATTTACTTGGCGGCGAAGCGGCGATTTCAAACAACGTTAAAAAGACTTTGGAAAACCAAGGTTATCAAGTGGACCGTGTATATGGCTCAACCCGTTACGACACATCAGTAGAGATTGCGAAGAAAGCAGAGGCGTATTCTGAAGTCTTCATTACAAATGGTACGGATACTTCACCGGATGCTCTTTCAATTGCATCGTATGCAGCGAGTAAACAAATTCCAATTATACTTGCAAATACAAATTGGTTAAGCGATAGCACAATACAATTATTAAAAGATAAACAAATTAGTAAAGTTACTCTAATCGGCGGTACCGCTGCTCTTTCTGCTAACATTGAAAACCAGCTTAAAGCACTTGGCATTACCAATATTGAGAGAATCAGCGGCGAAACAAGATATGATACAAGTATCGCTATTGCCAATAAATACTCATTTGATAAGAGTAAAGTTTATTTTGCGCAAGGAAGAGTCTTTATTGATGCTTTACCAGGGGCGGTATTAGCATCATATCAAAATGCTCCGGTAATCTTAACTGATAAGGACAGCCTTCCTCAAGTTTCAAAGCAATGGATCCAATCATTAGGATTCAGGCCAAACATTGTCTATCTAGGTGGAGATGCCGCCATTTCCCCAATTGCCCGCGAGCAAATAAAAGGGGCACTGATTGGCGACATTAAAAAATTCAATTTAGAATTAAATGACACGAAAATGAGTGTACTAAGAAGCATGATGGGAGCTTCCAATTTCAAAAGCTATCTCATCACAAATGTACAAGATACTTCATCACAATTTATTATAAACGGCCTTGGCTATGGCCATGGAGTGGGAATGAGCCAGTATGGTGCTAAATCGATGGCGGAACAAGGCTTTAAATATGACGCAATATTAGGATTCTATTATCCTGGAACAAGCTTAACGAATTAATAGAAAGGGTAGGAACGTATCGTTCTTACCCTTTTTTTGGATATGATTCTAGTAAAAAACATGTTATCCTTAAAATAGATTAATTTTGAAAGGAGAACGTAATGCTTAAAAAAATTCTGACTGGTTTTACTTCTGCTGCTCTATTTCTTTCAATTGGAGCAGGCAGTAGCTATGCAGAGACCGCGCTTACGGGCACTAACTATCAAAATCCAAGCTATCAAGAGATTAATAAATTGCTAACGGAGTCGGCCATCCAATTTGATATCCCACCGGAAATTGCCAAAACCTTAGCCTATCAAGAGAGTGCCTGGCACCAATTTGAAAATGGGGAGCCAAAAGTTTCTGATGATGGCGGAATTGGGATTATGCAAGTTACCAACGATTCGAGATTTGATCAAGAAAGATTGAAAACAGATATCCAGTACAACATTAATGCTGGCTTGCAAAAGCTGAATGAAAAGTTTACATGGGAAGATGGGAAACTCCCAAAACTTAATAATAATGAGCGGGATATTCTCGAAAACTGGTATTTTGCTGTTCTTGCCTATAATGGAAAGGTTCCAAGCAACAGCCCTATTTACAAGGCGGATGGCAGCAGGAATACCAATAGCTATCAAGAAAGATTTTACAATAAATTAGATTCGGCGAATAATAGTATGGGCATTTATCCCATTCCATTTGACTTTAAAGTGAGTGACTTTACTTATACGGAACAGCCGCCTTTATTAATCTTTAATCGGGATTCTTATCAGATTCCCTATCATTTACTGCACCCTGAAACACATAAATTTACAAGCAATGATCTTGTTCTTTCAGCAGCATCGGCTAATATTAGGCAAGCACCATCAACTTCTTCCGGAAAAGTTAAAACTCTCCCAAATGGAAAAAGAGAAGCTTTTACTATCCTAGATTCTTTTGTTTATGATGAGTCTTATAAGTATGATCCTTCGGTAGATATGCGCAATAAGCAATATGTCTGGTACAAGGTGAAGCTTCATGATGGAACCATTGGATACACAGCATCCGGTGGGCTGAAGCCGCTTGGAAAAAGACTTTCCGGTTCAACTCGGTTTGAAACGGCAGCTGCCATTTCACAAGAAGGCTGGTTAAATGGCGCAGATACAGTTGTTTTGGCACGAGGTTATGATTTTCCAGATGCCCTTGCCGGTACAACACTTGCTTACCAGCTTAATGCTCCGATGCTGCTAACCCATGATACGTTTTTAACGGAAACGACTAAGAATGAGATTAATCGCCTAAAAGCGAAGAAGGTTATTCTCCTCGGAAGTTCAGATGCAATTAGTCCTGCCGTAGAAGGAGCATTGATCGGAATGGGATTGCAAGTGAGCCGAATTGGCGGAGCGGATCGGTTTGATACGGCTGCTCAGATAGCTGTGAATATGCCAAAGAAAGGTGACACTGCGATTGTCGCATTTGGCTATAACTTTCCCGATGCTTTAACCATTGCACCATATGCGGCCAAAATGGGGTATCCTATTTTTCTCACAAGAACAAACGAACTCCCTGAAGCATCAAAAAATGCGTTGAAAAACTATGAACATACCATTGTAGTGGGAAGTGGGGACGTCATCAGTGACGATATAATGAAGCAGTTGAATGACCCTGCTCGATATGGGGGATTGACTCGCTTTGAAACCAATTACAATATTGTAAATTCTTTCTTCACTGGCGAAAACGGAAGGGCCTATATTGCAACAGGCTATAATTTTGCAGACGCATTAACTGGGGCGGTATTGGCAGCGAAGAACGACGCACCGCTCCTATTAACTTATCCTACACAAGTACCTGATCCAATCAAGAACGCAATCTTGACCAAAAAGCTACATTCCTACAATTTCCTTGGAGGAAGCGAAGTAGTAGGCGTAGAGAACGAAATAGCTGACATTTTCCAAATGATAGATTACTAGGAAATGAAGGATGACAATCGGAAGTTTTACGCGTGAAAAAGGCACAACTGGTTGAAGGGAGCTAGTTGTGCCTTTCTTTTACATCGTTTCCTTTTTTTATTTTTAATAAATCTTGTCTTCATTTCTTTATTAACTTTGTTCTGAAAAAAATTAATAGGCCTTTCTAAAAATAACATACTTACTTGCAATATAATTAATAATAACTACTATAATATTTGCAACGATTTTTGCGATTATATCATTCATTTGAGTCCATTCCACTAAAATTATCATCATTCCTAAATCAATTAAATAGGTGAGCACGCGGAAAAACACAAAAGACGAAAATTCCCTTACTAATGTATGGGCCGCCATTCCCTTACTATTAAAGACATATATTTTGTTGGTAATAAAAGCAAAGACTACTGAAACAACCCAAGCAATAGTGGTCGCTAATTTATAATCTAAATTCATTAATTTTGCAATGAGAACGTAGGTGACAATATTTACGATTGTCGTCAGTACCCCAAAAACAAGATAAGTGATCATTTCTTTTCTTTTATTCATAACAGTCTCCCTTTGTAAATTTTATTTAATAAAAGGAAACAAAACAATTTCATTTTTTAAACCACATCCTTGTCTTCCTACTATTCCCATTTAGAATAAAATATTTCCTTTCATGATATAGTTTTCAATTCAATTCTCCCAATATCCTTTATCATTCATCCTATGTAAGATCAATGGAGCTCTCTAGAAATATCCATTTGAAAATTTTGAAAAGAAATCACAGAAAAACCCATCCAGCCAAAAGTGAGATGGGTTTTCATGTTTTTTATCCTTTACTTTAGATTTTGCATTATTTCGGAGACAACCAGAGGATTGATGCCCCCGCCAATTTGATTGACATATTTTAAACGCATACTTGACAAGCATTCTTTTTGTGCAGGAGAAATACCTATTTGAGATACTAGAAGGACAGGAACCCCCATTTTTGCTGCTAACGGGCCTGCAGTCAATGCATCTACAAGTTTTTCTGTTTCCGATTTTGCTATCATTATTGTCTGTAACTCGGTTGCTTGATAAAATTTGCTGATCACTCTTGCATTTGTTTCATGTCGATCCAAACCACTAATACGATTATGATCTACACTTTCACTTGTTATTCTATCGATTTGGTTGATAATTTCTTCAGATAATACGCTCGTTCCTCCGATAAAATAGGCATTCAACAAACCTTCACTTTGAAGCCAATTATAAATTTCTAAAGGAATGTGCGTTTTGTCAGTTAAAATAATGGGCTGCTGAACTTGTCCTGCCTGAGCAGCGATGGATAGTGCATCAGGTTCTCCTCTTCCATAAGCCATATAAATAGTATTCACATCGATGATTTTGTCCAGTTCTTTAGCAATCAATAACGATGTCTCATAGCGATCCTTTCCGCCGATTCGAGATACTGTATACCCTTGTTCTCTGAAAGTACCTTCCACCATATCTGAGATAACACTCGTTCCACCTATTAAAATTATATTTTTTGCTTTTAATCGCTTTACTTCTTCAATTGTTTCAACAGGAACATAATCCTTCATCGTCAGTAATAATGGTGCATTTCTGGATGATGCAAGAGGCGTTGCTGTTAAGCCGTCTACAATTGCATCACCATTTCCAATTAAGACCGTTTCTGAAGTAGTCCAACCCTTTTTTGCTATTTCAACCGCAGTGGAATACCGTGTACTGCCAATTAAGGTTTGGAGTTTATTGGAAACGGTAATCTCCTGTTTATCACCTACATTACCGGCACCGTCGACTGCATATACTCCGATGGTGGTTCCTGCCTGTTGAGCTGAAACAGGTATGAAAAATTTTCCGTTCTTGTCTGCCGTGATTTGTCCAATTTTAACGCCTGAAACCATTGCAATAACAATAGCATCTGGTTCGGCTGTACCTGTCAAAACGGTTTCATAATTAGTAATCTCATTTAATGTCGGTAAAGCAGGCGCTGTAATGTCCTTTACAATTAAGTAACTAGCGTCACTAACATTCCCTGCCTGGTCGGATGCGATTACCATTAGTTCTGTACTAGCTTTTTGCAGGGGAATGGACATGTTAAAAGTGCAATCGGCACCTGCTGTAGCTGTTCCAATTTCCATCCCGTTAGCCACTGCCTTAATAGTAGAACCAGCTTCTGATACTCCTTTAATAATAGTGGATTGATCTGTGACTTCTTCAACAATCGGCCGTGCGGGTGGTTTCTTATCTGCTTCAACCACGATAACACTTAGGGAGGTTGTCATTCCCTCATAGCAAATCATCACAATTTGCGGACCTATAATATATTTATTATATCCCTTTACCATTTCTGGTGTGACTTCTATATCTTGCTGATTTTTAAAAATTGTTTCAGCTGTTATAATCGCTCCGGATACATCAAAATTTTCCCCTTCGACATAGATTGTTTTTGAAGGTTCTGTTTTTAGATAAATATTCTCGGCTTTTTCTACATGAGTAAAGGGAATATTAATTAGTGTTGGGAACCGATAACTTAACTCTTTTCCCATTGTCCAAAGGGATTGAAAATCAAAACCTTCAAAATTTTCCTGTTGTGACATTTCTGCCAGTGTTTTTCTTGAAGTTCCATTGTCTTTTCCTTTTCCAACGCCACTAATATTCATGTCCAGATAATAATTGCTCACTAGAATTCCGGTATTTTCACCAGTGATTGCACCCCAAATTGCTGATGATGAATTCTTGTTAATTGAACCAATATTGTATGTGTTCTCAATGGTTGAATCATTTGAGCCTGTGATTCCGCCAAGAATATTACCGCTAATAGCTGCGATATTATAACAATTAATAATCTTTGAACTGTCATAATTTCTTGCGGCAATCCCACCTGCAAAAGTATCTATGCTTTTTATATTGCCGGAATTTGAACAATTTTTTACAGTTGATAAAAATAATTTTCCTGCAATCCCTCCAGCATAATTTTTTGAATTCACTTCGTTTATATTTATAGAATTAATTATTTTGGAATTATTCGATTCTCCTGCAATCCCTCCAGAAATAGATAAAGGGCTAATAGAGGAAATAGATCCATTATTCATAGATTGATCAATTGTGGAATAATCAATTTCTCCTGCAATCCCTCCACTTAAAAAATAACTGGAAATCACCCCATAATTTTGACTACTTGTAATGGTTGCTGAAGATATTTGGGAAGCAATCCCGGCACTGATTTCATTTCCATCGATATCCCCGGTGTTATTACAGTTGTATATATCTCCACTAGAAAAAAATGCTGTGATTCCGCCCGCATACTTTTCGGCCTTTACATTCCCTGAATTTGTACTATTAGAAATATTGGATGTGAAATACGCCATCGTCCCTGCAATGCCTCCGGCGGTTTTTGCACTTATATTCCCAGTGTTATAGCAGTTCTGGATAGAAGATTCTATAGCATAGCCGACTAATCCTCCGGCGTATGAGTCGAATAGAGAGGAAACTGTAACATTCCCGGTATTAAAACTGTTACTAATTTCGGTCTTGCTGTCTGCAAATCCGGCAATGGCACCGGCGTATGTTTTTGTTTTTGTAGCTGCTGTAGATTGGTTTGTAATCTGAATATGGGTATCTGACATTCCAACATTTTTTATTTGGCCATTTTTTATGGCTCCAAATAATCCAGCATAGATGTTCTCGTTAGAAGTGATCCAAATCTTCATCCCAATTATCATATGTCCATTTCCGTCTAAGATTCCTGAGAAAGGAGCAGCAGTCGTTCCGATTGATTTCCATCCAACACCGTCATTAAAATAGCGCCCGCCTTCTGATGTTGCTTCTGTTAAGTCGATATCATTCATTAATATAAACTTTCCATCTAAATGATTACGAATCATATCCAGATCTTCAACAGTATAAATACCAGTATATCCCACTGGAACTTCTGAAAGAGATTTCGACAATGTATTTTCTTTTGGTGTACCAATTGTTTGAGAATAACTATGCACCCCTATTGGCAAAAAATCACCAAAAAAAATAATACATATTAACATTATTAAGCATTTTTTTATCAATACACTTCCCTCTCTTTTTTTAGATATGATAAATTTACATAGTTTAATTCCTTAATAATCTTATAGTAAAATTTCCCAATTAACAATATCTATTAAAATACGAAAAACTGATAAATTTCGACAAATACAAAACTTGATAAATTTGTTGGACTGGTTTTCCTTTAAAGCAGGTTTACAAATTGGCTAAACCTTATATTCAAAGAGATGAAGCGCATTGAAAAAAGGCAATTACCCACTATATGCAAGGTAACTGCCCATATAAAAAATGTTTTGTGTTTTAGGCTGGATGTATATACAATTAACTGTAGTCCAGAAATAACACTATCTGATACCACGCTTGCCCCACCCAAAACTAATACATTATTAATATCAAGATTGTGAAGAGTATCTACAGTTGATTAATTTAAGCGATAGGATTGGTTACTAGAATTGGTGCATCTAATAATAAGGCAAGAGCTCCTGCTGATAAACTGCACCGGAATAAGCCTCCTCAGGACTTGAGGAAAATGTGAGACGGCCATTGGCAATATTACACTGAATGAGCTCATCTAGACCTTGCCCATAAATAGGAGAAATTCCTTTGATTAATAAGGAGATTTTATCTTCGTCAATATAAAAGCAAGTAATTTGATGTCCTACTTCTGAGATACATGCCCCTGTAACAAGACTAACATTGCCTGTTCCCGTAATGGTAATTTTCAAGTTAATCCCTTCTTTAAGTCTGTAGTGTCCAAAATATAACGTAAAAAAATGAAGTTATATAATACTTTATATTATTTGGTATGAACCTGTTAAAATTAAGAGAGTTTATTTTTATTAATGAATAATTATTGGTATAATGACATTATGTGATTTTTTTGACAAAAATACGACAAAT
>Ga0213823_1001105_pt1 | contig 17723 bp, 13 predicted proteins | sample MC6MC0907MG_FD_179887 | JGI IMG/M metagenome (GOLD analysis project Ga0213823, IMG submission 179887) | Enriched soil aggregate microbial communities from Iowa State University, Ames, United States - MC6-MC0907-MG | ecosystem: Environmental > Terrestrial > Soil > Unclassified | place: USA: Iowa...
CAAGGAGCCTGTGCTCTGCGCGCCAAACGACCCGGACGATGCCCGCCTGCTGTCTTCGGTACAGGGCGAGAAGATCGACGAAGTGTTCATCGGTTCGTGCATGACCAACATCGGCCACTTCCGCGCCGCCGGCAAGCTGCTGGAGAAGGTCAAGGGCGGTATCCCGACCCGTCTGTGGCTGGCCCCGCCAACCAAGATGGACGCTCACCAGCTGACCGAAGAAGGCTACTACGGCATCTACGGCAAAGCCGGTGCGCGCATGGAAATGCCAGGCTGCTCGCTGTGCATGGGTAACCAGGCACGTGTGCAGACGGGTTCGACCGTGGTTTCCACCTCGACCCGTAACTTCCCGAACCGCCTGGGCGACGCGACCAATGTGTACCTGGCATCGGCCGAGCTGGCTGCTGTCGCTTCGATCATCGGCAAACTGCCAACCGTCGAAGAGTACATGCAGTACGCCAAAGACATCGACAGCATGGCTGCCGACGTCTACCGCTACCTGAGCTTCGACCAGATCGCCGAGTTCCGCGAGGCTGCGGCCAACGCCAAGATCCCGGTTGTTCAGGCGTAATTAGCAGGACGCTGTAAAAAAACCCCGGCAGAGATGCTGGGGTTTTTTATTGCGCTTTCGGGCCCCTTCGCGGCGGCCCGGCGAAGAGAGCCGCACGGGCAACCTCACATCACGAACAGATCCACAAACCTGTGCACCGCTGTCGCTTCCAGCTTTTGCTGATCCTCGCACAGCTCGAAAATGTCCTTACAGCGCTGCCGCGCAAACCGCGTCGCCAGGTTCTCCCTGAACTTCGCCTCCAACAGCGGTATGCCCTCCCCGCGCCGGCGCCGGTGCCCGACCGGGTACTCGACCACCACCTGGTCGGTGTTGCTGCCATCCTTGAAAAACACTTGCAGGCCATTGGCAATCGAGCGCTTGTCCGCTTCCAGGTATTCACGCGTGAACCGCGGATCCTCGACCACTTCCATCTTCTCGCGCAGGCGATCGATGCTCGGGTGAGCGGCATGGAACGCGTCTTCATAGTGCTCGGCCACCAGATGGCCGAAAATCAGCGGCACCGCCACCATGTACTGCAGGCAGTGATCGCGGTCGGCGGCATTGGCCAGCGGGCCGACCTTAGAGATGATGCGGATCGCCGACTCCTGCGTGGTGATGACGATACGGTCGACTTCATGCAGGCGGTTGCGCACCTGCGGGTGCAGGCTCACCGCCGCCTCGCAGGCGGTCTGGGCATGGAATTCGGCGGCGAAGCTGACCTTGAACAGCACGTTTTCCATCACGTAGCTGCCCAAGGGTTGCGGCAGGCTCAACGCCTGCTGGGCCGACGGCTTGAGCGCCAGGTCTTTGTTGGTGTGGCTGAACGACACATCGTAGAAACCCCATTGCGCCGCCGTGAGCACGCCTGGCACGCCCATCTCGCCACGCAGCGCGATATCCGCCAGGCGTACACCGCGGCTGGAGGCATCGCCGGCAGCCCAGGACTTGCGTGACCCAGCATTGGGCGCATGGCGGTAAGTGCGCAGCGCCTGGCCGTCGACGAAAGCATGGGACAAGGCCGATAGCAACTGCTCGCGATTCGCACCCATCAGCTTGGCGCACACCGCCGTGGAGGCCACCTTGACCAGTATCACGTGGTCCAAGCCGACGCGGTTGAACGAGTTTTCCAACGCCAGCACCCCCTGGATCTCGTGCGCCATGACCATGGCCTCGAGCACTTCGCGCATCTGCAACGGGGCTTCACCCTTGGCCACGTGCTTTTGCGACAGGTGATCGGCCACCGCCAGGATGCCGCCCAGGTTGTCCGAAGGGTGAGCCCATTCGGCTGCCAGCCAGGTGTCGTTGTAATCCAGCCAGCGCACGGTGCAGCCGATGTCCCAGGCCGCCTTGACCGGGTCCAGGCGGTAGCTGGTGCCTGGCACGCGGGCGCCATTGGGCACCACGGTGCCTTCCACGATCGGGCCAAGGTGTTTGGTGCATTCAGGGAAGCGCAGCGCCAGCAAGCCGCAGCCCAACGTGTCCATCAGGCAGTTGCGCGCGGTATCCATCGCCTCGGGCGATTCAACCCGGTAGGTGAGGACATAGTCGGCGAGGGTTTGCAGCACCCCGTCGTAGTCAGGGCGCTCGTTCAGGTCTACGTTGGCGCTCATTTGCAGCTCCTGTGAATTGGGGCCGCACAGCGGCCCTACTCATCCAAAGCCAAGCGCCAGTGGTGCGTCAGAAGCTATCGCCAGGCACCCTCACCCAGCCTTCCATCAGCACGCGAGCACTACGGCTCATGATTGCCTTGGTCACGCGCCATTCGCCATTCACCTGGCTGGCCTGGGCCCCAACACGCAATGTGCCGGAGGGGTGGCCAAAGCGCACGGCACTGCGCTCGCCCCCGCCTGCGGCGAGGTTGACCAGCGTGCCCGGAATGGCAGCAGCGGTACCGATGGCTACCGCAGCGGTACCCATCATCGCGTGGTGCAGCTTGCCCATGGACAACGCACGCACCAGCAGGTCGATGTCAGCCGCCGCGACAGCTTTGCCACTGGACGCAGTGTAGGTGCTCGGCGGCGCAACGAAAGCCACCTTCGGCGTGTGCTGACGTCCGGCAGCCTGGTCGACATGCTCGATCAGGCCCATGCGCACCGCGCCGTAGGCCCTGATGGTCTCGAAGCGCATCAGCGCCTGGGCGTCACCGTTGATCGCGTCCTGCAGTTCGGTCCCGGTGTAACCGATATCGGCGGCATTGACGAAAATGGTCGGAATACCGGCGTTGATCAAGGTGGCCTTGAAGGTGCCGACACCGGGCACCTCCAGGTCGTCGACCAGCTTGCCGGTGGGGAACATCGCCCCGCCGCCGCCGTCTTCATCGGCCGCGGGATCCAGGAACTCTAGCTGTACTTCAGCCGCCGGGAACGTCACACCGTCGAGCTCGAAATCGCCGGTTTCCTGCACCTCCCCCTCGGTGATCGGCACGTGGGCGATGATGGTCTTGCCGATGTTGGCCTGCCAGATGCGCACGGTGGCCACGCCATTGCGCGGGATACGCGATGGGTCGACCAGGCCGCTGCTGATCGCAAACGAGCCGACGGCAGCGGAAAGGTTGCCGCAGTTGCCGCTCCAGTCGACGAAGGCCTTGTCGATGGCGACCTGGCCGAACAGGTAGTCGACGTCGTGGTCGGGCTTGCCGCTGGGTGACAGGATCACGGTCTTGCTGGTACTGGACGTGGCGCCACCCATGCCGTCGATTTGCTTGGCGTATGGGTCGGGGCTGCCGATCACGCGTAGCAGCAGGGCGTCGCGGGACGGGCCCGGGGCCTGGGCGGCTTCGGGAAGGTCGTGCAGGCGGAAGAACACGCCTTTGCTGGTGCCGCCGCGGATATAGGTGGCGGGGATCTTGATTTGCGGTGCGTGTGCCATTGCTGTGCTGTCCTGTTTGAAAGTGCAATATGCCTTGGGGCCGCTGCGCGCCCCATCGCCGGCAAGCCAGCGCCTACAGGTCAGCGCAAGCTTCAGATTCAGCGCTGTATCTGTGGGCGCCGGCTTGCCGGCGAATGGGCTGCACAGCAGCCCCCAACCGCTCAGGCCGACGCTTCGAGGAAATCCTGGGCAAAGCGCTGCAGCACCCCGCCCGCCTCGTAGATCGACACTTCCTCGGCGGTGTCCAGCCGGCAGGTTACCGGCACCTCGACCCGCTCACCGCTGCGGCGGGTAACCACCAGCGTCAGGGTGGCACGCGGCTTGCGCTCACCGAGCACGTCGTAGGTCTCGCTACCCTCAAGCCCGAGGGTCTTGCGGTCGGTGCCCGGTTGGAATTCCAGCGGCAACACGCCCATGCCCACCAGGTTGGTGCGGTGAATACGCTCAAAGCCCTCGGCCACGATCGCCTCGACACCCGCCAGGCGTACGCCCTTGGCGGCCCAGTCGCGGGACGAACCCTGCCCATAGTCGGCACCTGCCACGATAATAAGTGGCTGCTTGCGCTGCATGTAGGTTTCGATGGCTTCCCACATGCGGGTCACCTTGCCTTCCGGCTCGATGCGCGCCAGCGAACCCTGCTTCACGCTACCGTCGTCCTTGCGCACCATTTCGTTGAACAGCTTGGGGTTGGCGAAGGTGGCGCGCTGGGCGGTCAGGTGGTCGCCACGGTGGGTGGCGTAGGAGTTGAAGTCCTCCTCCGGCAGGCCCATTTTCGCCAGGTACTCGCCTGCGGCGCTGTCGAGCATGATGGCATTGGAAGGTGACAGGTGGTCGGTGGTGATGTTGTCCGGCAGCACGGCCAGCGGGCGCATGCCGCGCAGGGTGCGCTCACCGGCCAGGGCACCTTCCCAGTAGGGCGGGCGCCGGATGTAGGTGCTCATCGGGCGCCAGTCGTACAGCGGCGCCACCTTCGGCCCACGGTCTTCTTCGATCGCGAACATAGGGATGTAGACCTTGCGGAACTGCTCCGGCTTGACCGCAGCGCGCACCACCGCGTCGATCTCTTCATCGCTTGGCCAGATGTCCTTGAGGCGTATTTCCTTGCCATCGACCACACCCAGCACATCCTTCTCGATGTCGAAACGGATGGTACCGGCAATGGCATAGGCCACCACCAGCGGCGGCGATGCAAGGAAGGCCTGCTTGGCGTAAGGGTGGATACGCCCGTCGAAGTTGCGGTTGCCCGACAGCACTGCCGTGGCGTACAGGTCACGGTCGATGATTTCCTGTTGGATCACCGGGTCCAGCGCACCGGACATGCCGTTGCAGGTGGTGCAGGCGAAGGCGACGATACCGAAGCCCAACCGCTCCAACTCCTTTTCCAGCCCGGCCTCTTCCAGGTACAGCTGTACGGCTTTGGAGCCCGGCGCCAGCGACGACTTGACCCATGGCTTGCGCGCCAGGCCGAGCTGGTTGGCGTTGCGCGCCAAAAGGCCAGCGGCAATCACGTTGCGCGGGTTACTGGTGTTGGTGCAGCTGGTGATGGCGGCAATGATCACCGCGCCGTCCGGCATCTGCCCCGGCACTTCTTCCCAGGCACCGGCAATGCCCTTGGCCGCCAGTTCGCTGGTGGCGACGCGGGCGTGCGGGTTGGACGGGCCGGCCATGTTGCGCACCACGCTTGACAGGTCGAAGTGCAGCACGCGCTCGTACTCGGCCTTGGCCAAGGCGTCAGCCCACAGGCCAGTGGCCTTGGCATAGGTTTCCACCAGCTTGACCTGCTGCTCTTCGCGACCGGTCAGCTTGAGGTAGTCGAGGGTCTGCTGGTCGATGGCGAACATCGCAGCGGTGGCGCCATACTCCGGCGCCATGTTGGAGATGGTCGCGCGGTCGCCGAGGGTCAGCGCACGGGCGCCTTCGCCGTAGAACTCGAGGTAGGCACCTACCACCTTCTGCTTGCGCAGGAACTCGGTCAGGGCCAGCACCAGGTCGGTGGCGGTGATGTTCGGTGCCAGTTTGCCGCGCAGCTCGACGCCGACGATTTCCGGCAGGCGCATCCACGAGGCACGGCCGAGCATGACGTTTTCGGCTTCGAGGCCACCGACGCCGATGGCGATCACGCCCAGGGCGTCGACGTGCGGGGTGTGACTGTCGGTGCCGACGCAGGTGTCCGGGTAGGCCACGCCGCGGTCGCTATGGATCACCGGCGACATTTTCTCCAGGTTGATCTGGTGCATGATGCCGTTGCCGGGCTGGATCACGTCGACGTTCTTGAACGCCTTCTTGGTCCAGTTGATGAAGTGGAAGCGGTCTTCGTTGCGGCGGTCTTCGATGGCGCGGTTCTTGTCGAACGCCTGCGGGTCGAAACCACCGCACTCCACTGCCAGCGAGTGGTCGACGATCAGTTGCACCGGCACCACCGGGTTGACCGCGGCCGGGTCGCCACCTTTGTCGGCAATGGCGTCACGCAGGCCGGCCAGGTCGACCAGGGCGGTCTGGCCAAGGATGTCGTGGCACACCACGCGGGCCGGGAACCATGGGAAGTCGAGGTCGCGCTTGCGCTCGATCAGCTGGCAGAGCGAAGCATCCAGCGTGGCCGGGTCGCAGCGGCGCACCAGGTTTTCGGCGAGCACGCGGGAGGTGTACGGCAGGCTGTCGTAGGCGCCTGGCGTGATGGCCTCAACTGCGGCGCGGGCGTCGAAGTAGTCCAGGGCGGTACCTGGCAGGGCTTTGCGGTATGCAGTATTCATCATTCAGGCTCGGTCACAGGTTTCGGAAGGCTCCGCCGCCCCTATGGGGGCGGGTTGCCTCTCTATTTCTATTCAGCGCTGCTCGATCGGCACGAATTGGCGCTGTTCGACGCCAACATACTCGGCGCTCGGGCGGATGATGCGGTTGTTGGCGCGCTGTTCGAATACGTGCGCCGCCCAGCCGGTCAGGCGCGAGCAGACGAAGATCGGGGTGAACAGCTTGGTCGGGATGCCCATGAAGTGGTACGCCGAGGCATGGTAGAAATCGGCGTTGGGGAACAGGCGCTTCTGCTCCCACATGGTCTTGTCGATGGCCTCGGACACCGGATACAGCACCGTATCACCGACCTCATCAGCCAATTGCTTCGACCAGCCCTTGATCACCTCGTTGCGCGGGTCGGACTCTTTGTAGATAGCATGGCCAAAGCCCATGATCTTGTCCTTGCGCTCGAGCATGCGCAGCAGCTCGGCGGTGGCTTCCTGCGGGCTCTGGAAGCGCTCGATCAGCTCCATCGCCGCCTCGTTGGCGCCGCCGTGCAACGGGCCGCGCAGCGAACCGATGGCAGCGGTGACGCAGGAGTACAGGTCGGACAAGGTCGAGGCGCAGACACGGGCCGTGAAGGTCGAGGCGTTGAACTCGTGCTCGGCGTAGAGGATCAAGGAGACGTTCATCACCTTGACGTGCAGCGCGCTCGGCTTCTTGCCGTGCAGCAGGTGCAGGAAGTGGCCGCCCAGGGTGTCTTCATCGCTGGTGCAGTCGATACGCACGCCATGGTGGGTGAAGCGGTACCAGTAGCACATCACTGCCGGGAACAGTGCCAACAGGCGGTCGGTCTTGTCGCGCTGGGCCTCGAAGGTCAGCTCCGGCTCCAGGGTGCCGAGCACCGAGCAGCCGGTGCGCATCACGTCCATCGGGTGGGCGTCGCGCGGGATGCGCTCGAGCACTTCCTTCAGCGCCTGCGGCAAGTCGCGCAGGCCTTTGAGCTTGCGCTTGTAGTCCGCCAGCTCGGCCTGGGTCGGCAGCTCGCCATACAGCAGCAGGTAGGCGACTTCTTCAAATTCGGCACCGGCCGCCAGGTCGCGCACGTCATAGCCCCGGTAGGTCAGGCCAGCACCGGCCTGGCCGACCGTCGACAGTGCGGTCTGGCCGGCCACCTGGCCACGCAGGCCTGCGCCGCTGAGTACTTTTGCTTCGGCCATGGTGTTTCTCCTTTCTTGAAATTGTTATGGATATCTTCAGGCTGATTCAGGTAGCGCGGTTAACCCTTCTTCTGCGCAAACAGCGCATCGAGGCTTTGCTCGAACGCGTGGTAACCAATGGCATCGTAGAGCTCCATGCGGGTCTGCATGGTGTCGATCACGTTCTTTTGCGTACCGTCGCGGCGCAGCGCGGTGTACACGTTGTCCGCCGCCTTGTTCATGGCACGGAACGCCGACAGCGGGTACAGCACCAGCGACACATCGACCGCTGCCAGCTCTTCGGTGGTGTACAACGGCGTGGCACCAAATTCGGTGATGTTGGCCAGGATCGGCGCCTTCACCCGGTCGGCGAAGGTCTTGTACATCGAAAGTTCGGTAATGGCTTCCGGAAAGATCATGTCGGCTCCGGCCTCGATGCAGGCGGCGGCGCGGTCCAGCGCGGCGTTCAGGCCTTCCACGGCCAGCGCATCGGTACGCGCCATGATCACGAAGCTGTCATCCGTGCGGGCATCCACTGCGGCCTTGATGCGGTCGACCATCTCCTGCTGGGTGACGATTTCCTTGTTGGGCCGGTGGCCGCAACGCTTGGCACCCACCTGGTCTTCGATGTGGATGGCGGCAGCGCCGAACTTGCACATCGAACGCACGGTACGCGCGACGTTGAAGGCCGAGGCACCGAAACCGGTGTCGACATCCACCAGTAACGGCAGGTCGCACACGTCGGTGATGCGGCGCACGTCAGTCAGCACGTCGTCGAGGCCGGTGATACCCAGGTCCGGCAAGCCCAGCGAACCGGCGGCAACGCCACCGCCAGACAGGTAGATGGCCTTGAAGCCGGCGCGTTTGGCCAGCAGCGCATGGTTGGCGTTGATCGCACCGACCACTTGCAGGGGATGCTCGGCGGCAACGGCGTCACGGAAACGCTGACCGGGGGTGCTCTTCACAGTCATTTTTCACCTCAAAGGCTGTTGTTGTTGGCGTCCAGGTAGTGACGCTCGATATTGCGCTTGGACGCGCCGATGTGGCGGCGCATCAGGAGTTCGGCCAGTTCACCGTCACGCTCGGCGATGGCATCGAGAATGCGGTGGTGCTCGGCAAAGGCCTGGCGTGGGCGGTTGGGCGTGGCGGAAAACTGGATGCGGTACATGCGCACCAGCTGGTACAGCTCGCCGCAGAGCATCTTGACCAGGGTCTGGTTGCCGCTGCCCTGGATGATCCGGTAGTGGAAGTCGTAATCGCCTTCCTGTTGGTAGTAGCCCACCCCGGCCTGGAACGCAGCGTCGCGCTCATGGGTATCGAGCACCCGGCGCAGTTCGTCGATGTCGCCCTGGCTCATGCGCTCTGCCGCGAGGCGGCAGGCCATGCCTTCCAGCGATTCGCGGATTTCGTACAGCTCGATCAGCTCGGCATGGTTCAGCGACACCACCCGTGCGCCGACATGCGGCACCCGTACCAGCAGGCGCTGGCCCTCCAGGCGATGGATCGCCTCGCGCAGCGGGCCACGGCTGATGCCATAGGTGCGCGCCAGTTCCGGCTCGGAGATCTTGCTGCCCGGGGCGATTTCACCCTTGACGATCGCCGCCTGGATGCGCCGGAAAACATTCTCCGACAAGGTTTCCGTTTCGTCGGGCGTGGCGGGGCTGGGAGTGCTGAGGTCCAGCATATTGTCGACACCTTGCTAATCACTTGAGCAGAAATTAGCGAATCAAAGCCTTGCAGTCAAAGACAAAATAGATATTGTCGACAATCATCCAAGAACGAACTTACCAAGTGATGGCGTTGTCCTATCGCGACGCGCTGGCGTCAAGACACCGGCGTGATAGAATGCCGCGCCTCCAACGGAGTATGGATAGCGTATCTGTCATCTGTTCATGTTGTTGACAGACCAACCGAGGAAGCTTGCGCAGTACCTGCCAGTCGCCTTGCCCCGAACCTTGCACAGCACCGCGCCAGGACTATGAGACTTACACCCGTTTTACTGCTGCTATGCCTCACCCTGCTGCCGGCCCTTGGCCAGGCGGCGGGCAAGACCGTATATGGCCTTAATGAGTACGCCCGCCTTGGCGACCTCGAGTTGGAAGTGGCCGCCAAGCTCGATACCGGCGCCAAGACCGCCTCCTTGAGTGCCCGCGACATCAAGCGCTTCAAGCGCAATGGCGAGAGCTGGGTGCGCTTCTACCTGGCCATCGACGCCGCCCATTCGCACCCGATCGAACGCCCGCTGGCCCGGGTCAGCAAAATCAAGCGCCGTGCCGGCGACTATGATGCGGAATCGGGCAAGGCCTACACCGCCCGCCCGGTCATCGAACTTGAAATCTGCATGGGCCAGGCCCTGCGCACCATCGAAGTCAACCTCACCGACCGCAGCGCGTTCCAGTTCCCGCTGCTGATCGGCTCCGAGGCGCTCAAGCACTTCGACGCGCTGGTCGACCCAAGCCTTAAATACGCGGCCGGCAAACCTGCCTGTGCCACCGACGCTCCCAAAGCAGAGTAATCCCGATGCGCTCTCTTACCCTCCATCTGAAAGTCCTGATCACCGTACTGGTGCTGCTGGGCGTGGCGGTCACCGCTTATCAGATCTTCTTCCTCGGCATCCCGGTGACCGAAGACGAGACCGACGACCTGTGGAACATCGACGCCAAGGTCGAGTTCGTCGCCAGCACCAAGGACCCGGTCAAGATCCAGATGTTCGTGCCGCCGCTGAACCGCGACTACGTCAGCCTCAACGAGAGCTTCATCTCCAACAACTATGGCGTCAGCGTCAACCGCGCCGATGGCAACCGCAAGGTGACCTGGTCGGCCCGTCGCGCCAGCGGCAACCAGACGCTGTACTACCGGCTGGTGCTGACCAAACGCTACAGCAACGAAAAGACCACCATCAAAGGCCCTACCTTCCGTGACAGCCTGGCAGTCGAAGGCCCCGAGAAGATCGCTGCCGAAGCCCTGATGGCACCTATTCGCCAGCACTCGGCCGACGTCGAGACCTTCGTCAGCGAGACCATCAAGCGGGTCAACAACCTCAACGACGACAACGTCAAGCTGCTGCTGGCCGGCGACACTTCGTCGATGAAGAAAGCCCAGGTCATCGACCTGCTGCTGTCGATCGCCCACGTGCCGATGGAGAAGGTCCACACCATCCGCCTGGTGGCCGACACCCCACAAAGCCCGGAACTGTGGCTGCGCAGCTTCAACGGCAACGACTGGCTGTACTTCAACCCGGACACCGGCGAACAGGGCCTGCCCAGCGACCGCCTGCTGTGGTGGACCGGTGACGACAACCTGATCACCGTCGATGGCGGCAAGAAAGCCAACGTCACCTTCAGCATGAACAACAGCGAGATGAACGCCATCCGCCTGGCCAAGCTGACCGACGAGAACACCGACGCCGACTTCCTTGAGTACTCCCTGTATGGCCTGCCACTGCAGACCCAGCAGACCTTCATGATCATGGTGATGATCCCGATCGGCGTGCTGGTGATCCTGGTGCTGCGCAACCTCATCGGCCTGCAGACCCTGGGCACCTTCACCCCGGTGCTGATCGCCCTGGCCTTCCGCGAAACCCAGCTGGGCTTCGGTATCATACTGTTCACGGTGATCACCGCGCTGGGCCTGTCTCTGCGCTCCTACCTGGAACACCTGAAGCTGCAGATGCTGCCGCGCCTATCGGTGGTGCTGACCTTCGTCGTGGTGCTGATTGCCGCCATCAGCCTGTTCAGCCACAAGCTGGGCCTGGAGCGCGGGCTGTCGGTGGCGCTGTTCCCGATGGTGATCCTGACCATGACCATCGAACGCCTGTCGATCACCTGGGAAGAGCGTGGTGGCGGCCATGCCATGAAAGTGGCCATCGGCACCCTCTTCGCCGCCTCGCTGGCGCACCTGCTGATGATGGTGCCGGAGCTGGTGTACTTCGTCTTCACCTTCCCGGCGGTACTGCTGATCCTGGTGGGCTTCATGCTGGCGATGGGTCGCTACCGCGGCTACCGCCTGACCGAGCTGGTACGCTTCAAGGCATTCCTGAAGAAGGCTGACGCCTGATGTTTGGCCTGATCAAGACGTGGAAAGCCCTGGAGGCCCGGGGCATCATGGGTATCAACCGCCGTAATGCGGACTATGTGCTGAAGTACAACAAGCGCAACCTGTACCCGATCGTCGACGACAAGATCATCACCAAGGAGCGTGCGCTCGCCGCCGGCATTCACGTGCCGGAGATGTACGGCATCATCGAGACCGAGAAGCAGATCGACAAGCTTCACGAGATCATCGGCGGGCGCAACGACTTCGTCATCAAGCCGGCCCAGGGCGCCGGCGGTGACGGCATCCTGGTCATCGCCGACCGCTTCGAGGACCGCTACCGCACGGTCTCGGGCAAGATCATCAGCCACGAGGAGATCGAGCACCAGGTCTCGAGCATCCTCACCGGCCTCTATTCGCTGGGCGGTCATCGCGACCGCGCACTGATCGAATACCGGGTCACCCCCGACCAGATCTTCAAGAGCATCAGTTACGAAGGCGTGCCGGACATCCGCATCATCGTGCTGATGGGCTACCCGGTGATGGCCATGCTGCGCCTGCCCACCCGACAGTCCGGCGGCAAGGCCAACCTGCACCAGGGCGCCATCGGCGTGGGCGTGGACCTGGCCACCGGCGTGACCCTGCGCGGCACCTGGCTGAACAACATCATCAGCAAGCACCCGGACACCACCAATGCGGTGGACGGCGTGCAACTGCCGAACTGGGATGGCTTCATGAAGCTCGCAGCCGGCTGCTATGAGCTGTGCGGCCTGGGCTACATCGGCGTGGACATGGTGCTGGACCAGGACAAGGGGCCGTTGATTCTCGAACTCAATGCCCGCCCTGGCCTGAATATCCAAATCGCCAACGACACCGGACTGACCCAGCGCACCCATGCCATCGAGGCGCACATCGAGGCACTGGCCAAGGACGGTGTGACCGAGAATGCCGAGCAGCGGGTGCGGGTGGCACAGGGCCTGTTCGGCCACGTGCATCCGCGTTGAGTCAGTTATAAGGCCCGCCCTGCGGGCCATTCGCGCGGCAAGCCTGCCCCCACAGGTACTGCAGCACCCTATCTGCGGGAGCGGGCCTGCCCCGCGAATGGGCTGCAAAGCAGCCGCGGCCTCAACAGAACGTTTGAATGTCGCGCCCAGCGCTAGGCGCATTTCCTACACAGGTCTACAATCGCCCTCCTCGCTTTTACATCGCCGTCCATACTGATGCCGACCTGTACGCTTTACCCCCTGCCCTACCAGCCCGACCCCGCCGCCTATTTCGCCCGCCTGCGCCAGGCGCCCGGCGCGATCCTGCTCGACAGCGCCCGCCCCGGCGCCGAACGGGGCCGCTTCGACCTGCTCAGCGCCTGGCCGCTGCAACACGTGCAAGCCCAGCCTGACGAACCGGGCCGCGCCTTCCTGCAGCGCCTGCGTGATGGCCTGGCACAACTGGGCCAGGCGCAAGTACCCGAAGGCATCGAGTTGCCGTTCGCCGGCGGCCTGATCGGCTACCTGAGCTACGATTTCGGCCGACGCCTGGAGCAGCTGCCCAGCCTGGCCGTCGACGACCTCGGCCTGCCCGACGCCCAACTTGGCCTGTATGCCTGGGCGCTGGTGACCGACCATCAGCTGGGCACCAGCCAGCTGGTCTTCCACCCCAGCCTGGCAAGCGCTGAACGCGAACGCCTGAGCGCCTTGTTCGAAGCCCCTGACCGCGCTGTGAGTGGCGACTTCACACTGCTCGCCGCCATGCAGGGCGACCTGCAGCCCGAGCAATACCACGCCGCGTTCGACCAAGTGCAGCGCTACATCCAGGCGGGCGACTGCTACCAGATCAACCTCACGCAACGCTTCCGCGCCCCCTGCCAGGGCGACCCCTGGCACGCCTACCAGGCCCTGCGCAAAGCCTGCCCGACGCCGTTTTCCGGCTACCAGCAACTGGCCGACGGCAGTGCCCTGCTGAGTTTCTCGCCAGAGCGCTTCATCCGCGTCAGCCAGGGCCAGGTGGAGACCCGGCCGATCAAGGGCACGCGCCCGCGTTCGGCCGACCCGGCCACTGACGCGCGCAACGCCGAGGAGCTGCGCCATAGCGCCAAGGACCGCTCGGAAAACCTGATGATCGTCGACCTGCTGCGCAACGACCTGGGCCGCACCTGCCAGATCGGCTCGGTCAAGGTGCCCGAGCTGTTCAGCCTGGAAAGCTACCCCAACGTCCACCACCTGGTCAGCAGCATCACCGGGCAACTGGCCAGCGACAAGGACGCCCTGGATCTGATCGGCGACAGCTTCCCTGGCGGCTCGATCACCGGCGCACCGAAGATCCGCGCCATGCAGATCATCGACGAGCTGGAGCCCAGCCGCCGCGCCCTGTACTGCGGCTCGCTGCTGTACGTGGACGTGCGCGGCGAAATGGACAGCTCCATCGCCATCCGCAGCCTGCTGGTCAAAGATGGCCAGGCCAGTTGCTGGGGCGGCGGCGCGGTGGTGGCGGACTCGGACTGGCAGTCGGAATACGAAGAGTCGATTGCCAAGGTGCGGGTGTTGATGGAAACGCTGCAGCGCCTCTGAGGCGGCGTCTACCTCGCCATTTTTTGTTACCATCACCTCATTACGAGCGCACAGCGCCACAGCCAAGATGGAAACCGCCTGATGAGCCAACCCTTCGACGTCGCCGCCCTGGCCGCGACCTACGCCAGCAAGTCCCCGCAGGACATCCTCAAGCTCGCCTTCGAGCACTTCGGCGACGACCTGTGGATTTCCTTCAGCGGCGCCGAGGACGTGGTGCTGGTCGACATGGCCTGGAAGCTGAACAAGCAGGTCAAGGTGTTCAGCCTCGACACCGGCCGCCTGCACCCCGAGACCTACCGCTTCATCGACCAGGTGCGCGAGCAGTACCAACTGCCGATCGAAATCCTCAGCCCTGACCGCGCCAAGCTCGACCCATTCGTCAAGGAAAAGGGCCTGTTCAGCTTCTACAAGGACGGCCACGGCGAGTGCTGCGGCATCCGCAAGATCGAGCCGCTGCGGCGCAAACTCGCTACCGTCAGCGCCTGGGCCACCGGCCAGCGCCGCGACCAGAGCCCGGGCACGCGCAGCCAGGTGGCCGCACTGGAAATCGACAGCGCGTTCTCCACGCCCGAGCACACCCTGTACAAGTTCAACCCGCTGGCGCAGATGAGCAGCGCGGAAGTCTGGGGCTACATCCGCATGCTCGAACTGCCGTTCAACCCCCTGCACGAGCGCGGCTTCATCAGCATTGGCTGCGAGCCGTGCACCCGCCCGGTGCTGCCGAACCAGCATGAGCGCGAAGGCCGCTGGTGGTGGGAAGAGTCGACCCAGAAGGAATGCGGGCTGCATGCCGGCAACCTGATCAGCAAGGCCTGATTCGCAGGCAAAGAAAAACCGGCCCAATGGCCGGTTTTTTCATGCCTGCTGCACTCAGTGAACCGGCAGCTCGACGCCTTCGAACAGCTCTTCGAGCTCCTGCTTGTTGTGGCACTGGATGGCCTTGGCCATCACTTCACGGGTCAGGTGCGGGGCGAATTTCTCGATGAAATCGCACATGAAACCGCGCAGGAAGGTGCCACGGCGGAAGCCGATCTTGGTGATGCTGGCCTCGAACAACTCGCTGGCATCCAACGCCACCAGGTCGCTGTCGAGCTTGGTGTCGACCGCCATCTTGGCGACGATGCCCACACCCAGGCCCAGGCGCACGTAAGTCTTGATCACGTCGGCGTCGGCGGCGGTAAACACCACCTTCGGCGTGAGGCCGCGGTGGTTGAAGGCTTCGTCCAGCTTGGAGCGGCCGGTGAAGCCGAACACGTAGGTGACGATCGGGTATTCGGCAACCGCTTCCAGGGTCAGCTTCGGCAGTTTGGTCAGCGGGTGGCCCTGTGGCACCACCACGCAGCGGTTCCACTTGTAGCACGGCATCATGATCAGGTCGCCGAACAGCTCCAGCGCCTCGGTGGCGATGGCGAAATCGACTGTACCGTCGGCGGCCATTTCGGCGATCTGCATGGGCGAGCCCTGATGCATGTGCAAGGCCACTTCCGGGTACTGCTTGATGAAGCTGCTGATCACCGGCGGCAGCGCGTAGCGTGCCTGAGTGTGGGTGGTGGCGATGGACAGCGTGCCCTTCTTCTCGTTGGAGAATTCCTGGGCAATCTGCTTGATGCTCTCGACCTTGCGCAGGATCTCGCCGGCGGTATTGATGATGCGCTCACCGGCCGGGGTGACGCGGGTCAGGTGCTTGCCGCTGCGGGCAAAGACCTCAACCCCCAGTTCATCCTCGAGCAGACGGATCTGCTTGCTGATCCCCGGCTGAGAGGTGTACAGACTCTGCGCCGTCGCGGAGACGTTGAGGTCGTGGTGCGCCACTTCCCAGATGTAGCGCAGTTGTTGAAGCTTCATAGGTTTCCCTCGAATCAGCGGTAAGTCAGCGGCAGCAGGCAGCGACGAGATATAACTATATTAGTGGTTAACGAAATAAAACTAGAACTATTTTGTTACACGCCACACTGAAATAGCCTACTGCCAGCTTCACGTTTTCCTACGCCCGAGATGCTGCGAGAGCGGCACCATGTACACCGGCACGGGTGACAATTGCAGCAGGCGCACCGCCGTGCGGCCAATCGGCACATCCACCCCGGCGCCGGCACTGTGGCTGCCGAAGATCAGCAGATCAACACTCAGACGCTGGGCCTGCTCAAGGATGACCTGGGCCGGATCGCCCTGGCGCACCCGCACCGCCTTGATCACTGCAAGGTCCGCATCTTCGCCCAGTTCCTCGCGGAAGTTCTCCAGCACCCGCTGCTCGATGTTGGCCATCACCGTATTAACGCCCTCGCTGTGCAGCGCATCCAGCGTCTGTTCGTCGAGGTAGCTTTGCAGGAGCGATTCGGCGAATTGCCCCATGGGTTCCACCGCGTGAATCACGTACAGCTCCGCACCGAAAGTACGCGCCAGCGCCAGCGCATGTTGCATCACAAAAGGGGCATAGACACCGAGGTCGGTGGCGTACAACATGGAGCGGATCATTCGACCTCCTCGACTGCCGTTGCGGCAGAGCAAGCTTCAGCTTAGCAGCGCGCCACCGCCTCGCCTGGCCGTCTGGCGCACTGCTGCCGCGGGCTGCAGAGGTTTCAGCCGGGGCGGTTGGCGCGGTCAATGAAGGCCAGGGCCTGGTAGAGCATCTGCATACGCGGCAGGCTGCAACCCGCTGCACGCGCCCGGGCCAACGGCTCGGCATAGATGGCCTGCAGCTCCAGCGGGCGTTGCTCGGTGTGATCGTGGTACATGCTCGGCCAGTAGTCGGGCATCTGCTCGGTAACGCGCAACAGGTGCTCGGCATAACCGGCGGGCAGCTCATGGCCGCAGGCAGTGGCGCCCTGTACCACTTCGGCCATCAGTGCCTGGATGAGTTCACGGGTGTCGGCGTCAGCCATCAGCGGCGTGGTGCTGGCACCCAGCAGTACCGAAAGGCCATTGTAGGGCACGTTCCACACCAGCTTCTGCCAGCGCGCCAGGCCAAGGTCGGCCATGGCCTGGGAGTCCACACCGGCAGCGCGGAACAGCCCCGCACCCTCCTCCACAATCGCAGCGGCGCCATCACTGGCCGGCCCGCTGTGATAACCCAGGTTGACCGCACCCAGCGCCTGGTGGCGGATCACGCCGGGGCTCAGGCGGTTGACGCAGATGAAACAAAGGCCGCCGAGCAGGTGCAGGTTGCCAGGCAGCGCCGGGCGCAGCTGCTCTTCAACGCCGAGCCCATTCTGCAACAGCACCACCTTGGCATCAGGTGCGGCGGCCATTGCAATCAGCGGTGCAAGCTCGGCATTGCGGGTGGCCTTGGCGCCTACCAGCAGCCAATCGCACGGTGGCATGTCGGCGGCGCTGGAATACGCCTGCACCGGCATCTGCATGGTGCCGTGCACGTCGCTTTCCAGTTTCAGGCCGTGCTCGCGGACCGCTGCGTATTCGCTTCGCAGTAGGAAATGCACATCGAAACCCGCGCGCGCGAGCATCAGCCCATAGAAGCCTCCGATGGCACCACTGCCGATGATGCCGATGCGCGGTTTGCGAGAGTCCATGCTGATCTCCTGATAGATGTCGGTGCGCTTTTTTACACCTTTTGGGGCGTTTAGCGCACCCTAATGGCAGCACGGGGCTGTTGCAGCAGGGAAAAACCCTGTACGGCCGCGGCACAGACCATTGTCGCGCCCCCTGTAACGCGCTAAGGTTCGGCTCCCCGCTGCGAACATTCTTGCTGCTGGGCCGCACGGGGATTGCTGGCGGCCGGCACCGTGACCTGACGAGTAACACGATGGCTGATTTACCGATCGACGA
>Ga0213823_1001107_pt1 | contig 17705 bp, 21 predicted proteins | sample MC6MC0907MG_FD_179887 | JGI IMG/M metagenome (GOLD analysis project Ga0213823, IMG submission 179887) | Enriched soil aggregate microbial communities from Iowa State University, Ames, United States - MC6-MC0907-MG | ecosystem: Environmental > Terrestrial > Soil > Unclassified | place: USA: Iowa...
CAGCGCAGGAAGCGGCTCATCGCTCGCCCACAGGAAAGCGAGTAGCCTGGAACGGAAATCACCTTTATTTTGGCTAAATATTCACATAGAGTCCCTTGGCCATTTAGTTTTTCAACACTATGAAAGCTTGGTTTAAACTTTAAACCAAGCTTTATAAATTGGCATGTATTTTATAAGTACAAATCACGTTTCACAAAAATGCGAACAGCTAGTGTATAGCATAGTAGCCCAATTAAAAATAATGTTCCAAGCATCCAGATAGACGAGCTATCCTGAGCCATTAATTTTTCTGGAGCAAATAATGAATAGATTGTAAAGTACTGAAGTTTTTCTAACGAACCTCCCATATTGCTTAGCGCCTCTATTAAATAAAAAATAATTGGTAAGCCCGTACTATAAGCATAGGAGGTTTTTAAATCCTTACTACTACAGGAAACAAGAAAACAGTAGCCACTGATGGCAAAGTGTAAGAAAAATAGACCTAGATTTAATGTAAGAAAAGCAGGGATGTCTAATTCACTAGGAAATAGAAATTCTGAAAAGATTATGGCAACTAAAGTTGTCACAGCGAGCAGTATAAAGATGCTAGCAATTAAGAAAGACGCTTGTGTAAATACAATTTTTAAGCGTCTATTCGGCGTTGCAATGAGATATGCCATTGAACCGTTATCTATATAGCCCATTATAAGTTTATTCGCTAACATGATAATGAACACTAATGGGAGAATTAATAATAAAAATCCATAGAGATAGGTGGATAAAAATTCAATTAACGTATTACCGATAGAACCCATTCCAAATGCGGCCATCATTTCTGGCATAGTAGCGGTAAGCTGTTTTAGGGTGTTGCTCATTTCTGGATTATACATATAAACAATACTGATAATATAGAGCATTAATACTGCGAGTATAATACAAAATAATTTAGCAGTGGCTAGCATCTCATGTTTTAGCAAAGGAAAGTTCATGATTCCTGTCCCCCTACATCGTAGTAATGCATAAAAATATCTTCGAGTGATTGTGAAATAACATCGAGATCCATCATTTGATAGTGTGATAATGTTGAAAGTAATGTTTGGACATTCCCCTGAACCTTGATAATCACCTGTGTTGGACTGATTTGCTCAGTCGTAAATGGTTCCTCTAAGAAGCGGGAAAGCTCCTGCTCATTTTGAAATTCAATTAAGAATTTTTTTGATTTGCGTTTTTTTAGATCAGCAATGGCTTCTATGGCAACAATCTTACCAGCATTAATAATGGCTACTCTGTCACAGTTCTTCTCAATTTCCTCAATCATATGAGAGGACATGAAGATAGTCGTTCCTTTTTCCTTTTCTCCTATTATCAATTCAATAAATTTTGTTTGCATAAGAGGATCTAATCCACTTGTCGGCTCATCTAAAATGACTATTTCAGGGCTATGCATAAAAGCACAGACTAAACCAACTTTTTGCTTCATGCCCTTCGACATTTTCTTTATTAGACCTGTAGCATTTAATTCAAAGTATTGCATCAGCTCATGGGCTCTTGTTAGATCATGTAATCCTCGCATTTTGGCAATAAATTGAATAAATTGCTGTCCTGTCATTTTATCAATAAATGCTATTTCACCTGGTAAATACCCTACAAATTTTTGTATTTCAGCTGTAGCTTTTCGGCAATCTAACCCTTTTATTGTACAAATGCCTTTAGTTGGCTGTAAAAAGCCCATTAAATGTCTAATTGTTGTAGATTTACCCGCACCATTTGGACCTAAAAATCCAAATACCTCACCCTTTTCAATCTGTAAGTTCACATTTTGAATGCTATAAAAATCCCCAAACTTTTTAGTTAACTGATTAATCTCAATTAATGTCATCCTATTCACCCCTTTGTGTTTCGATATAATAATTGTTTTAAAAATTCAAAATAATGAGTTGCCTCTGCCATGCATTGCTCTAGTAGTTGATGAAAGGCTTCAGTGTTATCCAAGTTGCTTTTTAATTGCTTTTCATATCGATCACTGATTCCATCCGTAACCCATTTAATTGTATCTAATGCCTTAGTCCTATCTATATTTTCATGGAATAAATTATAATCAATTCCAGCGAACACACGAGTATAGGAAGAATCTTGCAGCTTACTATTATATTGATCAAGTTCATTTCTTACTTCTAAGCTTGTTTCAGCATATGTCTTTTTTAAGAAATCAAAAAGTGTATGGTATTGCTGAATTAATGCCAATTTCATCATCATGATTTGTTTATAGCGTTTAAATATATCTGGTTCTTCCAAATCTAAGCTGTTATTAATAGCATCAGTGAAAATTGTTGTTACATAGTCATATAAGTAAAGATATAAATTTTTTTTACTACCAAAATAGTGAAATAAAATTCCTTTTGATATTTTTGCATCCTTCACTATTTTATTAGTTGAAGCGGTTTCGTAGTTATGAATTGAGAATTCTCGTAGTGCAGCATTTATAATTTTATAACGTTTTTCATCATCTAAATTTTGAAATGCTTGAAACAATTTTTTTCTCCTTATTGTGTATTTTAAGCCGATTATATACTCATTGACCGGGTTGGTCAATAAAATTGGTGGATAATTTTTCTAGAGATATAGATAGGGAAGAACAAAAGAGGATTGTTAAAAAATGAAGAACAAACTTGTGGAACTCCACAGGGTGGGGGACGAAGGCAGAAATTATTATTTCCATGTGGACAAAACCTTCGTAGGATTACCCTGAGGAGTTAAAACTTTTTTGCAAACGTCTAATCTACTTTCCATAATAATTATTCAATGTTGCTTCTAAGCGTTCTTCTAAATTCTTTGAAATATAGCTCAATGTAAATTGCTCTTTTTCTAGCTCAATTTGAGAGGAACGAAACATTTTTGCGAAAAAGCCTACTTTTCTTTCCTGAGAGAATTGCTGTAGGGCCTCTGTGCGCAATTTGGAAACAATTTCATTCTCAATATGACGCTCCCGTATTTTTTGGACGATGGTCTTCACGTTTCCTTCCTGCAGCTCTTGAATTTGTTTTTGTAAATTTTCGTTTTCTTGTTTCAGTTCAGCTGTTTCTTTTTGTATGTCTTCAAAAGAACTTGACTCAGCGGATAGTAATTGAACTTTTTGTGTAAGAAATTCTTGATTAATGGCTACCTGTAAGGCCCCCTGCTCTTCATTTGGCTGCATGGTAAAGAGTCCTGTTTGGATTATCTGCTGTAGAACATTACCGAGAACATCAACTTTATTGGCTAAATCATCATTCGTCATCGTTGTTGCAGTTATTTGATGGTTGGGAAGTTGACCATTATCATCCATCTCTAGTAAATGTTTTAGACCTTTGACACGGTGCTTGTCCTTTAATAATAAAATCATCCGAAGTCTTAAAATGGCAGAAAGATTTAAACGAATATTGGTGTTTGGGCTAATTGTAGCATCATTAAAAATGTACTGTTCAAATGGTTTAATATAGTACCGAAGCTTCGCATCAGTGATGTCAAACCAACCAGCTACTTCTGAAATAGAATAATAACTTGATTCTTTAATATGTGCTAAATAAGCATCATTATAAAGAGTTTCTTCTAAATGCGGATCTTGTTGTAAGGCAACAAATAATGGGTCATGTTGTACAATTCCGAGTACCATTTCTTTTGTATCATGTAGTTTCAGCATCCTTTCACACCCCACTTTAATTTTCGTCAAAAATGACCTCTATATAGGTTTCTATTCTGCTGGAAGCATTTGTATGCCTATTTTATGTAGGAAAAAATCAATAGCATCAATTATGTGAAAGCTTCCCCCCTTTAACTCTTAAGAAAAATTTAAGGAATCTCCTCTTAAATCTTTAAGAAATGCTCGTTATAGTTAAGACATTCACATTTCATCAGATTGGGGAGAACATGAATGCAATTTATAACGTTTCTTACTGAATTTATAAAACATCCAAAAAATATCGGTGCTGTTTCACCTAGTTCTAAAAAATTAGCTAAAAAAATAGTCGAAGCTATTTGTTTTAAAAAGGCACAATGTATTGTTGAGCTTGGTCCTGGCACAGGCTCCTTTACGAAAGAATTAATGAAAAGAAAAGCGCATACTACTAAGCTAATACTTATTGAAAATAATACCGTTTTTTATAATAAGCTATGTCAACAATATGAGCATGAGCCAAATGTTATCATAATCTACGGCTCTGCTGAGAATTTAGGGTTGTATATGAAGAACTTAAATATCGAAACAATCGATTATATTGTATCGGGTTTGCCTTTTACATCCTTAAATCCAGTCGTTGCTTCACGAATACTACAAAATGTGAAAGAGTGTTTAGAGGAAGGAGAATTTATTACATTCCAATATTCACTAGTTAAAAAATCATTTATCCATCAATTTTTTGATACTATTACGCATGAAAAAGTGTGGATTAATCTTCCACCAGCCTATGTACTAAACTGTAGACAGGGAACGAAGAGGGTTAGTTAGATGGGATTGAATGAATTATTATCCTTTATTGAGCAATACGGTTATTGGGCATTGTTTTTCAGTCTCTGGCTAGGCATAGTGGGGATGCCGCTTCCAGATGAGATGATTGTAATGAGTGGTGGATTTTTAGGTTCCATGGAAAAAATGTCGGTCTTGAAAGCCTTTATCCTAACGTATCTAGGTGTAGTATCTGGATTGTCTTTAGGGTATTTCCTAGGAAAAGGATTTGGCCATAAAATAGTAGATAACTTGTTGAAAAAGAAAAAGGCTAAGTATTTAGTCAAGTCCAAGGAGCTAATAGATAAATACGGACATTTTGCTTTAGTTATCAGCTATTTTATACCAATAGTTAGACATATTATTCCTTACTTAGTTGGCATGAATAAGATGCCCTTTCTAAAATATGCGATGTATTCCTACACAACAGGTTTTATTTGGACATTGCTGTATTTTACACTTGGGTTATTCTTTGGCAAGCACATTGAGTATATATCTGATCTAGCAACACGTTACGGTATTTATTTTGGTATATCTGTTGGTATTGTAGGTTGTTTGTATTATTGGTATATACGAAAATTTAAAAGATAGTTAAAATTAAGAATTATAATGATTGAAATTGGTGGGATTGGATGACGAAAGAAACAATACTGATTGTAGATGATGAGAAAGAAATTAGAAATCTAATCGCTATTTACTTAAAAAATGAAGGCTATCATGTACTAGAGGCTAGTGATGGAGAGCAAGGTTTAAGTCTGTTAAGAAAGCATAAGGTACATCTCATAGTTTTAGATATCATGATGCCGAAGATAGATGGAATTGAGATGTGTATGAAAGTTAGAGAAATAGCAGAGATGCCCATTATTATGCTATCAGCGAAGTCACAGGATATGGATAAAATCGTTGGGTTAACATTAGGGGCAGATGATTATGTAACAAAGCCCTTCAACCCCTTAGAGCTTATGGCACGCATCAAATCCCAGCTTCGCAGATACATAAAAATGAATCGACACGATACAATGAACGAAAATGAGATAGAGATTGGGGATATGCGCATAAATACTGCTACTCATGAGGTGATTGTCAATAATGAAAAAGTAAAGCTTACCCCAAGGGAGTTTTCCATTCTTGAATTACTAGCGAGAAACCAAGGTATGGTGATGAGTGCTGAGCAAATTTATGAAAAGGTTTGGAAGGAAGAGGCAATCCAATCTGAAAATACAGTAATGGTGCATATCCGAAAAATACGAGAAAGGATTGAGACCAATCCCAGAAATCCTCAATATATTAAAACTGTATGGGGAGTAGGTTATAAAATTGAAAAAGATCAGTAAGCTTGCTTTTTACCTATTTTCAAAAATCAAAATGCTCATTATAAAAGCCATCACAAAGGTGCGTCAAAGCCTTAGAATTCAGTTATTAACCACTTTTATTTTCTGTGCCTTTCTAGGGCTAATTGTTACAAGAGCTTCACTTCCTCTGCTTGGAAATATGAATGAGAGAACTACTATTGACTATAGCCCAGGTATGCAGCAAATTCGTTATCAGGTACAGCATGTAGTAGACAGAGCCATCAACGACAATAGTATTGAAGCCTTAAGACAATTGATTGAGGATGAAAATGTCATGCTTGAAATGAAGCAGAGTGCATTAAAAGTATTAGTGACAGATGAGAGCGGAAAGGTGCTGTATAAGACAAAGCAAGCTGAGGAGGAACAAATTAATTTACATAATAAGATAGGGCGCGTAATGGAATTTACTATTGTTCAGCCACTCAATGCACAGACGATTGAGCAATCACGACAAGAATATATTACCTTTTACCCAATAACGATTGAGGATAAAAATTTATATTTATTTGTTAGTGGTATTCCACAAGGGGTATTGTATACAAGTACAACGGAAGGGGACCCGATTTCTTACTTTATTACCATTGCTGTTTTTACTTTATCTTTCTTTTATTTAACAAAGCGAAAAATGAAACAGATTGAGGCACTGGCAAAGGGGGTCATGGAAATCGCAAAAGGAAACCTTGGCTATCGAGTAAAGAAAAAAGGCATCGATGAAATTGCATTATTAACAGAGAATGTCAATCATATGGCTGAAGCAATCATGACCAATATCGAAATGGAACGAAAGATTGAACAACAAAAAAATGAATTAATTACAAATGTATCGCACGACTTACGGACACCGCTAACCTCGATAATGGGCTACTTACGATTGTTAAGAGAGGGGAGATATGAGACAAAGGAGCAATATGATGAATATCTAAAAATCGCATTTTCAAAATCCGAGCAGTTGAAAAATTTGATTGATGATTTATTTGAATATACGAAGCTAACAAATGAAAATATCGTTATGGGGAAACAAGAGGTTTGCATCAATGAGCTACTCGATCAATTAATAGAGGAGTTGATTCCACAAGCAGAGGAAAACAATCGTTCATTCGCCAAACATTTCTCGGAGGAACGTATCTTTACTTCCATTGATACTGAAAAAATGGTCAGAGTTTTTGATAATTTACTTATGAATGCCATTAAATATTGCTCAGGTAGCGGTCAAATTTTGGTTTCCCTTGCGCAAAAAGAAGGGCATGTAATAATTGCTATCGCGAATGAGAGTGATGAATTTACATCAGAAGAGCTGGTAAATTTATTTGAGCGATTTTATAAAAAAGACCAATCAAGAACAAATGTCGCAGAAGGCTCAGGACTTGGCCTTGCCATTGCTAAAAGTATTGTCGAACTACATGATGGCAATATTCATGCAAAGTATTCAGATAAGATGTTACATTTTATCATCACATTGCCTGCTAAAGCTGCTGAATAGTAATCGTGTGTTGGTGAGGTACATTATAAGTTAGCAATTCATTTATTTTTGTTAAGATATGTGCATCTTTGATCAAAATTTGAAGCTCTGTCTGTTTATATTGTCGCTGAAACTCAAAAATGTAGTCAATGATAATTTGTAAGTTAAGGCTGTTTTTAATTTCGATTTCCACAAAAAACGGTAGTGTCATTTGAGGATGTATAGAGCAACCGCCTCGACGAATCCATATGGCTTTATCGACATAGTAACGAATCGGTAGCTGGCGATTACTTGCGATTAATATATCCATGTACTACTCCTTTATATGGCGTATTAATAAAAGCGTAAAGGAAATGAGGTAAATCGTCAAAAGATAACGGTTTGGATAGGAAAAAAGAAATCAAATTCATGCGAGAGCTTTAATTTTGTCGAATACAATAGGAAATCTTCGCTTTGAGGATGGTCTTGCTTCATTGAGGAGAAAATATACATGTTTGACTAGTATTCATGCTGGATAGAAGGCTACTTGTACTTAATAGAAAATGGTTTAAAAGCAATCTAAAAGAGCTGTTCCATGTCGAACAGCTCCTTTTTGAAATGAGATTTTACATCGATGGGTAGTCATATGCATCGATTGCTTCAAGGAAATCTTTTAGAACAGGTGATTGTACTTCATCATTACGATAGATAAACCAAGTGGGCACTTGAGCTTGCTTTGTTGTTAGTATGTGCAGAGATAATGATTGTGTTTTCATATATTTTTGGGCAATTGCCCTTGGTAATATGGTTACACCTAGTCCCGCAGCAACACAGCCAATGATTCCATCAAGTGTGCCAAACTCCATACGATTTTGTGGACGCACTCCATCCTCGTGCAACCAGTGCTCTAAAATGGCTCGATAGGAGCAACCATTGCGAAAAGTAATCAAGGTACTTTCCTCTAAATCTCGTAAGCTTTCAATCTGCCTATACTTGCTGGACGAAACGACTACTAGCTCCTCGCATACAAATTCCTTTGCAAGAATATTTTCCTTATAAATTGGCCCTGTTACAAAGGCTCCATCTAATTCATAGTTTTCTAATCGTTCTATATTTTGCTGCGTTGTATTTGTTAGTATTGTAATATCTACCTGTTCATGGGCTTTATGAAAAGAGGTTAAAAGTCCAGGTAAGTGAAGTGCTGCAGTTGTTTCCATAGAACCTATACGTAGTAAACCCCTTTGCTCATGTGGGTTTTGTAGGATTTCAAAGGATTTCTCATAGAGATGTAGCATTTTTAGTACCATCTCATAAAATTGTTCTCCCTTGGGTGTTAAGCGGATACCTCGATGTCCACGATAAAAAAATATTGTCTGATACATGGTCTCAAGATTTTGTATTTTCATAGAGATATTGGATTGCGTGTAATTAAGTGCTTCAGCAGCTTTCGAAAAGCTACCAGTTTGCACGACTGTCCGAAAAATAGAGAGATCATTCATATTCATATATTCCACCAGCCATCAATTTATTTGATATCTATTATAATAAATTCATTCTATTTGTGATACCTTAATTTAAGTTATAGTGAGGATGAGGGGAGGGGAATTATGAATAAGCAAACATTTCAATATTTAATAGGAGGCATTTTCACATTAGTGATTGCTATGGGGATTGGACGATTCTCTTATACGGTGATATTGCCATATATGCAAGAAACCTTTGCCTTTAGTCGAGCGACAGCAGGTTTCTTAGCCACTAGTAATTATCTAGGTTACTTAGTAGGGGCATTGGTAGCTGGTCGTTTACAACTAGCAGATAAGCGTATTCCTTTTTTACAAATAGCACTTGTCATGAGTATTTTGACAACAGCTTTCATGGGCTTTACAGATACCATTATGATCTGGTATGTACTCCGTTTTATTTCAGGTGTAATGAGCGCGTTTATCTTTGTAGTTGCTGCTAGCCTCGTGCTTGATCAATTAGCAAGGATAGGCAAAGCACATTTATCTGGGCTTTTTTATAGTGGTGTAGGGATGGGTATTGCCTTAAGTGCGATTATTGTATCTCCCATTCATGCTATTTTTAATTGGAATGGTACATGGATTGCCTTAGCATTATTTTGTATCATATTGTTTATTTTCATTATAATTTTTATACAACCTGTTACATCTAGTGCACAACAAAAGGGGAGTACAGCCAAAGCTTCACCGAAAGCACCTCCTGCAATATGGATGAAATGGCTGATTATTGCCTATAGCTTAGAGGGGCTAGGTTATATTGTTACAGGGACATTTATCGTATCCATTGCAGAAGAGTCTACAAGCTTTCATGGCGACGCTGCATTTGTATGGTTTGTTGTTGGAGTTGCAGCAATTCCCTCGTGCATTGTTTGGTCAAAACTGGCACAGCGCTATGGTTATGTTAGAACATTATTGATTTCCATGCTATTTCAAGGGCTTGGCATTGTATTACCTGCCTTTGCAACAACTACAATAACACTTTATATAAGTGCCTTTATTTTTGGGGCAACCTTTATGGGCATCACCACAGTTGCAACAACATTAGCGAGACAAATATCACCAGTAAATAGCCATCAAATATTAGGATATTTAACTGCTGGGTATGCCCTGGGACAAATGCTTGGTCCTTCACTAGCAGGAGCATTAGCCAATTATACAAACAGCTACCAATATGCATTGTTTGGCGCAACAGCCGTTATCGTAGTTGGGGCCTTATGCCTTATTAGCGGATTAAAATATGAAAAAATTAGTTCTCTGGAAGCACTTTGAAATCTTGCTATTTCATTTCTCTTTTTATAAAATACTCATCTTTTATAGTATGATAAAAAAATAAATGATTGGAGAATATGGATGCATCAACAAATAAGAGAACAACTTATAAATTTAGCTGATCAGGATTATCAAAAGTTTTCGTCCTCACTTATCCCAAATTGCCAAAATATTTTAGGTGTTCGGTTACCTGAGCTTCGAAAAATAGCTAAAAACATTGCCAAGGAAGATTGGCAGAACTATTTAACAGCCGAAAGTGATGAATTTTTTGAAGAAGTGATGCTACAAGGAATGATCATTGGTTATGTAAAGACAAATATTGAGGAGCGTCTTTCCTATGTGGCTTCATTTGTTCCGAAAATTGATAATTGGTCAGTATGTGATAGTTTTTGTACAGGCTTAAAATTTACAAAGGAAAATCAAGAGCAAGTATGGGTATTTTTACAGCCTTATTTTTCTTCCAATAAAGAATATAAGGTACGATTTGGAGTAGTCATGCTATTAAATTATTTTATCGATCATCAATATATACAATGCGTTTTAAACATAATCAATGCTATAAAGCATGAAGGGTATTATGTTAAAATGGCTGTTGCATGGGCTATTTCAATTTGTTATGTTAAAGATCCTCTTGTAACAATGAACTATTTAAGAAACAATTCACTGGATGATTTTACTTATCACAAAGCATTACAAAAAATTACAGAATCTAACCGAGTGGAAAAAGAGGATAAAAATTTAATCCGACAAATGAAGCGGATAATATAGTCTATTTAAATTAAGTAAAGCCATTGTGGGATAGCCTCTACAATGGCATTTTTGTTATGGCTCAAATCCAGATTGACTAATATAAATCTGATTTTTAGGAAAAACCTCTAAAAAGCGCGTATATACTTTTTGATAGGCTTGGGGTGTGTACCATTCTTCCAAGCCTAGCTCACTATACTTTTCCTTTATACCTATTTTTTCAGTTCTTTTCCCTGCATTACCATCACCCATAAAATAATCATCTATGCAAATTCTATTGACAATATGCTGTAATTTGTATGGAAAGCATTCGCTGCTCGGTAATACAGGGGCAATTGCTACTTGAGTGGATATGCCGGCAGCTACTAGCTTTTCTACTGCTTGTAATCGTGCTTGGATTGGTGGTGCCTGTGGGGTAAACTGTTTCCGAATAGTCTCTAAATCAGTTTCAATTGTCATACTAACCCTAACGTGATTGTGTAACCGCTGTAATAAATCAATATCTCTACAAACAAGAGGGCTTCGCGTTTGGACAAGTAAAAAATCAGGAGAGTCTTCAACCATGACTTCTAATAATGATCTAGTTATTTTTTCTCTATACTCGATGGGTTGATAGGGGTCTGTACTAGATGACATAAAAATTGTGACTTTTCCTTTTGTTTTTGCTTTATGAAGCTCTTTAGCAAGTAATGATGCAGCATTTTTCTTGATATCTACCCAATCACCCCATTTTTCATGGTGAAAAAGCGAGATGGGCATCTGGCGTACATAGCAATAAGAGCAGCCAAAGGAACAGCCTGTATATGGATTTAAGGAATGTGTATAGCCTGAAAGAAAACCTGTACCTTTATTAAGAATGGTCTTTGAGTCTTTATAGCTTACATTTTGTTTCATTCGATTAACTCTCCTTTACGTAAAATCACCATCTATAATTGGGCATTCAATTTCTCCAGCTCCAATAGCTTTTTCTTCATTTCAAGCCCTCCACGATAGCCTGTTAATGTGCCATTTTTTCCTACTATGCGATGGCAAGGAACAGCTAGTAAAATTGGATTTGCACCAATAGCTGCACCAACGGCACGAACAGCTGCTGGCTTATTAATATACTGAGCAATATCTGAGTAGGTCTTTGTTTGTCCATAGGGAATTTCATTTAATGCTCTCCATACTAAAAGCTGAAACGGTGTTCCCTTGTAATCAATAGAAAAAGTAAATGCTGTCCGTTTACCTTCAAGATATTCAATGATTTCATCACAATAAGAAGCGAGTAGGGCTGAATTTTCAACTAGCGTAGCTTTAGGATATTTTTTCTTAACCCATTCACTTACTGCTGTAAAAGGTTGATTTTGTGATCCAACGTATAAAAGATGCTTGGACGTTGCTGCGATATAGAGATGCCAATCCTTATGTTGAAGTAAAGACCAATAAATGCTGTTCATTTTTCATTTCTCCTTTTTCTCGCACGATTGATAGAGTTTTCGATATTGTACTGGTGTGTAACCAAATTTATTTTTAAATAGGGTAATAAAGTAAGTTGAATTAGGGATACCTACACATATCGAAATATCTGCAATAGATTTATTTGTTCCAATCAAGTAGTTTTTAGCAGCGTCTAATCGGACATGTAGGATGTATGCAGCAGGAGTAATCCCTTTAATCTTTTTAAATGTTCGATGTAAATGAAAGGGGCTTCCATGAGCAATCATCCCTAATAACCCAAGATTTAACTTTTCGGTGAAATTTTTGTCAATGTATTCAGTCACATGAGCAACCCATTCACAATCAGGCAGGTTTTCATTTGTAGGCTTACAGCGTTTACAAGGACGAAAATTTTCATTGAGGGCTTGCTCTGCTGTTCGAAAAATTCGTACATTTTCTTTTTTAGGTACACGAGATTTACATGAAGGCTTACAAAAAATTTTTGTCGTTTCGACAGCATAGAAAAATTTTTGATTGTATGTTGCGTCATTATGAATAATTGCTTGCCATCTTTCGTCTGTCATCATTTCAACATGGTGTTTATTGCTAGTTCTATCCTGCGGTACTTCCATGCTTTTTTTATCCTTCATTGTGTTTTCACCCTTTTCTATAAAAACAATCCAAATGCTTCATGCTTTTGTACAACAAAGTATAACTGCATGTGAACAAAAACATAAGTCCTTTCTAACGTAATAGCAAGATATTGAAGTTTTTTAAGTCAATAAAAAACCCTCTTTCGCAATAATGCGAAAGGGGGTCTGATTTAGTGGATATCCCGCTTTTTAAAGTTCCCGCCTCGGACCTCTGACACATCAGAAATAACTACGAAGGCACCTTCATCAATATCTTTGATAATCGACACAAGTTTATTTTCTTCCATGCGGTTAATAACACAGTTTAAAATATCCGTGGGTTCATTGGAAAATCCGCCGCGACCTTTAGTATATGTAACACCGCGTCCTAAACGAGCTTGAATCGCATCCCCAATCTCTTCAGATTTGGCACTGACTACTCGAACATCTTTGGATTTTTCTAAACCAACTTGAATGATATCAATAACATTTTTGGCAATATAGTATGTTAAAGCGGAGTATAATGCGCTCTCTAAGCCAAAAATAAAGCTTGCCCCTAAGAAAATAAAGGCATTAATAAATAATATAATATCCCCGACTGAAAACGGAATCTTACGTGATAGTAGCACGGCTAAAACCTCAGAGCCATCTAAAGCACCACCGTTACGTAAGACAATCCCAATTCCAACACCTAGTAGCATACCACCAGATAAAACAATTAATAACGGATCATTTGGACCTAAAATGGTTTTAACATCATGCATAAGCACTGTTGAAATAGATAGAGCTGCAATCCCAGCACTACTCATCAATGCAAAAGTTTTACCTACTTGTTTGTAGCCAATCCAAATAAAAGGAATGTTTAATACAAAGAGCAGTACGCCTAATGGAATACCAAAGAGGTGTGCACCCATAATACTAATACCAGTCACGCCACCATCAATGACATCGTTCGGAATTAATACCGCTTCTAGTCCATATGCTGCGATGATGGCACCAATTATAATCATGATAAATTTTCGTGTGTTTTCTACTGACTTTCTTCTTTTCATAAATCTTCTCCATTTCTTTGCGTAAAAATCATACTTCAGGTTTTGGAATAATATTTATAGCAATTGTTTTTGTCTCAGTCTTAGTTTCTTTACTTGAGTCGGTCATATTATAGTATTTATTTATTAAATTGTTTAATTCATTTTCAAAGTTCTTGAATTGATCAGTCGTTAATGTTAAATCAATAAATGAAAAAGTTGCACAATCTGCAAGACTTTCTTCTTCATCAAGTGAATGTAAATAGTTTTGATATTGAGATAGCAAAGCTAATTGATAGTAGGAAACGTAATTTAATTTTTGTTTGATTGTTAGTTGTGTCCAATCCTCCTTACTAAGTTTTGCTGCTCCTTCATTTACTGCATAGAATTTTTCTGTAACAGAACGTACTTTTCGCTCTTTCACAATTTTTATGATATTTTCATCGACTAAAATTTGGATGTGACGATACAAAGTAGCTTGAGGTACATCCTTTATGATTGAAATCATCTCCAAAGTGCTTAAGCCTTCTTCTTTATCGTGCATGAGAGCTTGTAAAATTTTCATTCTCACAGGGTGCATTAAAACTTCTGCTTTATTCCGCATAAAACAATCCTCCTATCAGATGGAATCAAGGGAAGCAATCAAATGTTATCAATATGAGAACATTCTCAAAAAATATACTATAGTTTTTTTAAAAAGATGTACAGTAAAAAGGTAATGAAATTTTTCACATCTTATGTTATCATTATCGATAATGATAATGAATGGAGGTTTTAAGAATGAAATTACACTATGGTTTTGATGATTTAGGCCAACTGGATTGGGCAAGCATACTTCCAATCATTCTGCCATTGATATTCGTAGGATTAGTTCTAATTATTGTTGCTTTATTCGATTTATATCGGCACCGAGATATGCGGGAGAACATACTGATGTGGACAATTATTATTTTGTTCTTTAACTCCATTGGTTCTGTTCTATACTTCATTATTGGTAGGAAGGACGTCAATAAACATGCGCTTAGAGATTAAAAATATTACGAAAAAGTTTAAACAAAAAACAGCAGTGAAAGATTTTTCAATGGTCATTGAAGCGAATGAGTGTGTTGGGTTAATTGGGCCAAATGGTGCTGGGAAATCTACGTTAATCCAAATCATTGCTGATATTTTATATGCAGAGGAAGGAGAAGTTTTACTGGATGGTCAAAAAATTGCATCGATGAAAAATAAAATCGGTTATTTACCTCAGTATCCTAATTATTTCTCGTGGATGACAGCATATGAAACATTGTCCTTTATGGGGACACTTTCTGGTCTATCAAAAAATGAATTACAGCAAGAGATACTATTGCTATTAGAAAAAGTGGGCTTAGGAAAAGAAGCACATATACATGTAGGGACATTTTCAGGTGGAATGAAGCAGCGTCTGGGCATTGCACAGGCTTTATTGCATAAGCCAGCCCTCATGATTATGGATGAACCAGTATCCGCGCTAGATCCAATAGGCAGAAGAGAAGTGTTAAATCTATTAAAAGAAATAAAAAAAGAAACAACGATTCTGCTATCAACGCATATTTTGAGCGATGCGGAGGAAATTTGTGAGCGCTTTGTTGTCATTAAAAATGGTCACAAAATAGAGGATGCGACAAAATTAGAGCTGCTTGAGTACCATCAAGAATCAGCTATCTTTGTGACGTTACGTGAACAAGATTGTAAGTGGTTCACAATGATTGAACAATTACCGTATGTGAAGAGAATCGAAAGCTGTGGGAATGGCTTCAACATCCATGTTGAAAATTTGGAGGAAGATGCTAGACGACTAATACAACACGGACTGGATTCAAAAGTGATGTTTACTAAATTTGAAATGGGTATTCAAAGCAATCTAGAAGAAATATTTTTAGAATTGGTGGTGTAAGTGAATGAGTGCTTTTATTGCATTAAGCAAAAAAGAAGTACAGCAAATGGCAAGGGAGTTTAAAATATTGTGGCTCCCAATCGTATTTATTTTACTAGGGCTAACTCAGCCGATTATGATGTATTATTTACCTGTTATTTTACAATCAGCGGGTGGTATTGAAGGTATAATAATTGATCCTACGATGGCAAAGCCTGAAGGACAGGAGGTACTTGCCTCAACATTAAATTCACAATTTGATCAGCTCGGCATTATTATTTTGGCCGTTGCCACTATGAGTATTATCCAAGGAGAGAAAGCAAATGGCATGATGGGCTTTATCCTAACAAGACCAGTATCAATATCTTCTTATTTAAATAGTAAAATCATCATCCATTATATTTTAGCTGTTATATGTATAGCTCTTGGCTATGCAGTATCCTATGGCTATTCAGCGTATTTATTTACTACTGTTCCTATGACACAAGCTATGTGGGCTTTTGTATTTTATTGTGTTTGGCTGTTATTCATCATAACGTTTGTTGCGATGATAAGTACATTTTTTAATAGTCCTGCATTTATTGCCCTAATAAGTATCGTTATCCTATTAGTTTGCCGCTTTATCGCGGGATTACATCCTTTCATAGATGCTGTAAACCCTGCTAGTAATAGTTTGTCTGCGGCAAATATACTGATGACGGGTAATTTGGAAGCAAGGTACAGCATTCATATTATCGTAACACTACTATTGGTGCTATTAATGATTACTACCATGCACGGTTTCATTGCGAAGAAAAAATTTTAAAAGGGATGTGATGAAAGCTTGTTGTTAATAGAAAATTTACAGAAATCGTTTGGGCAGCATGAAGTACTAAAGGGCGTAGCATTAAAGATAGAGAAGGGAGAGATATTGGGGTTTGTAGGTGGAAATGGAGCAGGTAAAACAACAACATTAAATTGTATTACGGGCTTAGTAGAGCAGGATTGTGGAAAAGTGATGATTAATAATGTTCTAAAGTCGCAGTCACTTGCCTATAAAAAGCAATTTTATTTTATCCCTGACACTATTCATGTTTTTCCAAATATAGCTGCCTATGATTGGATACACTTTGTTTTGAGTCTATATGAAAGGACGGATGATGCAAAACTACAAAGCTTCATCCATATCTTTGGTATGGAAAAAAGTATAAATAAGCCAATGGGAACGTTTTCTTATGGAATGCTCCATAAGATGGCATTAATAACTGCCTTTACGATTAGTCCACCAATTCTTATTATGGATGAGCCGCTAAATGGATTGGATCCACTTGCTGTCGTTGCTTTTAAAAATTGTCTAAAGGAATATGTTGAGAATGGTGGAACGGTTCTATTCTCCACACATTTGCTGGATGTTGCTGAGAAAATTTGCCGATCTATTTGTTTTTTAAAAGATGGTAAGATCGTTTTGCATGAATCTTTAGAAAATTTGCTTGTCGATGGAAGCCTAGAAACTATTTTTATGGAGAAACAAGCTAATGAAGGATAATTTGCTATTATTTAAATTTTTCTTAACATCCGTTTATACAAAACCAAAGCATCCAATTGTGCAAGTGCTTTTAATACTAGCCTTTATTTATATAGCCTTACAGTATTGTGTATTTACCTTTATGATCTATTTCATGGCTACCCCAGAGGTATTTTTATTTTACAGCTTTATACTATCGAATAGTATCACGTATATACTGATTTCCTATTTTGCGATTTCAGTAGTATTTAGTCAAAGTGATTTTTCTATCTTTGCTCATTTGCCGATTTCAGCGAAGCGGATTGTAATGGCGAAAATAGTAAGTGCTGTAACTTTACCAATATCGGTCATAGGAATACTCTCCATACCAACATTTTTTATGCTATTAATAGAGTTTAATATAGGATTTGCTACAAAATCTATTGTATTTTTAATGATGA
>Ga0213823_1001114_pt1 | contig 17634 bp, 31 predicted proteins | sample MC6MC0907MG_FD_179887 | JGI IMG/M metagenome (GOLD analysis project Ga0213823, IMG submission 179887) | Enriched soil aggregate microbial communities from Iowa State University, Ames, United States - MC6-MC0907-MG | ecosystem: Environmental > Terrestrial > Soil > Unclassified | place: USA: Iowa...
GTGAAAATCTCAAACCCCAGAAACGACAAAGCCCTGAATAATCAGGGCTTTGTCGTACATAAGATGGCGGAGGCGATGGGATTCGAACTCATGGACCTGTTACAGTCGACGGTTTTCAAGACCGCTAAGGAAAGCCGCTGAATACGCGGCCCCAGACGCTTTTTCGTTCCAATACTTTTGTTTTGCAGCACCTCTGCAGACCGCATTCTACAAGGGGGGCGATTTGAGTTATGGAACGCATTTTTTGCCTATTTTGATGGTTTGGCGATGGCGCCGACGCGACGATAAACTCGCTCGGTAATGTCGCCTTTTGTGTGCCCGAGCAGCAGGCTGGCGTCACCCACATCGCTGATTTCCGACGCTGCCTTTGGCCGAATGTCCCGGAACTGAAATTCACCGATCCGCTTAGCCAGCAGCTCGTCTCCCAGCTCAAGCGCTTCCTGTTTTGCCTTTTCCCGCGCCGCGTCCCATCGCTTCCTCAGCATCGTCGCTGTCATCCGCTTACCGCTCCGGTTGATGATCAGGTAGCTCGAAACGTGCGCAGCGTTCCGCTCTGTGATCGCCGCGATCAGAGTGCCCAGGCTGTTCGCTTCTCCGGCGGTCGTCATTTGAATGCGCAGCTTCTTGTGCGTCTTGTTCTGCTGAACAGTCAGATATCCGCCTTCAACATCATCCTTCCGCATAACCAGCACATCTGCCGGCCTTTGCCCGGTCAGATAGGCCAGGTCCATCGCTTCCTTCAGCTCCTGAGCTGCCTTCTTGTAAACCGCCTCCCAAACCACGTCATTCGCGTAATAGTCCCTCGGCGTCTCCTTATTCTTGCGCACACCTTGGCAGGGATTTTCTTTTGTCGTCAGCCCCCATTCCCGGGCGATGTTGAAAATGTGGGAGAGGGTAGCAATCTCACGGTTCGCCCGGACCTTTGTCGATCGTGCGTCTCGGTAGCCAGCAATCGTCGCTGGCGTGATCGAGTCAATCGGCGCGCTGTCGAACATCGGCCGGAGCTGCTTGATTTCCGCCAGGTTGTCCTTCTGCGTGCGCGGTGCTTTCTTCGGCACCACGTCGCGAATGTACCGGTCGAAGATTCCCTTCATAGTGCGCAGGTCGAGGGGCTTTTCTTTGGCTTCGAGTTCGGCCCACTTCAGCCTGGCCTTGTCGATATCCTTACCCAGAGGTATGTCATTGCCGAGCAGGTCGCGGTAGTAATACGCGGTCCACGTACTACCGTTTTTGCGCTTTCGGGATCGCTTGTACATTCGAGGGGGCAGGTGCTGGTGCTCGGTCTTGCGGGGGCGCATATCAATTCACTCGCGAATAATCAGGTGTCCACACCGGTGCGGCCGGCGGCGGGTTCGGATCGGCGATGGTGGGGCTGATCATGCCCAGCTTCATGCGGGCTTACATCCGCCCCACCAGCGGGCGCTTACCGCGGCTTTCTACAAACACCCACTGGCGGTCAATCAGCCATCGGCGCTGGTATGCGCGGGCCTTGTAGCCGGTGAGTTCGGCCAGCTCCTCGTCAGAGAGGATTTCGGTTTCCATGAGGTATTGCTCCATACCGCGCGTGGCGGCAGAAGGTGGTGGGTATTGAGTGGTCGCACCTGGTCTACAGTTGGTGGACGCGCTACTTGACGTGGAGAAAAATGGATGTTCAGCAGGTATCCCGAACAGAAGCAGAGCCGAAGGGTGATGGGAGCTCTTGGTGCTGCATTCCTAGCGTTGGGCTTGTTTCTGATTGCCATCGACGGAGTGGGTGGCGTTCTTTTCACCGTTATAGGGAGCGGTCTATTGCTGTTGGTGTTTCTTGCGAATGAAAAAACGTATGCGAGAGCAATGCGTGTTCTAGGCTGGTTCGACGGACTTTCGTGAGTCGATTTCCTCCCGCCCTACACCTGCAAGCTGTTGAGTTGGGGGAGGGGTTACATCGAAAACAGGCCAGGCGGCGATTCGGGGAACCAGAACCCCGAGATCCGCCAGACCCTGCAGCGCGATCGCGCATTCATCGCCAAAGGCAAACATTGCACTGCCAGCACCGGAGCGGCCCTTCTTGTGGCTGTTTTCATGGCCAGGCATGAAGGCAATTCGTCCTTTGATCAGTAGGGTCGCTGAAGCACTGGCCATCGCTTCCTGAAACCACTCGGCATCCGTACGGCTGAACACCAGCGCGATGCCGTCGCAATGAGCAATCAGCCGGCGCATCCAGAACCCAGTATCCGGACCGTAGGGCGGGTTCATCCATACTCGGCCTGTCCACTGTTTCGAGAGGCCGTCATCGAAGATGGTGTATTTCGTCTTCGCCGGTACCGCCGTCACAAAATCGTGCGGGCTGGAAGGGTCGAGGTCAAACTGCAGCCCGAGTCTGTCGAATATCCAGGCCGGGGTGTACCACTCGACGCTCTTGTGCTTCGGCGGCGCCGCGCGGGCGCCGATCATTCCGGTCATCGCCACGGCCCCCTGTAGATCAGGTAGGTCATGTAGAGCGGGGCGAAGATCATGGCGTCACCTCCGAGGCTTCTGGCATATCCTCGAACTTGTAAGTCTTGATGACGCGCTCTTCGCCCCCGGATACCTTGATGAACTTTGCCTCTTGCACCCAGGGGTAGGCGTCTGGTTCGCCGTGCTTGCCGCCGCCGCTCATCTCACAAAAGGCGAGGGCGCGGCCATCGGGCAGGATGAAGGCCTTCACATCGATATCGTAGTTGCGCTCCCGCTGTCGTGGCACCAAGACGGAATTCCCGGGGCGGCCACTGCGCTGTAACGTACCTCGTTCACCGCATCATCGTGCGAGCTCTCATCGTAAAGTCGTTCCAGATCCTCGCCGGACATTGATGCCAAATCTTCAAGCGTAATGAGACCATTCGGTGCGTCAGACAGGCTTTAGTGCCTGTAGCCGAAAGCATCGATTCCGTGACGCATCATCAGCAACTTGGCCATTTGGTTTGCAGTGAGCTTGTTCAAAGAGTGGTGGATTTTTGCATCGAACATGTGGGGTCCTTGCCGCTATAACGGCTTTCAAACGTTTTTGGTTGTAGGTATCGTTGGTGAATCAATTAATAGGGCGATGTTGTGCTGATTAAATTTGGGTGCCGGCTTAGCTGAGAAGTGCGCTAGTCGTGCATCTACTGGCCTTTACGTCAACCATGAAATTCTTTCGCTCAGAAAAGCTGCGGGCGTTGTTGAGCCTATATGGAATTAATAATGAAACGAATGGTGATTGTTGGAAAGATGGTAGCTAGTTCAATGGCATTTTCTGCCAATAGAGCGATAGGCTTTTTTTTTAAGAAGCTGCACGCCGCGGCGTTTACTATTTTGGTTCTCGTTTTTGCAGGAGGCGCAATTACGTTCGTGTCGTGGCTTTTGTGTATGCGGTTTATACAGGACAAAAATATTCCTTTTGTTGAATTCAAGCAGATCGGTTTTATTCAGTATTGGGGGCAGCTTGGGGATTTTTTTGGTGGGATCCTTAACCCTATTCTGAGTTTTGTCGCGATTCTAGCGGTTCTTTATACGATTAGGATTCAAAGTAAGGAGCTGGCGGAAGCAAGAGAGGAAACTAAGATAGCCAATAGAACTTTAATCAAGCAGACGCAGGTGTTTGAAAGGCAAAATTTCGAATCGGTATATTTTCGGATGCTTGAAGTTCACGCGCGTCTTTTATCTGATACCGAGGTGCCTGGGAGTAGCTGCCGTGGGCGTGGAGTCTTTGTTGAGTTTAGTAAGGAGCTGAGGGATTTTTGCTCAAAGAGATATGTAACGGAAGACAGCATTAAACGTTTAGCCTCAGAGTTAATGTCTCGTGGCGATAACGCTCTCGGTCACTATTTCAGAAATATGTACCAGATTTGCAAAATGATAGATAATTCAAAGTTTCATGTCTCAAATTTCCAGGAGGGGGTGTCGCCCCGCTCTGTTCGAAGAATAATAAAAATGAATTACGATCAGAAGCGATTTTATGCAAACATATTGAGGGGGCAGTTGTCGTCATACGAGATGCAAATGCTACTGCTAAATTGTTTGACTCCGGAAGGGGAAGGCTTGAAGTATTACGTTGAAAAATTTTCCATGTTGAAACCACTCAATAAAAGTAGTTTTGACTCGGACTCCCAGATAATTTTTTCTCCTTTTGATGATATGGCGTTTATGGATTCGGAGGATATCGATGTGTCGTTGATTATTAAGTTTGATAAAGTTAAGCGGGCGCGAAATGTCCGCCGATTGATTCGGCTCTAATACATCATACTGCCGCTTGCCGCTTGCCGCTTGCCGCTTGCCGCTTGCCGCTGAGCCATTCGCCTGGGCATGCCCGGGCGGTGGGGGGATGAGGGATCAGCTACAGTTGGGCGATGAGCCGATGGAGGTGCGTATGGAATGCTTAATTTGCGGTACAGAATCGATCGATCATCCGACTAGATACGACGGTAAGGAAATTGGCTGCCCAGAGTGTGGGCGCTACGTGATTAGTGGCTCGCTGATCGCCTCAATGAATGGCTATGCGTTGGTGATCAACGAGGCATGTGCCGAGTTAGACAGGATGCGAGATCGTGATGAAGTGCCAATCCTCACGACCACCAATACCAGGCTTCACCGCCTTTCGAGTTGATTGAGGATGCGCCGGCCGATCCAGCGCACGCACGGAACGGCCTTGCTATTGCCGATCGCCTTGTAGCGCGGGCCGTCTGCGTCTCGCACGTACCATGCTTTGCTTTTCTTCGCTTGGCGCACGTCCATGCCGTCGGCGATGCACTGTTGCGGAGTCTCGTCGGTGTCAAGTTTTCGCCGCCATCCCATGGGATCATGGGTGTAGTCAGGCATCCCTTGCAAGCGTTCGCACTCTCGGGGGATCAGGCGCCGAACCTTCGAACCGCCTACCAGCATGTCAGCCTCAGTCACAGGATTGCTGTTGTTGCGCATGTTCCCGGATCGGAGCGTTGGCGACAGCTCAGCAACCATGACGGCGTGCTGGCTGGCTTGATCAAGCGTGTACATCGGGTCGGCTGTCTCGCCGATTCCGAGGCCGTTCTGTGCCTTGCCACGAGTGGCGTTCTGAATCGGATAGGCAATCGCGACTTGGCCGCCGGCATTCGTGTGGCTTCCGGAGTGGCTCATGGCGCGCAAAGTTGGCGCGATATCGCCAGCGTCGGCGCCATGATCCTTGCAGGAGAAAGCGAGGATGGCGTTTTCCTGCCCGTTGTTTCGTCCCAAGGTGTGCGCCTGTTCAAAACGAACATCAGGGTCTTGCGTGCCGTGTACGACCAAGAGCCCGGATTCTGCATCTTGCTGCGTTGCGCTGCCGGCCGCCTTTCCGTTGGCGTTGAGTGTGCCCGCCACGATGAAAGCCTCGGAATCGGCGGGGGGGCTACTCTGTGCTTGGGCGCGCAGTGCTGGCGCGGTGATCGGAATATCGTCGAGCGAGTAGCCTCCGGACTTGCGTCCGCCACCGGCAAGCGTCGGCGCGACAAAAAAAGTCTCGCTTTCGAAGTCTTGCCTGCCTCCGTGATGGGGGCAGGGTGCCTGACCGATCAATCGCACCGGCCGAGTTACCAGCGCCGAACGCGGGAATCCCACCGAACATTGATACCGCCGGGCCCTCATCACCCTCACAATTCACGCAGCCGTATTGACCGAGTTCTTCGGGGAAGACGTTTCCACATCCGCACTGGAGCGCAGGGCCGAGAGGAACTGATCCGGTAACGTCTTGCCTCTCTCCTCGGCGCGGTGCAGTATCCCGGCGCACGCCTTCTTGCTCAAAAAGTACCTCGGTGGGATCGAATCCGTCTCGAGCACTTGCGACAACGAACACACGGCGGCGTCGTTGGGCCAGGCCGAAATATTGGGCGTCCAGGATCCGCCACGCGATTGTTCTTTTGGGTCCATACACACAACCAGCGTCCGGCCATTTTTTCCCTGAAGGCTGCAGTTCGCAGTCTTCCCCAGCAAGCGCGCCAAGAAAGCATCCGAAGGCGTTGCCTTTGTCGCTGAGGACACCGGGGACGTTTTTCCAGACGATGATGCAGGGGGGCTTTCGCTGACCTGCTCGAACATAGTCAACTGCATCTGCGAGCTCCACGTATTTGATGGTGAGGGCGCCGCGAGGGTCGGTCAGGCCTTCGCGCATCCCGGCCACGCTGAAGGCCTGGCACGGGGTCCCGCCGACGAGGATGTCCGGCTCGGCGATCTTGCCGGCCAGCACCTGGGCGCCGAGTTAGGTCATGTCGCCGAGGTTTGTCGTGTTCGAGTAATGGTGAGCCAGCAGCGCGCTGGGGAAGGCCTCGATCTCGGCGAACCAGGTAGCGCGCATGCCGAGCGGCTTCCATGCAAGCGTTGCCGCCTCGATGCCGGAGCACACGCTTCCGTAAGTAATGTGCAAGGGGCTACTCGCAGGATTGGTTCCGGGATCTGCTACGGAGTTATTGCAGGAAACACGGGGCATGACTTCGTCCTTGCCGCTATAGCGGCTGACCATGAGGTCGATGTTTAGTAGTCAATAAATTTGCTAGAGTGGTTTTTTTATTGCGGGCGTGGACATTTGAAGCGTTTTTTTGATTATTGGACAAAACAAGCTCAGTGGTGGGGCAGCAAAAAATTGGAATGGTGGGCTGCACATGTCACAGCTTTCTATTTCGGCGGTTCCATACTGGTCATGGGGGCGAAGTTCGACGAACTAATTCTCCTGAAACTGAACGAGATAGGCGACCTGGCCGCCGGAGTTTTTGGACCAGTTGCTTTTTTATGGCTGGTTCTGGGGTACATCCAGCAGGGGCGTGAGTTAAGAATAAGCTCTGAATCTTTGAAAATGCAGGCCGATGAGTTGAAGGCGTCGGTGGAGCAGCAAACGGCCATGGTCGAAGCGCAGAAAAAAGCGCTCGAAAATCATGAACGTTCGCTGGAACCGCTTTTGCTAGTTCGATATGTTGGGATCGATGATCATGGTGGTACACAGTTCGATCTTTTTGAAGTAGTGAACCATGGAGCTTATTGTCGAAACGTAGTTGCTGACTTCATTGGCAAAAATCTTGCGTTGGCGGGTATTCAGGTTGTTTCACTAGCAAAAGATTCTCCCCAACGATTTAGAGCTACGGGTCCGTTACCTTATGGTCAGGTTTGGAAGCTCCAATTGACTTATGAAAAAATCAACGGACAGTCGAGCTCGCAATCTTTCGGTATGTCTAAGCGTGCTTCCAATGGTCGTGATACCTATGTCGTGATTGAAGATAAGGGTTTCATCGACGATATAGATACCTAAGCGAGATTACTATGCAACTACAGTTGTCGGATTCATCGTGAGGTAGATGTGGGCGTAGGCTTCAGAGTCGGATTGGCACGGTTGATGAGCCAGTCGGCGATTCCAAGGCGGGCCACGAGTTTGGTGACTAGGCGCCAGGAGAGGGTGATCATGCTGCCTCCCGCTGAGGTTGTTCCTGCCGCAACGCTTCATGCACCGCCTCGACAACGCGCTGTAAGTACGTGAATTCGTGGTTTTCCTCGACAGCTTTGTCGCCGACGGGGTAGTACCACTCATCACCGAAAAGCTCTGTCAGCAACTTGCTGTGATGCCAGCATTTGATCGGTGACTCGACGCTTCGCAGAACATCGATGTCATGCCAGAGCTCGCGGGCTTCACTCTTTCTCAGTTCATCCCGTTCCCAGTCGTGACGACCGGTCTGTCGCCGGCGGCGCTGGACAATGCACTTTTTCGCGAACCCGTGTAGTGCGTTCCCGCTGAACTGCGTGCTGCTGATTCCGCGATCCAGGCAGTTCAAGATGTAGCTCCAATCACAATCGGCGACAAACTCAGCGACAGTACGCGGGCCCATGCCACCCCAGTAGGCGTTCCAACTCTTGTCCCAGCAGTTGATCGTGATCTTGCCCTGGTCGGTCTGGTAGTTCGGATCAGACTCGGTCGGGCAGTCGCGTCGGCCGAGGTCCTCAAGGAACACGGTGATCGGGTCGAGGTTCGGCGCACCGGTGATCACCAGCTTCGTCACAGTCGAGCGCTCAATCTGCAGCTCGGCCGGTTTGTTTTCTGTGGGCATGGGGCGTCCTATGCCGGGGCATGCCCGGGCGGTGGAGGGTGGCTTATGCGGTGAGGCGGGACTTCTAATTTCTGTGGGCATGCGTTCAGCCCGCAGCTTATGATTAGACCTTACGACTCAAAGGATGGCGGAATGAACAAAGGCATTTTGAAAGGAGCATTTACAGAGGATTCGATCTTCCAATACAAATGTCCGCATTGCTACAACGGAGCGTTGCGATTATCCGGTGCTTTCAACTCGCAGGAAACCGAAGACTCTAAGGTTCAACACGGTGAAGAGTGGTGGGATCCGGATTATGTAACGTTAGTCTTCAGCTGTACATTGAAGTGTACTACCTGTAATGAATTGGTTTTTATGGTCGGAAACGGTGTGGTTGATATTGATCACGATATCGACGAGCACGGTGATTGGGTTAGCGAGTGGACATCCTTTTATAGTCCTACGTTTTTTCATCCACCTCTTCAGCTGATTGATTATGCTGCGAATACCCCCCAAGAGGTTGTCGCGCCTCTCTCCGTTGCTTCGTCTCTGTATTTCACAAGCCCGGCATCCTGCTGCAATAGCGTTCGGGTTGCCGCTGAAATAGTTCTAACTAAGTTAGGTGTGCCGGAAAAAGATGGTGATAGGTCTTTGACTTTTGGGAACCGTATTAACTTACTAGCCGAAGATCAAAAATCCACCAGGGAACTGTTCAATGCGATCCGATGGCTAGGTAATCATGGCAGCCATCCTGGCACCGAAATTGAGTTTGACGATGCTCTTCACGCGCTCGAAATAATGGAATTCCTTTTGGAAGAGATCTACGGTGACCGAAGGAAAGAGTTGAAGGAATTAGTCGCAGCAATCAATGATAGAAAGGGACCAGTCGGGCGCTTACACAAACTGGGGCTAGGATGAACTTATTTTCAACAGGCTGGCGTGATTCGTAGAAGTGGGATATTTGTGTTAGGCCCGGCGTGGGCCGGAACATGGAGTGCGCGGATGAACGATTTAGATCTTCACCAGATGAGGCTGAAGGTGCTCGAAAAGGATGAGGCCGACTGCAATAGGCTCAATATCCTGCACCGCTTCATGCACATGTCGGCGCTTTCGCCTTCAACCCGGACTTCGCATGCTCAACGCAGCGGTGAATTGTTCACTGCTGACGAGATAAGAGATTGGATGAGCCGCGACGATAACAGCATGGACTGCAAGTGCTCCTTTACTCTGGTTTTGGTGGATGAGTTTGGTAATCCACGCTCATCTGAACTTGTGCAGAGGGTCGTGTCAGCAAGGGAAGAATTTCTAGCCCGCCGCAATCAATCTTCCTGACAGATTCAAAGATCAGGTCATCCTCGCCGTACTTTGAAATGCAACATCGCCTTGATGCTGTGGCAGTAATCTTGAAGCCGCTCGTAGGCCTTGTATTTGGCCTGACTTCGAGTTGCTGCCCAAACCCTCACGAGATCTTCGCGGGCCTCCCGGTTCCAGTCGAGATCGTCCCAGTCATGCTTAAACGGCAGGACCAGCCATTCTTTGAGGGGCAGCGTTTCCGCCATCTCGCCGTACTGCATTTCGTGGGTAGGGTGGTAGTTGCTGATCCGCTTCTTCCGGTCTCCGTCCAGCACCACGCCGATGTAGTGGCCGCGATCTGCCAAGATGACGCCGGGCTTGCCGTAGGCTATGACGCGGCGGCCGATTTCGGCAGGCACCTGATAGTGCTGCCGGACGTACGCGCAGTTGTGGCTCATGCATTTCTCCGCTCAGGCGCCGCCCTCGTGACCGGAAGCGGTATTAGTGGTGAGAGTGGATGGTATGTGGCAATGTGCCTGTTTTTTAAAGCAACGGGAGATGAGGTTTGGACGATTTATCGAAGGAGTCGAACTCTCTGCATTACACTGCGCCGATGTTGACCTCTTACAACCAAAAAACAGGCGCATTTCAAAATGTTGTCACTCCTGAACCAATTTCCATAAAATTAGATTCTGGAACTGATCCTGGTGTGATTCTGATAGGTCTAGGAGGGATACTATCTTCGATTGTAATAGCGGTGTTCACTTATAGAATTCAGAGAAACCAAATCAAATCCAACGTTGCACAATTACGGCATCACTGGAGAAACGAGTTGCGAGATTGCTCCAGTGAATTTTTACAAAAAATCTCTTCTATTGCATACGGCGTTGCGATGGATAAAGATTTTATAGACTCTAGTGAGAGGGCGGAACTGCTTTCATCTGCTCTTAGGTTGCAAATAAAAATGAATCTACTGATCTCTAAAGATGGCGCGCTAGAGCGGGGTATCGCCGAAATTAGCCAAGAAGTCCTAATTAGTATTCGGAACCTTGAATATAGTGAGAATCCTGAGCCGATCTTTAAATCCATGATCCAGTTAGAGGATATGGTAAAAAGCCAGCTAGAAAAGGCATGGAGCCATATTCAAGACGACTTGGGTCTTAACAAGAAATTTTGGGGGGGGCTGATCAGGTCCCGAAGGAAACCAAAAAGCCCGGAACAAAGCTGAAATCCGCAAAAATAGGAAATTTAGTTATTCGTCTTGCTCTGATCGCAATTCCGCCAATGTCTCCCTCTCGAGCGCGCGCGACACCTTTTCGCTAATTGCATAAGGTGTCGTGACACACTTGAGCATCTTCGCCTGGGTATCGAAGTCGGCGGCGATCAGGTTTCTCAGCAGGTTCTGGTACACCTCCTGCTGGTTGTTGAAGCCGTGGGCGGCCATGACTCGCTTGAGGTCTGGCTTGAACACACCGGCGACTTCAACCGTAAACTTCTCGACGCCCAATGCAGCGTCCTTCGCTGCAGCCTTCTCGCGCTTTTTCTTCTGCTTGATCGCTTCCTTCGTCGGCTCCTGTACTTCTGCCATGGCCTACCTCTTCAATTCCGCTGGCCGGCAAGTCCAGCCAGTTCAGTGACTTTAAGCTTCAACACTCCGTGATCCGTCTCGATAACGTAGGTTGAAGTGATGGCTAAATGCGATTACGATGCCGCCCCTTCACAAGGGAGTTGCGCAATGTTTCCAAGGTATTGTCGCTGGATCGCAGCATTTGGCATTCTCGCGGCATTGGCGGTGATGGTCATTACCGGGCTGCAGTTGTTTTCCGGCATGGCCTCAGCCGGAGATCTGATACGACCCATCATCGGCGTGGTTGCATTCGGCTGGATGTTCACTCAATCGACCAAGGCTTGAGGCAGATCACGCTGCCACTTTGACCAGCCTCACACCGGCCATGCTGAACTTGTCGCGTTGGGCTGCGACCATTGCGTCGAGTTTCTCCCAGTCCACGGTCAGAACCGAGATTGGAGCATGACCGCCAGCGATGGCATGGATCAGCGCTTCCAGATCGAACACCTCAGCTTGCAGGTTCACCTGCACCGCGGTTGAGGTTGCTGGTTTCGACGGAGACTGAACTGGCGCGGCGGCTTTCACCGGTGCCGGGCTGTTGACTGGTGCAGGCTCAATCGGCGCGCTGGCCTCGTCCGCGATGCGCTGCAGCTCCTGCTGACGGATCTGTTCGCGCTGCGCTTCGGCTTTCTGCTCCTCCGCCTTCTGGTGTTCCGAGATCCGCACCTTGATCAGCGCGACCAGATCGTCATTGGCCTTCATCACCAACTGCTGAACATCGTTGAACAGGAACATTTAGTCGGCTGCGAGCTCGCCCAGGCTGGCCAAGTTGCTCCGGATGCTGTCGCCGACCTGGCTGGCGGCAATCTTCGCCCGAGCCAGTTCGGAATCGGCAGAGTCGCGCAGGCTGCTGATTGTCTTTTTGCCTTTGATGACACCGGCGAAATCTGCAGGCACCGCCGGCATCCGCGCTTTACCGCCCAGCGAAGCATTGATCTGGTCGATATGGATCTGCAGCGCCTTAGCCGCATCCATGACGATGTCTTCACGGATGCTGAGCTTGCGGGCTTTCACCCACTTGTCGAGCATCAGACGTTTGGCGCGCGCCTCGGCGCCGATCTCGTCGATGGTGCGGAACAGCGCGTCAATGCTTTCGGTTTGGCTCAGCGCGTGCTGCTTTGCAGCTTCCAGTCGCTCCTCGACATCACTGCACCATTTGACCGCTTTCTCAGCGTCGGCGAAATCCTGATCGGTTTCCAGCTCGGTGTTGATCGAGCCGAAGACGGCCAACGAGTGGGCTTTGAACTGCTCCAGGTTGCTGGCGGTGACCATGCCGGTCACTTCGATGCGCAGAGCGGGCAAGGATTCTGGCGTTTTACCAACAGCCTCCGGTACCACCTCGGCGGGAGTGAAGTCCTGCAGGTCGGCTTGGAACTGTTTCCAGCCTGCGACGAGTGTCGCGGCCCGGCCCGGCACCGGCGTGTATTCCATCGAAACGAAATTTTCTTCAGTGCCGTCGGAGCAAACGAAGATCACCTTCTCGGCGCCGCTCACCAGCAGCTGTTGTTCGAGCTGCCAGTAATAGTGCGGATCCAGCGTGTCGGCGCGAACGTCGGCAGCAAGTTGCTCGTTCCGCATTTTGTGTTCGAACAGCACGTCGCCGAGAATTGTGCAGCCATCGAGGGATGCGAGCAGATCACCTTCGGTGCCGACGACGGGAAACAGGTCCTCGCCCATTCGTCCTTCTAGAATCAGCCGAGCAAGTGCCTCGGCTTCGTGTCCTTTATCGAAGAGGTTTTTCTGCACCCACCACGACACGTCCCGATCGAGCCCGGTCTTTTTCGCGTGCAGCAGTTCGGTTCGCTTCATCTGTTTCGAGGCACCCATCATTGCCGGCGCTTCTGACGCAGTGAAGTGGTTGGAGCGCAGCGCATGCCAAGCTTCGGAACCCTGAGCGACATTGTGGATTTTCATTCGTGGTCTCCTTCAATCGGTGCGAGCGCTTTGATCTTGGCGATCTGCTCTTCGCTCAGGGTGAATTTGCTGTTGACGGTTGCGATTAGGTGATCAGGGGCGGAACGTCCGGCGTCGACCGCGGTTTGCCATTTGGGCAGGTTTTCCGCGAGCTTCTCGTCGGGGGTAGGGCGGAAGTTCAGCTGGTGCCGCGCTACGCGCCGGTGATACGTCGCGAATGGTGGCGCGGTTTCTTCCAGCTCGTCCGGGCTATACACGCCGAGGATCACGTCCGGGCAGTAGAGGCGCGACCAGCGCTTGGTGGCGAGGTACGCCAGTTGCTGGCGAGGGTCATCAGCCCAGAGTGTGCTGTTGCGGGTGCGAGCTTGGGCCAAAAGCAGCTCAAGCACGCGCGGCTCGTCTTCGCCCCGGAAGGTCGCCCAGAGCTTTACGTCCAGACCTTCCTCGTCCTCAAGCTTCCAGCCCGGGACGCGGTACTCGCCTTTGTCGCCGTTCTTGATGGTGAATTTGCCGATCACCTTTTCCCAGGCGCCGTACCACTCGTAATGCAGGCGATCCACCACCGGTGCGCAGGTGGTGATGACTGCGTTGACCAGTTGCGCCTCGTAACCCAGCACGCCGTTGACCAAGTGCGTTTTCTGCGCGACGGCGAACGGGTTCATCTTCCACTGCATCGATTGCATGACGACCGCCAGACAATCCGCCGGGTTACCGTTGAAGTGCTTGGGCAGCGTGGCGCGGCCGGTGGCCATGACTTCGGCCAAGCGCATCATCTTGTCCAGGCTGTCGCCGTCCAGCACCAAAGCACTGGAGCTGGTTGCTGCATGCGGAAGGACGTGGAGGTTTCGGTCGTGCGCCACCGGCGCAACGCTTTGAGCGGACATGACTGTTCCTTGCCGCGCGGTGCGCAGCGATTGAATGCTTTGTTTATTGAGTGATGCGATCGGCGAGGGCGCTGAGCAGCATCAGGAAGGTGAAAATGCCGAGGGAAGATAACGCGCCGCGCCAGATGATCTGGCGGCGCGCCCATTGGCGACCGGTCACGGGCGAACTGTCACGGCGATGCGCTTGCCCTTCATGGAGGGCGCCAGGCGCTGCGGGAGACTGGCGACCAGATCCTCGCGCTTGCGTCCGATCACCTCGTTGAAGGGAAGGCCGAAGCCGAGCAGGGTGATCTTGTGTTCGATGTCCTCAAGCTGCTCGTCGATGAGCGATTTAACCGGTGCCATACTCATGCGTCCTCCTTGCGCCGCTGACAGGTGTCACGCAGGCGTTTGCAGTAGTGGTTGAACTCGTCAGTGGTGATCGCGCCGTCAGTGAACAGGCGGGTGATCAGTTCCTGAACCAGCAGGCTGATGTCTTCTTCGCCGGCGGGCGCCGACACACCTTCTAGGGCTTGGTCGATCAGGATGTGAGGGCTCAAAACCCGCACTCCCGCTCAACGCGATCGCTTTCGCGCTTGGCGTCTCGGTATTCATTTGCGTGCACCGCGACCAGGTCGTTGGCGAGCGACCGAACGATCTGCGGATCACCGCCGACGGCTTCGATGGCCCACTTGTGCAGTACACCGCCATCCCCGCGACAGATCAGTTCGATCAGGATTTTCTCGATACACCGATCGGGATCCGGGTTCGCGGCCATGTGATCGGCCAGCGCCTCTGGTAAGTGGTCAGCGTCGACCAGGACCTTGCTTCGACCTACCGGATTTGGAGACTCGACGTGTCGCCGACAAAGCAGATCGTCGACCGACTTGGTCAGCCATTCCTGACCTGCCTCCGTGTCGAGAAAGTCTTCTTCCGGGATGGGCTTGCGTAGAGCTGACATGGTCGCCTACAGAGTGGCGGGGTGTTGATCCAACAAAACTCGGATGCACTCGTTCGCTCCGCTGGTTGCCGTTGGGCGCGGAGGGGAGTGCATTCGGGTGGTGCCGGAGGGTGTAGGAGGGATAACGTTGGAGCGGGGCAGTGGGGGCCGGCGGCGGAGTCTTAGTCCGAGCCGCCGGCAACGAGCATGGTCACTCTACGATGCAGATCCAGCGGTGGTTATGCCGGTATGGCGCGCGAGTGAAATGAACATCTGAAACCAGATTCATGCCTCGCTCTTGCAGCGCTTCGGTCAGTTGTACGAGTGTCTCTGCTTGGATAGTCATTGCTGTCACCTCGTCAGATTTTCTGCGTTCATCATTCTTGACCGGGCGGGCAACTGGCTAATTCAATTTTTCTACATGATTGATATGCAAAGCGCCCAGACCCGCTACTGGCGTCGGTCTGGGTTTGCCGCATCAAATTGTCGACGTGCGTAAGGGTAGCCTTCCTCATTGGGCCGATGCGCGGTGACATCGACGGCCTACTGTCCGCTGCCTGTATGAGTGATGGGCGCCGGCCTTCAGGCTTGCCGCGCCGCGCGAGGTGGATCAGTTCATCTATTTCATGATGGCCATCCTCCCAGTGCGCGCCGTTGGCGTCTTGCGGGCGCTCGCCGTTCTCAATATGTTGCCGGTTACGTCTCCGGCGCCGAGTTCCACGGCCGTGTTCAGTTCGCCAGCGCTCGATAACAACCGATTCTGGGATTTGATGCAGGTGGGCGGTTATAGGCCGCAGCTTTCGTCCGCATCGGGGTGGGATCTGCATGACGTTTGCCTGACATTGCTCTCACGCAGCCAGACGGTACTCAGATCACACCCCGATGCGCTCTCATAGAGAGGATCGGGCAGTTAACGGCAGGCTGTCGTGGCGCTGGTTGTTTAGCCCGTAGCGCTGAAGGCTGGTAGCATCGAACTCCTTTTCGGAGCGCGCAATTGCTATGCATCAGGTTGTTGAAAGGGCGTTGAACGTAATAGCAGTAGAGAGCAGCGAGCCCGAATACATTGAAGCGTTCAGCGCTTCGCGGGCAGTCGTCCTTGAGTTTGGTGAGGAAAATCTGGCTGACCGGCTTTTTGCCGATATTCCCGATTCAATCTCTTTCATGCAGGTGGCCCGGCTCTTCGATCTTCTTGCCTGGCAGACGGAGGACAACGGGTCAGCGATGACTCGCGCTATTGAGCGTTGGCTGGTAGAAGGCACCAATTTGCGCAAGGTTCAGATCGCTCTCAATCTCGACGTCTACCCGTTTCTGGATGAGCGCGAGATGGATCGAGTGCTGTCTGATGTGGCTGTATCACTCCCGGAGATGGCTGATAGATGTCGGCAGATAACCAGCTCTCGGAAAAATTGGTAGCGCTTGGTCTACATCCCAAAGCCCGCTCTTAGAACGGGCTTCAGTGATGCTTTCCAGTCGGGGCCCGCTACTGGCGTCGGCCTCCGACTATCTTCTGATTGTTCCTCCAGCCGCGGGCCTTTCGGCGTGTTCTCCCGCTGGAAACTACTTTCGACGTTTTACGCTGCACGCCCGGGTCAGTTGCCAACCCTCTGAACCGTTGAGCCTTGCTACTTCATTGAGTGTGGCTTGCGAGTGATCTGCAAGGTCAGTCCCTTTTATGTCGGTAGCCACCGTAAAGCGCTTATGGTCAGCCATCTCTTTGCCACGATCCCACGTCAGCGATTTGTAGAGTTCTTGGGGTAAGTCGCGGGCGTTTTCGATCAGGGCGCTGATGACCGTCTCGCTATCCTTACCGACCAATTTCACCAGCATTACGTAGCAGGTATGACGCTCTACAAGAGTGGCAATTTGGCTGTTTCTGCTACCGCACAGCAGGTCACCCTCCCAGTGACCTGACACCGCTCGATCCTTAACTGTGGCCGGGCGTTCACGGATCGATACCGCGTCTGTGATGCGACCGTGATTTTCTTTCTTCTGAGTGTGATGGCGCGAGCGACGCATGGCTCGCGTCCGCCGTAAATGCTCAAGCAACTCCTTCTTCAGAGCCCCGCGAGCCTGTATGAAGAGGGTGCGATAGATCGTCTCGTGTGACACCTGATAGCTCGTATCGTCCGGGTAGGATCGCTTCAGCCAGCCGGCAATTTGTTCCGGTGACCACTGCAATTGATGCTTGTTTGCAACAATTTGCGCCACCGCTCGGTTCTCAACAAGCTTGCAGACCTTAGGCCGATGCGCGCGATCCCAAGCAGCCTGATCAGCTTGATTAGCCCGGTAGCATCCTTGACCACCGTTGCGTCTGATCTCACGGCTAACGGTCGAGGCTGCTCGCCCTAGCAGTGCAGCCATGGATCGGATCGAGTTACCTGCCACCACTACACGCGAAATCTCTTCACGCTCAGCCAACGTCAGCGCCAATCTGGACCTGCGGCGTACAGCGGGTCTGATACCGCCTGTTTCCGCCAAGATGCGCTGTATCGATGAGTGGTTTCGATCAAATAATTGGGCTATGTGCTGGAGAGAGTCGCCTTTCTGCCAGTGATCCCACATCAGTTTTTTCTGGCTTTCGGTGTAATAGATCCGAGGTCTCTGCTTCATCTGCAACACTCCTTCTGCTTACACAGAATTTAGTTGTGTTGCGTCGACCCGTTGAATCCACAGCTGGAAGCAGCCCGTTGAAGGTTGCCCCATCCTTTTGAGTGTCGAGATCGAAACAGTGATCTCAAAAGGGTAGGGTTGCGGAAATGGCCGAAAAGATGCGGAAACGATCCGTAGAGAGAGGAGGACGTTTCCTGAGTGCGAGAAACGACAAAGCCCTGAATAATCAGGGCTTTGTCGTACATAAGATGGCGGAGGCGATGGGATTCGAACTCATGGACCTGTTACAGTCGACGGTTTTCAAGACCGTTGCCTTAAACCACTCGGCCACACCTCCGTTTGCGTTGCGGGCGCCATAATACCTGAATGAAACAC
>Ga0213823_1001116_pt1 | contig 17624 bp, 17 predicted proteins | sample MC6MC0907MG_FD_179887 | JGI IMG/M metagenome (GOLD analysis project Ga0213823, IMG submission 179887) | Enriched soil aggregate microbial communities from Iowa State University, Ames, United States - MC6-MC0907-MG | ecosystem: Environmental > Terrestrial > Soil > Unclassified | place: USA: Iowa...
TTCGCCATCGCGTAAGGTCGTATCAAAGATGTTAACGTGAACCATTTACCACCACTTCTTTCTTAGCGTTTTCTGTTTTTTTAATAAATGGCATTAAGGCACGAAGCTCACGGCCGACTTTTTCAATTTGATGATTGTTTTCACTGCGATTGATTGCATTAAACTGTGGACGGTTTGCTTGGTTTTCTAAAATCCAGCCTTTTGCAAATACACCAGTTTGGATATCTTTTAAAATTTCTTTCATACGGGCCTTGGTATCATCGTTAACTACACGTGGTCCGGAAACGAAATCTCCCCATTGTGCAGTATCGGAGATGGAATAACGCATGTTTTCTAATCCGCCTTCGTATAAAAGGTCAACGATTAATTTCAATTCATGTAAACATTCAAAGTAAGCAACTTCCGGCTGATATCCAGCTTCGACAAGAGTCTCAAATCCTGCTTTGATTAGGGCAGTAGTACCGCCGCAAAGAACTGCTTGCTCTCCGAATAGATCCGTTTCTGTTTCTTCTTGGAATGTCGTTTCAAGGACACCAGCACGCGCTGCACCAATTCCTTTTGCATAGGCTAGGGCAACATCACGAGCCTGACCTGTATAGTCTTGATATACAGCATATAGTGCTGGGACGCCGGCGCCTTCTGTGTAAGTACGGCGAACTAAATGTCCGGGACCTTTAGGAGCAACTAAGAATACGTCAACATCTGCAGGAGGGACGATTTGGCTAAAATGAATATTGAATCCATGGGCAAAAACTAAGGCATTTCCAGCTTCAAGGTTTGGTTTGATGCTTTCTTCATAAACCTTTGGCTGCATTTCGTCAGGAAGCAGAACCATTACTACATCAGCTGCAGCAGTTGCTTCGGCTACCGAGCGAACGTCAATACCATCTTCCACTGCCTTATCCCATGATTTTCCGCCGCGTAATCCAACCACAACGTCAAAGCCGCTTTCCTTTAGGTTAAGTGCATGGGCATGACCTTGTGAGCCATAGCCGATTACCGCGATTTTTTTTCCTTGTAAAACTTCCTCTTGAATATCTCCGTTATAAAGTACTTTTACCATTATGAATCATCCTTTCAGGAATATTATTATTTTATAAGTGAATATGTTGCTAGTTCGTTTATTTGCGGCTGGTGCCCGCGTTGTAGGGCTGTTAGTCCCGTCCTGGCAATTTCTTTAATGCCGTAAGGGCGGAGCAATTCAATTAAGGCATCGATTTTATCAGGACGTCCAGTGATTTGAACTGCTAAACTATCTTTGCTCACGTCAATGACCATGGCGCGGAAAGGGTCGATGATTCCATTAATTTCACTGCGAAGCTGGCTCGAGCTGGCTACTTTTATTAAGGCTAACTCGCGAGCAACAATCGCTTTATCGGTAATATCGGAAACTTTTAACACATCAATTTGCTTGTTTAATTGTTTTGTAACCTGCTCAAGGCGCTGCTCATCTTCCACCTCCACCACTAGGGTCATCTTGGAAATGCCACCGGTTTCTGTAGATCCGACTGAGATACTCTCGATATTGAACTGCCTCCTTTGCAAGAGACCGGTAACACGATTAAGTACACCGCTTCGATCCTGGACTGTTAAGGTTATAATCCGTTTCATGGTTTCACCCCAATCATTTCATGAATTCCTTTGCCAGGAGCAATCATTGGAAAAACTTTTTCCTGCTGTAACACGCGACAATCAAGAAGAACAGGGCCATCATAGGCAAATACTTCTGGTAAAACCGTGATCAGTTCTTCCTGATTGGCAACCTTGTATCCGCGAATCGAATAGCTTTCAGCAAGCTTTACAAAATCTGGCTGTGTGTGAAGAATCGATTCGGAAATCCGGTTCCCGTGTAGTAATTCCTGCCACTGTCGAACCATTCCGAGTGCTCCATTATTTACAATGATGATTTTGACTGGCAGGTTTCGTTCATAAATGACGGAAAGCTCCTGCAGTGTCATTTGAAAACCACCGTCGCCGACAATTGCAACAACTGTACTATTCGGTGAGGCTAATTGTGCTCCGATGGCAGCAGGGAAGCCGAAGCCCATTGTTCCAAGTCCGCCTGAAGTAATCCAACGGTGAGGCTCTTTAAAGGTATAGTACTGGGCAGCCCACATTTGATGCTGGCCTACATCCGTTGCTACAATCGCATTTCCATTCGTAACTTTATGAACGGCTTCGATTACCCACTGTGGACACATTCCTTTTGGATCATGCTTATACCAAAGTGGATATTCCTGTTTATATTGATTGAGTGTTTCTAGCCATGGTTCATGCTCAGGTGACTCCGCTGTTTGGTCGATTAACTCAACCAATGCCTCTTTTGTATCGGACACAATCGGAATATGTGTTGGAACATTTTTACCGATTTCAGCTGGGTCGATATCGATGTGAGCGACCTTCGCATGTGGAGCAAAATGTTTAAGATTGCCTGTTAGTCGGTCATCGAAGCGAGCGCCAAAATTAATAAGTAAATCAGCCTCGTATAAAGCCATGTTTGCTGCATAGGTTCCGTGCATACCGCCCATCCCTAACGAGAGAGGGTTATCTGCCGGGAAGGCACCGAGGCCTAGTAATGTCGTCACGACTGGGAGATGGTGTTTTTCAGCAAAAGCAGTTAATTCTGCAGATGCTTTTCCATGAAGTACACCAGCGCCTGCGAGTACAACGGGCTTTTTTGCTTTCGCAATGGAATCTGCAAGTTTTTTAATTTGCAATGGATTTGGCTTTGTTGTTGGCTGGTAGCCAGGTAAATCGACACTTGCCTCTTCAGGTTCTTCAGCTAGAATTCCCGCCGATATATCTTTTGGAATGTCGACTAAAACAGGTCCCGGCCGGCCTGTAGAAGCAATATGAAAAGCTTCCTTTACGATTCTTGGTAGGTCAGAAATAGATTGCACTTGGTAATTATGTTTGGTGATCGGAGTCGTAATCGCCATAACATCAGCCTCCTGGAAGGCATCGGTTCCGATGACACTGCGTGCAACCTGCCCAGTGAATACCACGAGCGGTAAGGAATCCATCATGGCATCTGTAATTCCAGTAACCAAGTTTGTTGCACCCGGTCCTGAAGTGGCAATGACTACCCCAGGATTGCCGGTAATACGGGCGTATCCTTCAGCAGCATGAATCATTCCTTGCTCGTGACGGAAGAGAACATGCTTAATGGTTCCTTGTGCTCGATAGATCGCATCGTAAATTGGCAGGACAGCACCTCCTGGATATCCAAATATCGTATCAACACCTTCATTTTTTAATAAGTCAATGAGAAGGTCTGCACCTGTTTTTGGCGCGGTACTGGTTCGGAATTCCAGCTTTTTTGCTTCTACTTTCACGTCGTGATCCCTCCTTATGGATAATTGAATATTTGAAAAATTAAGCGTGTGACTGTGTTTTGGTCAAAAATGTAGATTTGTTCATATTTGCCTGAAATTGTTCATAACTGTCATAAATTTGTTCATATCAGACCGAGATTTGTTCATAACTCCATAAATTGTTCATAAGAGATCGAGATTTGTTCATAACCGTCAGAAATTGTTCATTACCCTCATGAAATTGTTCATAATTGTCATAAATTTGTTCATATGACCAAAAAATTTATCAATAGCTTCTAAAAATACTAAAAAAGGCCCTTTCGTCTCCGAATAAACTGCAGTCTAAGTACAAAAAGCAGAATAATCGGGGAGAAAAGACCTTCTTTTTCTCGGTACCACCCGGTTTTTACAGTATCCTTACGAATACTGCCTTATGAAGCGACAACTAAATCAAAAAACGCTTCTTTTGGTAACAGGTGTTCAAGAAACACCTGATTGAGCCTAATAAGGAACGACCGTTCAGCTCAACACTCAGGGATGATGTCAGAATAAGTTGTATTACTGGGCTTCCAGCAACCCCAGCTCTCTGAAAATACAAATTCTTATTCCTTTATTCCCGTCATCGATTTATGAGTATTTCATTGTCAATAAGTAAGCTAATGCATTTAGTACCTTGACTTCTTAGGAAGGGGAGGGGTACTAGACGATCCCTAAATTTTCATAACTCCGCCAGTATTAGCGGAAGTAACAAGCTTTGCATATTTTGCGAGATAGCCAGTTTTGATTTTTGGTTCTGGCTTCACCCATAAACGGCGGCGCTCAGCCAATTCTTCATCATCAATGAGAAGCTCTATAGAACGTCCCTCAAGGTCAATTAAAATATTGTCACCATTTTGCACAAATGCGATTGGTCCGCCTTCTGCAGCTTCGGGTGAAATATGTCCAACGGAGATTCCGCGGCTGGCTCCGGAGAAGCGGCCGTCTGTGATCAAAGCAACTTCTTTGTCTAAACCACGTCCTGCAATCGCAGATGTTGGTGCGAGCATTTCCGGCATTCCTGGTCCGCCTTTAGGGCCTTCGTAGCGGATGACAACTACATGGCCTGACTTGACGGTCCCGTTATTAATGTTTTCCTGTGCTTCATCTTGGGATTCGAACACAATCGCTTCACCCAAGAATGTTTTAATGGATGGATCAACAGCACCAACTTTGATAACGCCGCCATCTGGGGCCAGATTCCCATAAAGGATAGAGAGGCCGCCAACAGGGCTGTACGGATTCTCTTTCGGACGGATAACTTTTTCATTAAGGATTGTTGCATCCTTCACATTTTCAGCTAGTGTTTTTCCGGTAATCGAAAGGCAATCCTGATGCAGTGCACCTTCAACCTTGCAAAGCTCGTTTAATATAGCACTAACCCCGCCGGCCCGATGCACATCATCCATCGAATAATCAGATGCAGGCATAATTTTTGCTAAATAAGGGACTTTCTCAGCAATTTTGTTGATATCACGTAAGTCATATTCAATCCCTGCTTCATGTGCGATAGCAAGTGTATGAAGAACTGTATTGGTTGAACCGCCCATAGCCATATCAAGTGCAAAGGCATTATCGATTGCTTCTCTAGTGATAATGTCGCGAGGACGAATATCCTTTTTCACGAGTTCGATTAAATGTCTTGCTGCCTGACGAATAAGCTCATGTCTTTCTTCTGAGGTAGCGACGATCGTACCATTTCCAGGGACCGTCATCCCTAAAACCTCCATTAGACAGTTCATCGAATTGGCGGTAAACATCCCTGAGCAAGATCCACATGTAGGGCAGGCATTTGTTTCAATATCAAGTAGCTGCTGCTGGGTCATCGAACCATTATGGTATGCACCCACACCTTCAAAAACGGAAGTTAGTGAAAGGGCTTTGCCTGAAGAAGAAACCCCTGCTTCCATCGGACCACCCGAAACAAATACAGATGGAACATTGGTTCTTGCGGCCGCCATTAACATTCCTGGTGTGATTTTGTCACAGTTCGGAATGTAAAATACACCATCAAACCAGTGGGCATTGATGACAGTTTCGGCACTGTCCGCGATAATCTCACGGCTTGGAAGGGAATAGCGCATGCCGATATGCCCCATGGCAATACCATCATCGACACCAATTGTATTAAATTCGAAAGGAATGCCGCCGGCTTCACGGATGGCTTCTTTTACAATCTCACCGAAATGATTAAGGTGTTTATGTCCTGGGATAATTTCAATAAACGAGTTACAAACACCGATAAATGGTTTTTCTAGGTCACTCGTTTTTACCCCGGTTGCGTATAATAGGCTGCGGTGGGGAGCACGGTCAATCCCTTTTTTAATCATATCGCTTCGCATCTTTATATCTCCTAACTGACTACAGCGTGGGTTGTGTTTGTTGAGTAACAAGCCACTCCGTCTGTTGTTACAATCTTTCTGAATTCCTCTAAAAGAACATTTGTTACTGCTCCAGGCTTACCTCCCTGAATGATACGGCCGTCTACTTCAATAACAGCAATAACCTCAATAGCTGTTCCGGTTAAGAACACCTCATCAGCAACATATACATCATGTCTGGTAAAAGGTGATTCTCGAACTTCGTAGCCTTTAGCTCTTGCCACATCAATGATGGCGTTGCGGGTAATCCCTTCTAGTGCTCCTAAATAAACAGGGGGTGTATAAATGACACCATTTTTTACAATGAAGATATTATCTGCTGAACCTTCGGTAACATAGCCTTGGTCATTCAACATTAATGCTTCCTGGACGCCAACCTGATTGGCTTCTAGTTTTACGAGAATATTATTTAAATAATTTAGTGATTTAATCTGTGGACTTAGTACATCCGGGCGATTCCTTCTGCTCGCTACAGAGGCAATTTTAATCCCATTCTCGTAAAATTCTTTAGGATACATGGTTAATGCCTCGGCGATAATGATGACGTTTGGATTGGAGCAGGAAGTAGGGTCTAGTCCGAGATTTCCTTTGCCACGTGAAACAACGACTCGAATATAGGCGCTTTCTAGCTGATTTTTTCTAATCGTTTCAACGATTAATTCCGTCATTTCCTCCTGTGTGTATGGAATCCTTAGCATAATGGATTGTGCTGATTCAAATAGTCTTTTCAGGTGGGCATCGAGTCTGAAGACGTTTCCGCTGTAAACGCGAATCCCTTCAAATACACCATCACCATATAAAAAACCATGATCAAAAACTGATACGACAGCATCCTCTTTCTTGACGAACTTACCGCCAAGGAAAATCCATTGACTTCCCAACCTAACCACTCCTCTTTCATGATAAAACGCTTTAAATGATTAAACATAAATTTTAAAAAGAATTGCCTTGCCCCATTCCCTCTTAGAAATGAACAAAGGCAGTTAAATATGGATAATTATTTTCGATAATCATACAACCAATCGATAACATGGTCAATATAGAAATCTGACAATTCAAATAAATCAAAAAAGTTGGTAGCGTTTACAATCTTGTCATGATAAGGAAATCGAATGAAAAAAATTTTTAAAAATTTTTTCTATTGAGAGAATGGCGGGGTGTAAAACGAGGAAAAATTAGTAGTAAGTAAGATGGAAATGTTGGAAAATTTTATCATTTTTCTCCTGGAAATATTGAGAAATATACTAGTGTAATATAGTTTTTTAATCATGTTTAGAGAGATATTCGTATACTTCCCGTAAATGATGAAATCCTTTCTTTTGAGCCAGTTGTAAATAATGCCTCCAAACTTGCGCGGTCATGATGGCATCTCCAAGGGCATGGTGCCGGTCTCTTATGTCAATTCCACATTGATTACAGACTTCTTCAAGCGATGCTGATTTCATGGATAGGTCAGATAATCGAATTAAGAAAGAAGTATCGATCAGTCGGTGGTTAAATTTGCTTCGTAATAACTCCCAGGTTATTTTCCTCATAAAGGAATGTTCATGCTTTGAGTGGTGCGCCACGAGAATATCACTTTTAACAAATTTGAAAAATTGCACTAGCACATCCGATGCAAGTGGCGCGGCGTGCAATTCTTTTTCTTGAATATTAGTTAACGCTGAAATTTCATCTGATAGTGGAAGGTCTGTTTTTACTAAGGAATAAAATGTTTCATGCTCCTTAATTTGATGCCCCTTCATCTTAATTGCCCCGATTGAAATGATTTGATCTCCCTTTTCTGGGTAAAATCCAGTCGTTTCTAAATCAAACACAGAAACTTTTAAATCATCAAGAGAGGTGTCCAAGCTGTTGTTTTGACTCATCTCTCTTTGAAGTTCTCTAAGGAAAGCCATTTGTTGTGGAGTAGATGGTCCTTGTAAACTGGCATATATGTTTGAAGAGAGTTTTCCAGTTATTTGTTTAAAAAATTGCATCATCTCAATCATCCCCATTAAAGTTGTCCTTTTCTAGTAATCTTCTAACGTGTTGAAAGAGGGCAGAACCATTTTTAATTATTTCCTTTACATCCTTGGTTTGTTCTTTTGTGAGAAGGTTGACAGTTAAAAAATGACCGGAATCATAGTCTGTATGACCAGCAAACAGTAGACGGTAGTTCAGCAGCTTTAAAAACTGCTGCTGAAGTAATTCTTTGTCACCACCTGGAAAACAGTTGTCTGGTATTTTTTCAAATCGCAAAAGTGTAGATGTCTCCAGCATTCTTTCTTTTATAGATAAGAGGCGTAGGGCATTTACATAGGGGAATAGTCCAATTTCTTTTATATTCAGTGATCCTGAATGGGTCCCGTGGGTTTCTGTTAAAAGCTTGCCTAACACGTTTAACCCCTTTTTGACATGCTGTGTATTGCTCAAAGATTTTGTTAGCAGCTGTTGTTTATTTGCCGTTTGATAGAGATGTTTTTTTAATTTTTCTACATATTCGCTCTCACCGTAGACTGACCTGCCGTCAAGAAAAATTAATAGATACCGAATCGACTCCCATGTGGACTCTTGCAACCAATTCGTTATTTGCAGCTGCCATTCGGTCATCGATTTACACCAGAAGGGATTGCTTGCCATCACGCCGCCGTCACAATATGGATAACCTGCATGATAAAGTCCTTTAGAAATTTCTTTTCCAAGTGCTAAAAAGTACGATTTCACATCATCGTTTTGCTCGTAATAGATAATCCCATGGTCTTGGTCACTCCAAACTGATTGTTCCATCCGTCCGGCACTTCCCATAACAAAAAAGCAGAAATGCGACGGAGGAAGGCCAAAACGAATGGATATTTGTTTAATAGATATTTTCAACACTTGCTTCACGACTTCATCATGCAATTGGTTTAACTTAAAGTGATCATGAGAAGCTTCCTTCATATGGATATTTCTAAATTCCGCTGCCTCTGAGTAAAAATTCTCAACCACACTTTTCACCTACCCTTAAATAAATCAAAGAGCAGTACAATCCCTAAGCTAAGGGATTGACTACCATTTCTTTTTCAAAATACTATTGAGCCTTCAGCTTTTGTTCAGCTTTAACTAATTCAGGGTAACCATAGCTGCCATGCTCACTCATATCAAGACCAATAATTTCTTCCTCTTCCGTCACACGCAAGCCATTCATTGCTTTTTTCATCACTGCCAGGATGATGAAGGAGACAATAAAAGCGAAAGCCGCACAGGTAATGACGCCCATTGCTTGAACTCCAAGCTGATGGAAGCCTCCGCCATAAAATAATCCTGGCTTTCCGACAGTTGCTAATTGTTTTGTTGCAAAGAACCCGGTTGATAAGGTTCCCCATACCCCGGCTGTACCATGGACACTTAATGCGGCAATTGGATCATCAATTTTTATTTTTTCAAAAAAGCGAATGCTATAAAAAACAAGAATTCCAGCGATAAATCCTATCAGGACAGCCGCCCATGTTTCAACGAATGCACAGGAAGCCGTAATTGCGACCAAACCTGCAAGAGCGCCGTTTAACAACATCGGGACATCGGCTTTGCCTAATACCATCCAAGAAATGACCATCGCGGCTACTGTTCCAGCTGCTGCTGCTAAATTTGTATTAATAGCGACAAATCCAAAAAATGCTTTGTCAACAGATAAGGTGCTGCCAGCATTGAAACCAAACCAGCCTACCCATAAAAGTAATACACTTAAGGCGGTGAAAACTTGGTTATGGCCGGCAAGATTATTGGCTGAACCGTCTTTATTAAATTTTCCGATACGGGGTTTTAAGAGAATTGTAGCTGCGAGCGCGGCCATGGCACCAGTTAAATGAACAACCGTTGAACCGGCGAAGTCTTGTTTTCCATGCTCTGCTAACCAGCCTCCGCCCCAGATCCAGTGTGCGATAGGAGGATAGACTATAATCGAGAAAAGAACTGCAAATACAAGATAAACATTGAGTTTAGCTCGTTCGGCAAATCCGCCAAACGCGATTGTTAAGGAAATACCAGAAAAGGCTAATTGGAATAAAAAGAAAACGGCGCCTGACAATGGTAAACCATCAATGTCATAGCCTCGATAAAAGAAATCAGAGAACCCAATCAAAGGATTTCCTTTGCCGAAAATTAAGCCATATCCCACTGCCCAAAACATAATCGAGCCAATTCCAAAGGTAAGGATTGTTTTTCCGGCAATATGCCCTGCATTCTTCATTCTGGTTGAGCCGGTTTCAAGAAGAATAAAGCCTCCGATCATTAATATGACAAGGACTGCACCAACCATAACCCATAGACTGTTCATTAAAAATAACGTATCCATTTTTCTCCCCCTTTTGAGTTGTCTTTCACCTTATAACATTTTGTGTAGTTGTATTTTTACATGATTCAGGAGGATGTATCTATAATTTTGTGAGGTTATCTAACATGGTTTTTGAAGTGTTGAGATGGAAAAGGGGAACAAAAAAGCCTAGTTCCTAAAAAAAGGAACGAGGCTGTAAATAGAGCATATTAATTTTTTCGTATTCCGAACTGGGCATTAAGTTGTCCTTGAATCATTTTACGACGGATTTCATCCTGACTTTGTTTCTTTTGTTCCTTCAGCATTTGTTTCCTAATTTCGTGAGTTTGAATACCATCCTCAATTTTGTTGGCAATATCCATCAGTAACTCTACATCAGAAAAGGAAAACTTACGACTTCCTCCTGCTGACCTTTCAGGGAAAATCAATTTCCGTTCTTCATAATAACGGATTTGTCTTTCCGATAGACCAGTGAGTTCCCTGACAATCCCAATCGTTATGACCTTCTTATCTTTATAAGACAAATCTTTTCCCATGTTAGCTGTTCACCACCCCCTATTGTTTACGTTAATTTGAATATAAATAATATACGTTAGATTTTCTCACATGAAATAAAAATTTTATATTATTATGCATATTTTTTAGAAAAAATTCATGTGGAGTAAAAAAGGACTTTATTTTTTGGGGGCAATTAACTTTTAAATAGAATCTCCAGTTCACTGATTGTTAAGGATTCAAGCTGGACGGATGAATCAATAAGCTTTGATGCTTCCAATTTTTTGATAAAAATTGTTTAAGTCGTTCGAGGCCTCTCCGTAAATGAGTTGTCATTGTCGGTCCTCCTTCAAGCAGACATTAAGCATTTTGGAGCTTTCTCAAAAGCTCGTTCCCTTTAGAGCCCATTGATTTCAGCAGTTCCTCATATAATTCATCCCTTAATTTATCTAACTGAAGTATTCTTATAGCTAATTTAATCTCGTTTCTTTGACTCATATGAAATCTTCCTTTCAAGGTTTATATAGAAAAAATTAACTGAAATTTTGGTAGTTGTCAGAGAATGTGTTAGAAAAATTAACAGGATATTTTCCTTGTTACGAGGGTTTGTGAAAGAAATCCTTACTATGTAGGACAAGTGGAACCAATTAAAGAACCGGACTCTTACAAGCCCGGTTCAAAAGTTTCCCTTAATACTCCCCATCAAATGGTGTAAATGGAATGTGTAAGCGATTTTCGACGGCCCTGAGCCGTTGGTTGACACGCTGGAGCCGGCGTTCCAGCTGGCTTATTTCTCTTTGTTGCCGCTCATTTTGTCTTTCGAGCTGACTGACACGACGTTCAAGTTGTTGTGGCTGCCTATTAGGGTCGTATTGGTCTAGTGGTACATGATAATAATTTTGCTCTGCTGGAGAATAGGAATGGTATTGCTCTTGTTGGTAATTTAATTGCTCTGCTGGAACATACGAATGGTATTCAACCTGCATTTGTTGTGGCTGATAATAGCCATAGGGATTCATTTAGGCATCTCTCCTTATGTGATAGTACCCTATAGATTATGTGACCATCGTAGGTCAGTAACGGCGAATGCCTATAGATCAAAATGAAAGGTCCTATTCACTAACTAGCATTATTTTGGAAGTGAAAGAAGGATAAAATCACAAATATTTTTGTCTTTTATTTTCTAACACTATTGAATTGAAAAATGGTAGATGAGCAAAAAGTCTGAATATTATGGACGAGGCCGACGTATGATGTAAAAATAATTATTTTTAAGATACTATTTCCACTTCAACCAATTAACGTATTAATATAGTAAGAAAATAAATGTTTGAATAATAAAAAAAAAGAGGTTATAATCTTTTATATTCGGAATATTATCAATTTTTCATAAATTATTTTTAAAATAAATAATAGGAGGCCAAAGATGAAGAAATTAAAATTAGTATCAACAGTGTTAATGGTAGTATTTCTCTTGATTCTATCAGCCTGTGGAACTACTAAAACGGGTGGAGAAAAGAAGACTTTAAGAGTTGTTACCGATGCCGCTTACGCACCATTTGAGTACCAGGATAAAGGCGAAGTTGTGGGGTTTGATATTGATTTTGTTAAGGCGGTCATTAAGGAAGCTGGATACGGCGTGAAGGTGGAGCATGTTGGCTGGGATCCTATCTTTGTTGAAATTGAAAAGAAGACAGCCGATTTAGCCGTTTCTTCGATTACCATCACTCCTGAACGATTAGAATCTTATGACTTTACCGTCCCTTACTTCTTATCTAAAAATGAAATTCTAGTACCAAAAGGCAGCTCGATTAAGAGTGCAAAAGATTTAGAGGGTAAAAGGATTGCTGTACAAAATGGAACTACCGGCCAAACCATTGTGGAAAAGCTGTTTGGTAAAAACAATGATAAACTAAAAAAGTTTGAAAATAACAATCTAGCAATTCTTGAGTTGAAAAAAGGCGGCGTAGATGCTGTTGTTGCAGATAACACAGTGGTTGAAACCTATGTAAAAAATAATCCAAAGGATAATTTTGAATTCATTGAAGACGATGGAGCGTTTGAAAAAGAATTCTATGGTCTTTTGTTACCGAAGGGAAGCAAACTAAAAGCAGATCTTGACAAGGCTGTAAACAAAGTGTTAGACAATGGAACCTACGAAAAGCTTTATGAGAAATGGTTTAATACGAAGCCTGATATAAAAGTAATAAAGGACCAACAATAGGGGATTAAATTGCGTAACTAGTTTTCTAAATCAGTTACGCAATTTTTGATTAGGTTTCTTTACTTCACTACATAGCACAATACACATAATAGGAGGGGGATCGGTAATGGATTTTAGGTGGGATCTTATTGCGGAATACGCTCCCTTATTTCTTAAGGGAACATTAGTAACCATTGGCCTCTCGGTCGCAGGTATTATAATCGGTTCAATACTTGGTTTATTTATTGGTTTAGGAAAAATGATGCGAAAAAAGCTGTGGGCTCTTCCTTTTAACTGGTACATCAACTTTTTCCGCGGCACTCCGTTAATGGTGCAAATCTTATTGATTCATTTCGCTGTCGTACCGGTATTTTTAGGCACAACGAATGCGATCGTGGCAGCAATTTTGGCCCTTTCCTTAAACTCGGCAGCCTATGTGGCGGAAATATTCCGTGCTGGGATTCAATCAATTGATAAAGGGCAGATGGAGGCAGCGCGTTCACTCGGCATGACACATGGACAAGCTATGAGATTTGTTATTTTGCCACAAGCGATTAAAAGAATGATTCCACCGCTTGGCAATGAGTTTATTGTCTTAATAAAAGATTCCTCGCTTGCTGCCTTAATTGCTGCTCCTGAGCTGATGTACTGGGGACGTGCGATGCAGGGGCAATATATGCGCCCATGGGAGCCATATCTGACAGCTGCTGTGATATATCTAGTATTAACCCTTTCCCTAAACTTCCTATTAAACCGTATTGAAAGGAGGTTAGCAACAGAATGATTGAGGTGAAAAGTTTAAAAAAGTCGTTTGGAATCAATGAGGTTCTAAAGGATATAAATGTAACTGTTAAGCCACAAGAGGTCGTTGTTGTGATTGGCCCTTCCGGTTCCGGAAAATCGACATTCCTTCGCTGTATCAACATGCTCGAAACAATTACTGGGGGTCATGTCCTAATTGAAGGGATCGATATAACGGACAAAAAAACAGATATCAATAAGATCCGGACTGAAGTGGGAATGGTCTTCCAGCAGTTTAATCTTTTTCCACATAAAAAGGTCATCGAAAATATTATGCTCGCACCGATGAAGGTAAGGAATGTACCGGCAGAAAAAGCGAGGGCAAAAGGGTTGGAACTTTTGAAAAAGGTAGGGTTGGCTGACAAAGCGGAAGCCTATCCTGATTCTTTATCCGGCGGGCAAAAGCAGCGGGTAGCCATTGCCAGGGCTTTATCGATGGAACCGAAAATTATGCTGTTTGATGAACCGACCTCCGCGCTTGACCCGGAAATGGTCGGAGAGGTTTTAGAGGTAATGAAACAGCTTGCAAAAGAAGGAATGACAATGGTAGTGGTGACACACGAAATGGGCTTTGCCAAAGAAGTAGGCGACCGGGTTATTTTCATGGATGGCGGCTTAATTGTCGAAGAAAACGTCCCAAGTGAGTTGTTTAATTATCCAAAAGAAGATCGAACGAAGGCGTTTTTAAGTAAGGTTTTATAATTAAAAAACTCTGGAAAAAAGGTTCTAAGTAAGCGAAGAAGAAAAAAGCATGAGTTCGGTCGCTAAGAGGGGGTCTAAGTGACGGATAAGAAGGAAAAAGCATGAGTTCGGTCGCTAAGAAGGGTTCTAAGTGACCGAAAAAGAGAAAAAAGCACGTGCGCGGTCACTAAGAGAGGTTCTAAGTGAACTCAAAGTAAAAAATAATGATTTTATCCTGCAAAGTTTGTGTTCATTATATTATTTTATGGGGGCTGACAGCAGCTCCCTTTTTTCGTTATGATACATGGGTATATTTACCATATATAGATAGGGGGTGATTCTATTAAATTTAGCAATAAAATACCAAAATTTAATGAACAAACACATTCCGTATTAACGAACAATGGCTGGAAGCCGCTAAAAGAGCCGAAAAGTCTGACGAACGCTATGCTACTCTCCATGCCTTTTATGGTTATCAATGCCTTGCTCTCAATCGGAATTATTTATTACTTTTCCTCTTTTTCGATAAAGCAATTTACTTTTTTCACTGGAGATTCAATCAGCATAACAATTGATATATGGTTAATTACGGTGATGTTCCATCTTTCCAGCTTAGGAATATTCCTTGAAAACATGCCGGCGATAAACTTCGGCATTCCAAATTCAATAACTTTTTGCTTTACTCGTTCTTTCATTTCCTCCACTGTAATATTCGGCAGAGTAAATTCTCCATTTATATAGCAGTGGCTGCAATACAAATTTGCTTTTTGTTTCGTCCTTCTCTGTCCCGCCGCCAAGTTCATCTTTTGCTAAGGGCATACCGCAGCTTTGACAGTTTTTATAGATTGTTATTTTTTTACACTTCTATCAAATTTCAAAATTAAATACATCCACAATTTTGTCCGCTTTTATCCGATTTTGACACAGCCTAAACAATTGTCGGAAAAAATCTTCTACCTCAAGTGGTGAAGAAGGCAGTTTAATTTGAACTGCAGTCGATCCAAACATTTGCTTAAAGTATGCCTTTCTTTGATCATTTTTCCCGTCACGTTTAAACGGTTTGTATGTCCAGACAAGATGCGGCCCATCTTCAAGCTCTTGAATTTGCCTAATTTCCGAATAAGTTGTCGACCTATCATGTGCATAAATGACTAAATAATAATTGTCATTTCGGTGCCAATCAATAAATAAAAAGTAATAGCCAGTGTCACTTTCAGGGCGAGTGACTTCATAAGCGGCTAACGTTTTCTTGCCGTTCGTCCATTGATGAAACTTTGGTAAGGTGTCGCCGACTGTTTCTAGTTTCCTAATTTCATAAGAAGCAGGTTTTGATTTTTCAATATGATTTGCTAAGTAAATAGCTTGTTCCTTTTCCAAAGTCACTAATCTCCTTAATGGGTTTGGTTTCATTATACATTGCGGATAGGGAAAAATAGAAGAATGATCAAATCTATTTTTAACGGAAATGAACCATGTTATACTTTATTTATTGACTATTCTGAAATTAACAAATCCGTTTCAGCACGATAATGGGGGAAATTAAATAACACAGGGGGAGAATTGTATGCTTTCCGAAAGATATTAGCAGCGTAAAGAGAAAAAGTACACTTTCGCGGAAAATGAACCCATATATTTGGTGGAATTAAAGTAAATTTCCTTTGAAAAAGTTTCCAATCGCTAAATTCACTAACGAAACACTGGGCATGGCATAGTTTGTCTTTAAATTGAAACACAACTGACATCATTTTAAAAAAAAGCTTTGTTAGAATCGATATAATTGAGACTTATAATCCGTATATTCGTCGAATAGTATATGGAATAATTATGACTCTTTTCCATATGAATGACATAGAGTGTGTGCAATTGGAGGGAAAGATAATGACGTTAGAGAAGCAATTAAAACAAAAGACGTACTATAAAATGTACATAAATGAGCATGAAAATATGCATCCGATTCGCGTTCTTGGCGAGGCGTTTCAGGAGGAGGCAAAGCAGGATGTTCCTGAGTTATCGTCTATTCGCTTTGCGCAGGGGGAAGTATATTTTCATCATAAAGATTTTGAAACCGCCATTTTTAAATGGGAAAACATCATAGATGAACTAGAACCATGGGCAAAGAAAAATACCGCTGATGCCTACTACGAGCTTGGGCTGCTATCAACAGCTGAGGATATTTATACGGCGATTGATTCTGATAATTCTACATTAAATACGGAAGTGGCGTTACAGTTATTTTCGCTGTACATCGAGCGTGGGAAGATAGATGCAGCCGTTTCAACGATTAAAAAGACAATCGTTGCTAACCCTGATTATCCGAATGTCACAGAAATTGCCCGTACCTTTTTTGAAGAACAGCAAGATTGGGATAATGCCGTTGAACTGGCAGTAACCGAAGCAAAGCGGACTGATTCGCTGGAATGGTTTGAAATTCTAAACACTTATATAAAAAACGGTGTCACGAAAAGCCATGCTCCGAGTTATTTTTCCCAGGCCTTAATCCTTCTGTTTAGCCTGGATAAACAGAAGTTTGAACAGCTTGTTTCGTCACTGTGGGATAGCTACAAGAACGAAGAATCCTATTTTACATGGTTAAGTGAAATCAATCATCTTTTATTAAACCTTGATATCAATCCAGACGAAAACTGGACGGTGCTTTCAAGGCTTCATAAGGAAACGTATTTTGGCCTAATTGAAGGAAAATACTTCATTAAAGTGCTTCAGGATTTTATTCCCGACTTGTTAACAAATTGGCTCCGGTTGGCAGATCAAGCAAATGTAGTTTTATCATCAGCTGCTGTTCTCTCATGGAATGAGCTATTTCCTGCGAGTATCAGTTTATCGATCGTCAGTGATGCGGAAAAACTAATCAGCATGACAGAAACAGATATGAATGAACTTGACGAGTGCCTTTCACTTTTTGATTCCATCATGAATTGGGCACAGGCACATGATATGGGGAAGAATTATCGAATTAAATGGATTGTGGACCAATTAGTAGATTTTGATACACAACATATTTTTATTACCGGGTTAAGCGGAACGGGAAAATCAACTTTTGTGAATACTATTTTAGGAGAAGATTTACAGGATGGCCCGACCTCGTCAGTGGTGATGTTTACACATGCTGAGGATTGCGAAGTCACTGAAATAACTGACAGAGAGATTATTTGCTTACCTGATTTTTCTGATTTTCAAGAACGAATGGATCGCCGCCGCAATGCACTTGAATCAATGATTGAGTTTAAGCTGCCGAATGTATTTTTACAGGAAAATAGAGTTGCTTTCATCGATAATCCTGGTTTAAAGGGTGCCCAACAGTATGATCGCTATGAAGTGCTGAAAAACCTGCATGTTGCTGATTCTGTTCTATTTGTCCTTGATGCTAATACACCGTTTACTGAAAAGGAACAGGCAGCTTT
>Ga0213823_1001121_pt1 | contig 17577 bp, 10 predicted proteins | sample MC6MC0907MG_FD_179887 | JGI IMG/M metagenome (GOLD analysis project Ga0213823, IMG submission 179887) | Enriched soil aggregate microbial communities from Iowa State University, Ames, United States - MC6-MC0907-MG | ecosystem: Environmental > Terrestrial > Soil > Unclassified | place: USA: Iowa...
CCGTCTGACTAAGGACCACTAGCAGGTTACGTTGGCCGTCTTCGCTTGATTCTGGAAACTGTTGAATGACCAAAGGAATAGCACGCGGATCCTTTAAGTTGACTAGGACATTGGTTGCGTAGGATCGTACGGTGCCGTCGTCACTTGTGGACGCCTTGGTCAGAGCCTTCAAATCGTCTTCTTCAACAACTGCTTTCAGTGCTCCGCTTTGGCCAGCATTTGATTGAGCAATTTCATTGAGCGAGACAAGCGCACCAAGCTTTGTTCGATAGGAGCTGTCAGTGCTCTGTACTTTGGTTAACAGGGGTCTTGCAGCGGACATTCCTTTTTTTCCGAGCTCAGAGCGGGCATCGCGCCTCACATAGGTACTGTCGGAGTTCAAATTATTGATTAACTCATCAACCGTTGGAGTTTCCTCTTCCGCATAAGCCGTTTGCAACAGCGACCAAGACGAACCATCAATAGCGGGTATTACTTCAACGACAACGCCTGTACTGGTCCCACTGGGGCATGGGCCAACCTTGGCAATTAATTTATTGGTCTCGTCGTTTAGGCTTGCATCCTGGGAGTTGTAACGCCATTGAAGGGTATCTCCTGATCCTAGATATGGTCTTAATAAAGCAGCATCAATGCAGCTAAATATTTGTTCTCTATCACCAATGTTGACGATGAGAGCCAGTTTTTTGCGAACAATGTCCTTGTCGAAAACTACAAAGTCATAACTGGTTTTTAATCGGGACCCAAAAAAATCATTGTCGCCCTCGAAAACCATCGTAGCCTCTCTAGTGTCCCCCTCTATTTTTATACGTAGGTAACGTCCGTCCATGCGGTCCAAAATTATAAAGAATATGACGACTGCGAGTGCCGCACACCCGATGATCGTCATTGATTGGCCCGGCAGGGTGACGCTGGCCTTAGAACCAAAAGCACCAAGAATTATTCCTAGCCCCGTACAGAACATGAAAATTTTTAATGCGAAGTTCCCAAGGTGCATTACTTCGAAAAAGGTGCCTATTCCAATCATAATCAACCCCATAACTAGGGCTGAGTAAAAAATAGGGCCTGTCTCAACTGACCGCTTATCGGACTCTAACTTGTCGTTCATGGCTGCTCCGGATTGCTGATTATAAGTGAGTCACCACTAGACTCAACAACCCAATGAGTGCATGTGCTTAAAGTGGTGGTTGGACCAACGCTAGTCGGCACTTAGACACTTGTCCAGCAATGGCGGAAGCGAGGGTGCTGTGCCGAAGTTTTTCATTTGTATAACATTTGTCTGGCTAATTGGCCATGCTAGAAAAGTGCATTGTTAATGCTTTCTTCTTGAAAAGGGTGCAGGTTTTCAATTTTAATTTTTGCTGCCATCGAGGGGCTGTCCCTTACACAGTTGGGAGCACACAGCGTCTAGATGGGTACTTTTGGCTCGCGAAATTGTCATGGCTCAAAGTCCATCTAATATTCGACATGTTTCGTTACAAATGCAGAGGGTGGCGCTGGTAACGCGATGTCCAAATAATTGCATTTTGCTACTTCTGTGCTGTTCTAGGAGGACTGCACGCGCGGCTCAGCTTTGTCGCGCAAGGATCACCTTTGATCACAGAGCTGTTAGAGCCTCTGGTTGAGGTTTAGGAGCAAGGATGGCCCAGTCCAAAAAAATCAAGGTCATGCTTTCGAGTCGTTGCAACGACCGTTTCCCCATTGATAGCGATCACACCCTTAGCTCAATTCGAGAGCAGCTCAAGCGCGAGATTGAAGGTACAAAGCTGTTCGGCAAGCAAGTGTTTGAAGTCTGGATCAATGAAGACGCTCCTCCCGCCGATGCTATGGACGATAGCTGGGATACATGTCTACAGGCTGTTCGTGATTGCGATGTGATGCTTGTGTTGTCCAATGGCAATGCAGGTTGGGCCAAGCGTGCTGGCGACATTGGCATTTGCCACGCTGAATACATGGAAGGCCTAGCCACCACCCGCGGCAAGGTGCGCCTTATTGCTATGCCGAATATTCCGGTGGGTGAAGGGCAGGACGCAGAGACTGCACGCAATAAACTGTTCCAGGATTTTGTCTCGCTGCAGACGCCTTTTCGAGGCGGTACTGTTTCCACTGTCGAGCAATTGCGCACTCGGGTGCATGAAGCGCTTCTTGATGCTCTGGTTGTGCTCACCCAGCGAGGTGTTACGGCAGCGGCTTCTACGCGTTTTGACATGGGGCAGGCGCTGGACTGGACCCGTCTCGATTTCCGTCAGCGCAAACGCGCCATGGAATCCGTTCTGTTGAGAGCGCTTACCGGGACAGATGCACCTTCAAGCGAGACTGCCGTCGTTGTTCCCATTGCCGGCGCGAAAGTCGCGGTTCTGGTTCACGCCATCCCGGCCGCATTCACTGTTGCTGCTGCGCGCGAGCTTGTCGGTAAACCCTTCTTACGAGATCACCTTCATGCGGATGCTTTGAAAACCGCAGTTGGGCCATTGCATCTGATTGCCTGTCATCGAGGTGCAACAGAGACGCAGGCGACCGCGTTACTAGGCTTCGCCGATGCCACTGTGGTCAGTGGTTCCTTCGGCATCTTCGTCGCGGACGATGTACAGAAAGTGCAATTTGCGTTCCTGGCAAATTGTCGTGATGAATCACAAACCCGCCATGCCCTTCAACGATTCATGGAGTGGCTGGATCAAACCGGCGAGGCTGACATCTTGGCGAGGAGGGCCGCTTCGCGCGCCAAAATCGTCAGGGTAATCGCTGCTGAATATCAGGGGAGATATTAAGGATGGCCAAGTCGCTTTTCACCGTGGGGCCCGTGCTTTCGTTTCGAGGAATCAGTGCTGGGAAATGGAGGGTCACTGCGTTGATCGGTATCACCACTGGTTCGCCGGTACCCCAACTCTCTATCGAAGGGAAAGCATGCCCAGTCCCTGTGGTTCTGTTGGCGGGGCGTAAGGAAACCATCCTTCGTTATGACCTGAGCTGCGCTCTCCAGAAAGAGGAGCGGGTCGTAGAGTTTGGTTTGGTGGGGGAAAATTTTAGATGGAAGTTCTCTGCGCCCGGGAAAGACTATGCGCCCAGGATGGCGTATGTCTCATGCAATGGCTTTTCGGATCCGGCTGCAATGCGCAAGTTGGCCAAACCTCAAAATGCTGTTTGGGCAGATCTAATCGAAAATCATGACAGTGAACTGCGTCCCAATAGTTTTGAGCTGGACAAAGAACAGCTTTGGCACGAAAGCCGAATCCATGACAAACATCTGAAGCGCTTCCACTTGCTGCTAATGGGTGGGGATCAGATCTACTTCGACTCGATTTGGGAGGATGTCAAACCTCTCAAGCATTGGGTCGGGTTGTCGCGTAAGGACCAGTTGAAATTCAAGGTAAATGCTGCGCTTGAGCAGGAGATCGAGTCGTATTATTTCGAGCTCTATGCCAAGCGCTGGTTACCGGACACGCGTCGCGACTGGGGCAAGGGTTTGCCGAACCTGGATGCGGCCGATGCCATGTCGCGTATACCAACGGTGATGATGTGGGATGACCACGACATCTTCGATGGCTGGGGCTCCTACAGTCCTGAGATGCAGCACTGCTCGGTGTTCCAAGTGTTGATACGTTGTGCTCGCCAGGCGTTTTGGGTCTTTCAGCTTCAGCACGCACTCGAGGATTTGCCACCCTTGCTGGCGCAGCAACAGCGGGTGAATATTTCAAAACAGGATCCGCAGTTTGAGCCGATCGAATGGAGTGTGGAACTCGCGGGCGATCCATTGGCGCTGCCGTTTCTCGATCAGCAGCCGGGGTTCAGTTTTGCTCATCACATAGGACCTGTGTCCTTGTATGTGGGGGATTTACGTACGGAGCGCTCTCGCACTCAGGTGCTTGGTGAGAGAAGCTGGAAGGCGATGCAGGACTGGCTCGACACGCTTCGCGATGGCAAGCCGGCTCACCCAGGTAGCAAGTGTCAGCATTTGATTTTCATGTCATCTGTGCCTGTGGCACATCCTAAGTTGTCGTTGGCTGAGGGGTTGCTTGATACTTTTGGTCAGGATCAGGTGCTCGACAGCAATGCCGATGATTTGAAGGATCATTGGTCTCACGGAGATCATGAAGGTGAACGCAAACGGCTTCTTGAAACGCTAACACGCGTTGCGGAGAAAAAGTTTCTACGCGTATCGATCGCCTCTGGGGATGTGCATGTCGCGGCCTGGGGCAGTTGTTATCGCAGGGATATTCCTCCGACCTCCAACTGGGCGCAGGTTCAACAGTTCACCTCTTCCGGTGTGGTTCATCCCTCGCTGATAGGGGTATCGGAATGGCTTTTCCTTCAGCTGTTGAACCAGACTGCCAGTAAGGTTCAGTCGATTGATGTACAGCATTGCGTTGAAATGATGCTTTTTCCGGGATCTAACCGTTACATGATGCCCGCCAGGAACTGGCTGGCGTTCGAGTTGGATGTGGGGGAAGGGAAGGGGTGTAAGTTGTGGGCGACGTGGCGGTGTGAGACAGACTCGGGTTTCTCGAACCATTTGCAGGCGGTGCAGCCGTTTCAAGAGTGAAGGGAGCAACGGGCCTGATGGTTTGAAGTGGTCGGGGCATTCCGGATGTTCGTTGCAGTTTTCTAGATTGGCTGTTTCAGTTTTCTAGTGCACGCCTTAATAGTTTTCGATTTGGGTTCCTAGCTGGTAAGACGCTTTCGTTGCGTGCGGATAACCGCAGGTTTCGGCCAGAAGTGGACATTGGTCAGAGGGCCTGTGCACCCAACTAAATTACCTGGCGTGTCTAGGAAATTGGAAGCGACTCATTCAGTGTTAAAAAACTATCTTCAGGGAGCTGAGTGATATGCATATTGAGACCGTTTGGGTACGTAATTTCCGTCGTCTGAAGGACACTCGTATTGATCTGGCGTCCGATATTTCAATATTTGTCGGGGCCAATAACAGCGGTAAAACATCTGCGGCGCACGCTTTGCAGCTTTTTACCTCAGCTTCGAAGGATCGATTTACCCTCCATGATTTCAGCTCAGAATGCTGGGATGCCATCAACGCTTTCGGAGATGGGGCGGACGGAGTCGAACTGCCAACCATCTCCCTCGACATCTGGTTTTGCGTCACGCCAGCCGATCTGCATCGAGTTGTAGATCTGCTACCTAGCCTAGAGTGGCAAGGTGCCCGGGTTGGTATTCGAGTGGAACTCGCAGCAACAGATGCCGGCCTGCTGAGAAGCAGTTTCCAAGAAGCACGGGCCGGCGCGCGGCGTGCTCAGTTGCAGCCAGCAGGGGAAGGCGTGGCATCAGCCATTGCGCAAGACGGGTACAACCCGCGACCGCGTGACCTTTGTGACTTCATTGCAGACACCGTGGGTGACAGGCTAAGGCGTGATTTCGAATTGCGGTACTACATACTCGATAGCGCCGGATTTGACGCTGGTTTTAAACAGCTTGATGGTTACGTGCCTCTACGCCTGCTTCCTGATAAGGGTCGTAGCGGCAGGGATGTATTGGGTAGCTTGGTAAAGGTCGACTGTTTGCATGCCCAGCGTCACCTGTCCGACTCCAATGCTGGATCTCGATCCGAAGATCTCTCCCGTTGTTTGAGTCGTTTCTATGAACGGAACCTTGAGAAGCGCGGCGAGGACTATGACGCTCAGCGCGCACTATACCAGTCCGAGAGTCTGCTGAATGACCATCTGGAACGTGTCTTCGGTCCCACTTTGGAGCGTTTGGCCGATCTGGGATATCCCGGGGTCAATAATCCTCGGCTGCTGATCAAGACTGCATTGAACCCTGCGACCATCCTGAGTAGCCATGAAGGGGCACGTGTTCACTACGCGCTCGGCGCTCTCGGAGCAGCAGAGGTCACGGCAACCTTGCCTGATAGGTACAACGGCCTCGGTTTCAAGAACCTGATTTATATGGTTGTTGAACTGCTCGATGTTCATGGTCGATGGTTGGACATTGAGGAAAACCGCCCACCGCTCCACCTGATCTTCATAGAAGAGCCGGAGGCGCATCTCCATGCTCAGTTGCAGCAGGTATTCATTCGGAAGGTGTTAGACATCCTCGCCGTGCCCGAGGAAGACGCCCCATATTGCACCAGCCAGCTTGTAGTCTCGACGCACTCGCCTCACGTCCTTTACGAACGAGGCTTTAAACCCATACGGTATTTTCGGCGAGTAGCGGATGCCGGCACACAGCAATCTCAAGTGCTCAGCATGACAGCTTTTTATGAGGCGGCCGTAGATCCTAGCGACCCAAATGACCGCACTAGGGATTTTCTTGAGCGATACCTTAGGCTAACGCACTGCGACCTGTTCTTCGCTGATGCGGCCATTTTGGTTGAGGGGAACGTCGAGCGGCTACTGATGCCGCAAATGATTGCTAAAGCTGCACCTCGACTTCAGTCGAATTATTTGAGCGTTTTAGAAGTGGGTGGCGCGTTCGGCCATCGATTCAAAGGCCTTATTGATTTCTTGGGGCTCACTTCTCTGATCGTGACCGATATTGACAGTGTTTCGCCGCCCGCAGGGGGCGCTTTACCCGCAAACGGCGAGGTACCGGTTGATGAGGATCCAGCGGATGCAGAGCCTGACGACAATGAGGAAGCTGAAGAGGCTGAAGCGAAACGTACAGGGCGCAAGGCGTGCATGGTTCATGAAGCAGGAGCTCTTACTTCAAACCAGATGTTGATCAAGTGGCTGCCGGGGCACACCACGATTGACGATCTGCTGGCTGCGACTGCCGAACAGCGCACTCAACTCCGAGATGAAGAAGGCGGCGCCCTCGTGCGCGTTGCCTACCAGACACCTGTAGAGGTGGTGTGGAGCGGGGCGACTCAAGTGAGGACAGGTAGGACGTTGGAGGAAGCGTTCGCACTGCAAAATCTAACCTGGACGCAGCACCTGGACCGCAAGGATCTTGGCCTACGCATCAAGGGTTCCAACAATCTGGAAATCGAAGGTATTGCGGAGCGCCTCTACCGTAAGGTCAAAAGCTCAAGTTTTCGTAAAACTGATTTCGCTCTCGGGCTGCTGGCTCAAGAGCCGTCTGCATGGGCGGTGCCAAATTACATTTCGGATGGTCTTCGTTGGTTAGAGGATCTGGTCGCCCCACCACCGCCCGCAGTAGCTGCGGTGGAAGAACCTCTCAACGGAGGCGACGTATGACTGCACGTATCGGTCAGCCGGATACTCAAGCAGATATTGAATTGCGAATGTGCTTGGATCAGCGTCCTCAACGCAGCTTTGTCATGGTTGCCGGCGCGGGTTCTGGGAAGACGACGTCGCTGGTAAAAGCCCTTGCGCACCTCGGCCAGACGCGAAGACTAAAACTCAACGTGCGTGGTCAGAGAGTCGCTTGCATTACCTACACTGAAGTAGCGGTCAAGGAAATCTGGGGTGACGTAGGTAACGATCCGCTGTTCCACGTGTCGACGATTCATAGTTTTCTGTGGACGGTAATTAGGCCATTCCAAGTAAATTTGAAGGCTTGGGTCATCGCAAGGATCCACGAGAAAATCGCCGAGGCGCAACAACATCACGACAAGCCTAGGACTCGGGCAGCAACTCGTGAGCGGCTCGTGAAAGATATCGCACGTTACCAGCGTCACCTTGAGTCCGTAAGGCATTTGACTCATTTTAACTACGGCGCGGGAAGCGATTTCGGACGAGGTGTACTCGGGCACTTCGACGTTATTTCGGCGGCGGTCGAGCTAATCGTGCAGAGCCAGTTGCTTCGTGATGTCATCGCCAGCAGGTATCCAGTCCTCTTCATTGATGAAAGCCAAGACACGCGTCCCGAGGTAGTGACTGCATTTAGAAGGATTGCCGAGACGACTCCTGTGGAGTTCTGCCTTGGATTTTTTGGCGATCCCATGCAAAAAATCTACCTTGACGGTGTTGGAGTTATCGAGACGGCCACAGGCTGGGAGCAAATCACCAAGCCCGAAAACTTCAGGTGTCCGCAACGAGTGCTCCAAGTAGTGAATGCTATCCGGGAGCCCGATGACGGTTTGTGTCAAACACGAGGCCGGATGAACTGGGTTGACGGCAATCCTGAACCTGTCATGGGATCTGCACGCTTCTTCCTACTGAGAGCGGATGACCATCGCTCAGTGAAGCTAGACAAAGTTCGTGAATGGATGCGGCGTGCGAACGAAGACGATCATTGGGTGAGTGATGACTCTGCCGCTGACTTCCGAGTGTTGGTGGTCGTGCATCGGATGGCTGCGGCGAGGCTCGGCTTTCCTAATCTTTACGCTGCTTTGAATGACAACGAAGCACCACCGTCCATCAAGGAGGGTCTCAAGGACGGCACCGCATGGCCACTGCGGCCGTTTCTGAGTTACTTGCTACCCTTGGCAATTGCGGTTTCAGAAAACCGAAAGCTCGACGTCATGACTTTCCTGCGTTCGGAATGTCCGTTACTACAGCCAACGGCTCTTGTCGGTGGCGATCCGGTAGCGGTGCTTCGGGCATTGCAAGTATCCACAACAGAGTTGGCCAGACTCATTTTTTCGAGCGATGCATTAATGCAGGACGTGCTCGTTCACTCCCAGGCAGCAGGTCTGCTGCAGCTGGACGAAGCGTGGGAAAAATACTTGGGCCCAGACCGCGCAGCCGACGATGATGATCCTGAGATCCCTGCAGTGTCGGCTTTCCTACGTTGCGGTGTCGGTGAATTAGCTGGCTATCGTCACTACCTCGAAGATCTTTCACCGTTTGCGACCCAGCAGGGAGTGAAAGGGGCGGAATTTGAACGAGTTTTGGTGCTCATAGATGACGAAGAAGGCAGGGGGCAAAGGCAGTTCTCCTACGAAAAGTACTTCGGCATTGTGGAACCCTCAGATACTGATATGGAAAACTTTGCGCAGGGCAAGGATAGCGTGATGGATCGCACCAGAAGGCTTTTCTACGTGTGTTGTTCCCGAGCGACTAGGGATCTCGCTGTCGTCATGTTCGTGCAGGACATCGAAAATGCTCGAGAAAAAATCGCCGAGACCGGAATCTTCGAGTCTGTCGACATCGTGGATGAGTATGCTTTGGACGCCGCTCTAACTTAGCTCTGGATTGTTTCCGCGTTCATTGCCTGTGCCTTTCATGACTGTACGGCATCGGTAGAATGCCGCTTACGGCGACTGACTCATGTCGACCCAAAGCTACGCATCTCTGGTTACGACAATCGGTTTAGAACAGACATCGAGACTAGTAGAGTAGAGCCTACACTCGATTGCTAACGATCAAAACAGTTGGTGCGATGGTGGTTTGCGAGCAGTAGCGTATGACTTTTCCGAAAAAGGGCTATTGGACTTCAGGCTGGGGGCATCCTTTTCAAACCATCCAAAGCCTGCCCTCAAATATGCCCCCAACGTATTAATCCACTGGAAGTGAATGGAGCTTCATGGTTTGTGGAAAGGCAGAGTGATCAGATGAACAGCCTGCCCCACGACGCCTAGAGACTGTCAGGATCCCCAAAAAACATCTGAATCCGCGACCGTAACCACCGCTCACCCGGGTCGTTATCCTGCGACCCACGCCACGCCATATGCAACTCAAACGTACGCGTCGGCAACGGCGGGTCTTCCGCCCTAACCCCACCAGCCGCCGTCAGCGCCTCCGCCGTGTAATCCGGTACGGTCGCCACGATGTCAGTGCCCGCCAGCAACGTACTCAGCCCGTTGAACTGCGGCACGGCCAGCACCACATGCCGTTTGCGCCCCAGCTTCTCCAGCTCTTCATCAATAAAACCACTGAGGTCGCCGGCGAACGACACCAGTGCATGCGGACGCGCGCAGTAGTCATCCAGGCTCAGCGGCCCCGGCACGGTGTCGGCACGCAGCAGTTTTGGTGCGCTGCGACGCAGGACCTTGCGCTTGGCGTTGGCCGGCAGGTCGGTGGTGTAGCTGACACCAATGGATATTTCGCCGGAGGCCAATAGCCCCGGCATCAGGATGTAATTGACGCGGCGCACCACCAGCACGATCCCCGGGGATTCGGCGCGCAGGCGTTTGAGCAGCATCGGCAGCAAGGCGAATTCAACGTCGTCGGACAAGCCAATACGGAAAACCGAGGTGCTGGTCGCGGGGTCGAATTCGGCCGCGCGGCTGACAGCGGTCGAAATCGAATCGAGGGCCGGCGAGAGCAGGGCGAAGATTTCCACCGCGCGGGCGGACGGTTCCATACTGCGCCCGGTGCGCACGAATAGCGGGTCATCGAACAGGCTGCGCAGGCGCGAAAGCGCCGCACTGATCGCCGGTTGACCGAGAAACAGCTTTTCTGCCGCCCGGGTCACACTGCGTTCGTGCATCAATGTTTCGAATACGATCAACAGGTTCAGGTCGACACGACGCAGGTCATTACGATTCATCTGGAGTCCTGGCAGAGTCATCAAGCTTGACGAGAGCGGCCATATGAGAACAATGGCCGGCATGAATCTTACGGGGAAAGGCTGGTACTCTGCACCGGAAAATTCAGCTTGAATGAGACGGTGGCAGCAGTTTTTCATGGATTTTGCCAATCCCGCCCCTGGTGCGGAATCAATGACAGGCATGTCGACTATTAATAGCCACTGATAGTCTTGGGTCAAAAGCCCAGATAGAGTTCAGGGCATTAGAGGTTACTTTGACGAGGTTTGCGATGTCCCGCACGATCCGTTTTCACAAGTTTGGTCCGGCCGAGGTGCTCAAATGCGAAGAGCATGCGGCCGCTCAGCCAGGTCCTGGCGAAGTGCAGGTGCGTGTCGAGGCGATCGGCATCAGCTGGTACGACATTCTCTGGCGTCAGAACCTGGCCTCGTCCCAGGCACGCCTGCCGTCCGGTCTCGGCCATGAAATGGCCGGTGTGGTCACTGCGGTTGGTGACGATGTGGACGATCTGTCGGTTGGCGACAAGGTGGCCAGTTTCCCGGCCGAAAGCCCGAACGACTACCCGGTGTATGGTGAGCAGATCGTGCTGCCACGCACCGCGCTGACCCGTTATCCGGATGTGCTCAGTCCGGTCGAGGCCAGCGTGCATTACACGCCGTTGTTGATCGCCTATTTCGCCTATGCCGATCTGGCGCGGGTCAAGCCTGGGCAGTTTGCTCTGGTCACTGACGCCAGCCATTGCGCCGGTCCGTCCTTTGTCCAGTTGGGCAAGGCTATGGGTGTGCGGGTGATTGCGGCGACAAAAACCGCCGATGAACGCGATTACCTGTTGTCCCTGGGTGCCGAGAAAGTCATCGTCACCGAGGAAGAAGATCTGTTGATGCGAATCAACAAAATCACCGACAACCGTGGTGTCGACGTGGTGTTCGACGGTCTGGGCGGTCCGCAGATGTCGTTGCTCGGCGATGTGCTCGCACCGCGTGGCAGCCTGGTTCTGTATGGCCTGCAGGGCGGCAACCAGACACCATTCCCGGCCTGTGCGGCGTTCCAGAAGAACATCCAGTTCTTCGTGCACTGCATCGGCAATTTCACCGGTAAACCCGAGCTGGGCATTACTCAGGACCACGTCGCCTTGCAGCGCGCCCTGCGTGATATCAATCAGTTGACGGCCGACCGCGTGCTGCTGCCGTTGAAGACACGGGTTTTTCCGTTCAACGAGTTCGTTGAAGCGCACCGCTACATGGATGAATGCCCTTGTCGTGAACGGGTCGCCCTGCAGGTCGAACCCGCGTAACTCCCTCCGAACAGAGTCCGTGGCCCCACGGACTCTTGCGTTTTACCCCTCGCAAATAATCAGACAGACCAGGCATGGTGCGTGGCCGGTTGTGCATCTGAACCGGTTTTTGTCTGCAATCTGTATCTTCTAATCGCCATATAAGCCCTGATAATTGAATGATTACTTTCATCTCAAGGAATGAGCCATGTCTGTGCATTCTGTTTTTTGTTACGCGTTTAATGTTTCCTCTCGTGGGCGATATGCCGGATTTTGTTTAATGACTGTAGGGTATTTCCTATTGTTGTTCTGCTTTTGTTGTACTCAATGTTCGTGGGACGCTGTAAGAAGTTTCCTCAGATATTTTGAGTTAAGAAAAAACACAATAAAGACAGGGGCTTACGTCGACTGAGGCGGTTGGGTTTCAGGCTTCTTCGCAGCAAGTGTTTCAAATAACTTCAAAATCATAAGTGTTAGTATTTGATCGTCTATTACTTATTGATGAATTTATTGCGCCAGCGTCATCGCTGATGCGTGATATGAATTTTTTACGCCGGGTAAAGTACTGATGAGCACGATCCATGATCAGGCAATGAACTATGTCTACCAGCAAGTATTGCAACGCCTGCTGAGTTTCTTTTCCAGAGCCGAGCGCACAGCGCTGCAGTTGCTGATCCAGCGGCTGGTGGTCGCCGCCGGCGGAATGGAGCGCATGGGTGAATACAAGGTTATGGTGACGCCATCCGGTACCCGCGACAGTTGCTACATGCTGGCGCTGCTGCGCGCCGCCCAGTTGAGTATCGCCGGCCGCGCACCCGCCACGTTCCAGTTGCGTGTCGCCACATTGCGCCGCAGCGGAGCGGGGGCGGCGGCGCTGAACAACCTGCACCGCAGCTTCGCGGCCTTGTTTCTGTATGACGATCCCCGTGTCGAATTGCTGATGGTGGAACATCGACAAGTGTTGCCGTTCAACCCTCTGGCACCACTCGAAAAGGACAGTGCGGATGCCCATCGCACCAATTTGCTGATGATGGGGCATCGACGTGCCAGGGGCGAGAAGCTTGAGTGGCGGGACGACGCCTGCCTGGCCTGGGCCGAATTTTATGGCCAGATTGCGCGCTGGGGTAACGGCGTCGATGCCTGGCTCGCCAGCGAATCGCCGCGTCGCCAGAAGCAGTTTGTCGAAGACCTCGACCGGGCCGTGCAGAAAGCCGGTATCGGCGCGCTGAAGCCTAATTCCGGGACGTTCGATGAGCTGTTCGCCTTGCTCGACGGCTTGGGAGGGGATTTGTATCGCGGTTTTTACCCGGAATCGGAACGGCAATGCTGGCGCCCCGAGGGGGGCTTCGAGTCATGTCGTCGCACGACATTTGTCGACATTCATGACATGGCGGTCGGCAATCTTGAAGAACGCTGGCCGCTCTTGAGCGAGTTTCTGGGGTTCGAAGCAGAGGAAGGGATGTTTCATCTGGGTGAGGGTGAATATGCCGACCCCTTGATCGAGGCCCATTTACGCGGTCTGGAAGCCGAATTCATCAGCGGCCGCAGCTATGAAGCGGGGTTCTCGGAGCATGTCCAGCGCATGCTGGCGAACATGCAGCTGCAGCGGGTGCCGGAACCGGTCTGCGAGCAGATGATCGCAAGACTGGGGCAACGGCAGACCACTGAAGAGCTGCGCGAAGCGGCGGCGAACTGGCTGCTGCAGACTTACGGTCTTAACGAAGCGCAATGGGTATGCCTGCTGTTCACGCCATTCATCGAGCGTGGAGCCGGGCTCGAGCGGTTCCTGCGCAGTTGTCATCCCGGCATGTTGGTGGCGCTGCCTGATTTGCATCGGGCCATGCAGGGGTTGCACGGCCCGGAGCAGGTGCTGCAGTGGATGGTGGACGTCAGCGGGTTGCCGGTCCGGCTCATCTGTCGCCTCTACGCCATGGAACCCTTGCCAGCGCATGGTGCGCCCCTGCAAGCACTGGAGGCGGCACTCGACGCGGCAGGCCTCGATGGCGCCGGCGTGGGTGACCGGTCAGCGGAACGATGAGGTGAGCGAGCGATCCTTCGGCGCACCACCGGTTATGGCGTCCGGCTCATGAAGGCTGCACGGGAATCCGGTTTTGCCTACCAGGCAGTCTACCGTTACCTGATGCGCTTGATGGCCGAGTCGGCTGGCGATGGTAATGCAAGGCTGCCATCGCTGCGTCAGTTGGCAGATCGTTTGAACGTGTCGATCTCGACCATTCAATACGCCTATTCGTTGCTCGAAAAGGAAGGGCGGATCTATTCGGTGGCCAAGTCCGGGTATTACGCCAAGGCGGTTTCGGGGCTGAGGCCACCCGCCATGAGCAATGATCTGCTCGAAACGCTCTATGCCAACGCGCGGCAGCCGGGCATGCGTTTGTTGAATGCTGATGATCCGGTTTCGCTGCAATCACTGGACAGTCCATTGCTGTTGTTGGAGCGTGAACTGCTGCGCCAGTATCCCCGCCAGCCACCGTTGCTCGACCAGCCCTGTGGTGAGCTGGAATTACGCACCGTTCTGGCGGCCCGCTATACCACCTCGCCGAAGCAATGCTGGCACGCCGAGGATGTTTACATCGGCGCGGATATGCGCGGGGTGCTGGAGATCCTGGTGGCCGTTCTGCAGCTCAGGCACACGACCATACTGGTCGAGTCGCCCTGTGACTGGGTGATACTGCGGTTGCTGCAGGCGGCAGAGGTGCGTGTAATCGAACTGCCGTTGCAGGCCTGTGGCGGGCTGGAGCCGCAACGGCTGGAAACACTGCTCAAGACCGAAGACGTGCGCCTGATTCTGCTGTCCTCGGGCCTGTGCATGCCGCGCGGTACAGCGGTTCCTGCGGATAACCGCAACATGATTGCCGGCTTGCTTGGCGAGCACGGCACCTGGGTGCTGGAAAACGACTGCTACGGTGAACTGGGCGATGCAACCGGCGCTGAGCGCTTGCGTGATCATCTGGATCCTGACCGACTGCTGATCTTCTCCACGTTCGAGAAAATCATCGGTCTCGAAGCTCCCTACGGGTACGTGTTGTCGCGCCAGTGGAAGAACGAAATGCAGCGGCATTTTCTGATGCGCTCGTTCCGGTTATCGCCCGTGCGCCAGAAGGCCATCGCTCGTCTGTATGGAAATGGTCGGGTCGATCAGCATCTGCACGTGCTTCGCCGGCTCCTCAAGGAGCGGAGCACCCCGATGATCCACTTGTTGCGCGAGCGTCTGGGCGATGCGCTACAGATTGTCGAACCACAAGGCGGGGCGACGGTCTGGGTGCGGGCACGGCGGCCGCTGGAAATGCGCGATGTGTTTCAGCGCCTGCTCAGGCAACAGGTTCTGATCGCGCCCGGCGAGCTGTTCAGTTTGCAGGGATTGCACCGTCGGCATCTGCGCTTGAGCCTGCTGGATCATGGCGAGAGCGGCTTGGGCGGAGCGCTCGACAGGCTGGGTGATGCATTGCGCTTGGCGCCGCTGGAATGAACGTTGAAATCTGTCGGATAGATCCCGTCGCGCTGTGGTCGAACTGCCAGTAAACTGCGCTGTATTTCCTGAACCACTCTATTTCAGAGGTTTTGCATGACTATCAGTCCTTTTGCGGGCAAACCGGCACCGGCAGAATTGTTGGTCGACATCCCGCGACTGGTAACGGCTTATTACACCGGCCAACCGGACGCTTCGATTGCCACCCAGCGTGTGGCGTTTGGTACTTCCGGGCACCGCGGCAGCTCCTTCGATCTGAGTTTCAATGAGTGGCACGTCCTGGCGATCAGTCAGGCGATCTGCCTGTACCGCGAAGCGCAGGGCATCACTGGCCCGTTGTTTGTCGGTATTGACACTCACGCGCTGTCGACCCCGGCCGGGTCGAGTGCGCTGGAAGTGCTGGCGGCCAATGGCGTGACCGTGATGATTGCCGAAGGTGACGAGTACACGCCGACTCCGGCGGTATCGCACGCGATCCTCTGCTATAACCGTGGCCGTACTTCGGGGCTGGCCGACGGCATCGTGATTACGCCCTCGCACAACCCGCCACAAAGCGGTGGCTACAAATACAACCCTACCAACGGCGGTCCGGCGGATACCCACATCACCAAGTGGATCGAAGCCAAGGCCAACGAACTGCTGGCGAACAAACTGGCGGGCGTCAAACGCATCAGCTACGAGCAGGCGCTCAAGGCCAGCACCACCCACCGTCACGACTACCTGAACACTTACGTCGCCGACCTGATCAATGTGATCGACTTCGATGCCATTCGCGACGCCAAGCTGCGTCTGGGCGTAGATCCGTTGGGCGGAGCAGGGGTGCGCTACTGGTCGGCGATTGCCGAGCATTACCGTCTTGATCTGGAGGTTGTGAACAAGCAGGTCGATCCGACTTTCCGTTTCATGACCGTCGATTGGGACGGTCAGATCCGCATGGACCCATCGTCCAGCCATGCAATGCGAGGTTTGATCGGTCTCAAGGAACGTTACGACGTAGCGTTCGCCTGCGACCCGGATCACGATCGTCACGGCATCGTCACACCGTCGGGTGGTCTGCTGGCGCCGAACAACTATCTGGCGGTGTCCATCGACTATCTGTTCCAGAACCGTCCGCAATGGCGCGCCGATGCGGCTGTGGGTAAAACCGTGGTCAGCAGTGGCCTGATCGATCGCGTGGCCAAGCGTCTGGGACGTCGTCTGTACGAAGTGCCGGTCGGTTTCAAATGGTTTGCCGATGGCCTGTTCGACGGCTCGCTGGGTTTCGGTGGCGAGGAGAGTGCTGGCGCTTCGTTCCTGCGCAAGGATGGCGGCGTCTGGAGCACCGACAAGGACGGCCTGATTCCGGCGCTGTTGGCGGCTGAAATGACCGCGCGTACCGGTCGCGACCCAAGCCAGGCTTATCGCGCACTGACCGATGAACTGGGCGAACCGTTCTCGGTGCGCGTAGACGCGAAGGCCAACCCTGAGCAGAAAGCGCTGTTGAGCAAGCTGTCGCCGGAGCAAGTGACGTCGACCGAGCTGGCAGGCGAGAAGATTCAGAGCATTCTCAGCCATGCGCCGGGCAACGATCAGGCCATCGGCGGTTTGAAGGTGATGACTGAAAACGGCTGGTTCGCCGCGCGTCCTTCCGGCACCGAAGACATCTACAAGATTTACGCCGAGAGTTTCATTGGCGACGACCACCTCAAACAATTGGTGGCTGAAGCGCAAACGCTGGTGGATGGTGCAATCAGCACCAAGTGATCTCCAGGGAGTTGAGTTCTTTCTGTGGTGAGGGGATTTATCCCCGATGGACTGCGTAGCAGTCCGCTCCATTAAAAAGAGAGGCCGCTTTGCGGCCTATCGGGGATGAATCCCCTCGCTACAACAAAAGGGCGACTGTAATGGTCGCCCTTTTTTTGCCTGCAAATCACGCGATCAAGCCAGATCCACCAGCACGATTTCGCTGTCTTCGAGTGCCGTTACAGTCAGCAGGCTTTCCTGTTGAACCGCAACACCGTCCCGAGCTTGCGCCCGCAAACCATTGACTTCAATCAAGCCGGTAGCGGGTACCAGATAGGCTCGGCGTCCCGCATCCAGCTGATATTCAGCAGTTTCGCCGGCTTTGAGATTGGCGGCGACCAGCCGCGCATCGCCGCGAATGCGCAGGCTCTGATCGTCGCCGTCCTTGCCGCTGGCGAGGGTCACGAAGCCTTCGCGCTGGCCTTTGGGGAACGGTTTGGCGCCCCACGATGGCGGCGCGCCGGTTTCCGTCGGCAGAATCCAGATCTGAAAGATGCGGGTCTCTTTGTCCTCCAGGTTGTACTCACTGTGCGCGATGCCGGTGCCGGCGCTCATGACCTGTACGTCGCCAGCCTCGGTACGGCCCTTATTGCCCAGGTTGTCCTGGTGGGTAATCGCACCTTCACGCACATAGGTGATGATTTCCATGTCACGGTGCGGATGCAGCGGAAACCCGGTGCCGGCGGCGATCACGTC
>Ga0213823_1001122_pt1 | contig 17561 bp, 6 predicted proteins | sample MC6MC0907MG_FD_179887 | JGI IMG/M metagenome (GOLD analysis project Ga0213823, IMG submission 179887) | Enriched soil aggregate microbial communities from Iowa State University, Ames, United States - MC6-MC0907-MG | ecosystem: Environmental > Terrestrial > Soil > Unclassified | place: USA: Iowa...
CCGCTGACGATGATCAGTGCCGCCATGATCAGGAAGAATGCGCCCCACCAGGTCTGGATGGTGTGCAGGGTCATCAGGATCGGCACGGTGAAGATCGTCCCGAGCACACCGAAGGCGATCAGGATCGGACGACGACCGATCTTGTCCGACAGACCCCCGATGATCGGTTGCAGGCACATGAACAGGAACAGCGTGGCGGCCGAAATGGTGGTCGAGTCGGAGATGCTCATGCCGACGGTGTTCACCAGATATTTCTGCATGTAAGTGGTGTAGGTGTAGAACGCCAGCGTACCGCCCATGGTCAGGCCGACCACGGTCAGCAGTTCTTTCGGGTGGCGCATCAAGGTGCGCATCGCGCTTTCCTTGGACTTCTCTTTCTTGGTGAACGACTCGGTTTCTTCCATGCCGCGACGCAGGTACAACGCAACGATCGCGCACAGTGCGCCGATGGCGAACGGAATACGCCAGCCCCACGCGTACAGCTGTTCAGTGGTCAGCATGTTCTGCAGCACGATCAGCACGCCCAGCGCGATGAGCTGGCCGGAGATCAGGGTCACGTACTGGAAGCTGGAGAAGAAACCGCGACGCTCCCTGGTCGCCATCTCCGACAGGTAGGTGGCCGAGGTGCCGTACTCGCCGCCGACCGACAGGCCTTGCAGCAAGCGCGCGAAGACCAGCAGGATCGGCGCGCCGATGCCGATGGTTTCGTAGTTGGGGCTGAGGGCGATCAGCAAGGAGCCGAAGCACATCAGGTAGACCGAGGCCATCAAGGCTTTCTTGCGACCGACCTTGTCGGCATAGAGACCCATCAGCCAGCCACCGATCGGACGCATCAGGAAGCCCACGGCGAAGATCGCGGCGGTGTTCATCAGTTGCGCGGTGGTGGAACCGGCGGGGAAGAAGGTCTTGGCGAAGTACAGCGAGAAAGCGGCGTAGACGTACCAGTCGTACCACTCGACCATGTTGCCGACCGAGCCGCTGAAGATCGATTTGATCCGGCTGGCGGTGGTTCTTTCTTTGGCGGGCGCGGCAGCCGACCCAAGGGGCAGGGCGTTGGAGTTATCCATTGAAGGATCCTTCGTTTAATTGTTTTTGTGGAGCGCGTTGGAACGCATCCTGCTGGGGCTATAGCAGGAGCTGTGCCAACGGGGGGAGGGCCGGTTTAGAGGGGGTGGAAAGATTTAATGAGCGGAAATCCGCTTATGGCTGGATTGTGGTGAGCGGAAAATTGCTCATTCGGGCTGATGGATAAATGCTGCCTGTGCGGGCCTCTTCGCGGGCAAGCCCGCTCCCACAGTGGTCGGTGGTGTTCACAAAATCTGTGTTCAGCACAAAACCCTGTGGGAGCGGGCTTGCCCGCGAAGAGGCCCGATCAGACACTGCAAAACTCAGCTGCCCGGAACAAACATCTCCCGGCTCAACCCATGCCGCTGCAGCTTTTCATTGAAGGTCCGGCGCGGCAGTTGCAACTCTTCCAGCACCGCTTTCACATCGCCCTTGTGCCGGGTCAGCGCCGCGCGCAGGCATTGCGCTTCAAAGGCTTCCTGCTGCGCGGCGAGGGACTGGCCCGGATCGATGCCCTGCACCGGCTCATCCAGCCCCAGCACCTGGCGCTCGGCGACATTCGCCAGTTCCCGCACGTTGCCCGGCCAGTCGTGGCTGAGCAGGTGGCTCAATTGCGCACCGCTCAACGGTGGAAAGGTGCGGCCGAGGCGCTGGGCGGCGCTGAAGGCGAACGACTCGAACAGCAGCGGAATGTCCTCGCGGCGATCACGCAGCGGCGGCAGGCGCAGTTCGGCGACGTTCAGGCGATACGCCAGGTCTTCGCGAAAACGTCCGGCCCGGGCCTCATCCAGCAGATCAGGTTTGGTCGCGGCAACGATCCGCAGATCGACGCGAATGCTCTGGTTCGAACCCAGCCGCTCCAGCTTCTGTTCCTGCAACACCCGCAGCAATTTCACTTGCTGAGCCAGCGGCATGCTTTCGATTTCATCGAGAAACAGCGTGCCGCCGTCGGCGTATTCCAGCTTGCCGATGCGCTTGCCGGACGCCCCGGTGAACGCGCCACTTTCATGACCGAACAACTCGGCTTCGAACAACTGCTCGGGAATCGCCGCACAGTTCAGCGCCACGAAAGGCTTGTCGGCGCGCGGGCCGAAATCATGCAGGCAGCGCGCGATCAGCTCCTTGCCGCTGCCGGTTTCTCCACGGATCAACACGTTGACCGGCAGCGCCGCCAGATCCAGCACCTGCCGACGCAAAGTCTGCATGCCACGGGACACGCCAAGCAGCGTCGCATCGAGGCGGGCGCGGTGGTCGGCTTGCTCGTGCAGGGCACGGTTTTCCAATACCAGGCGCCGCTTGTCGAGCGCCCGGCGCAAGCTGCCGAGCAGGGTTTCCGGGCTGAACGGTTTTTCCAGAAAATCGTAGGCGCCGTCACGCATGGCTTCGACCGCCATCGGCACATCGCCATGACCGGTCAGCAGTATCACCGGCAAATCGCTGTCACGGCGCTGCACTTCGGCCAACAATTGCAGACCACTGAGCCCGGGCATGCGCACATCGCTGAGGATCACCCCGGGGAAGTGTGCGGGCAGTGCCGCCAGGCAATCTTCGGCGCGGCTGAACAACTGCACCTCGAACCCCGACAGGCTCAGCCATTGCTCGACGGCGCTGCGAATGCTGCTCTCGTCATCGACCACCATCACTGAGTTGAGCATCAAATGTGTGCCTCCAGATCGATCGGCAGGGTCAGGCTGAACACCGCGCCCGCCTCGCCATTTTCCACGCTCAGGCGCCCGCCGGATTCATGCACGATGGCAAAGGATACCGCCAGCCCGAGGCCGAGTCCGTCACCCACCGGTTTGGTGGTGAAGAACGGGTCGAACACCTGATTCAAGTGTTGTTCGGCAATTCCGCCGCCATTGTCGATCACGCTCAGGCGCCACAATTGTTCATCCACCTCCAGGCGAATTTCCAGACGCTTGCACGGTTTGCCCTGCATCGCATCGAGGGCGTTGCGCAGCAGGTTGATCAGCACCTGTTCGAGACGGATCGCATCGCCACGCACCCAGGCCGGACGCGTCAGGTGCAGCACCAGACTGACCTGTTCATCACGCAGGCGCGCGTCGAGCAGTTGCAGCGACTGGTCAACCACGGTCGCCAGATCCAGCCGTTCGCGCAGGCCGCTGGGGCTTTTGCGGGCGAAGGTTTTCAGGTGGCCGGTGAGCGACGCCATGCGCGTGAGCATGTCGTCCACCGGTTTGAGCGCCTTGTACGCATCATCGACGCGGCCATGTTCGAGCAGCAGGCGCAGGGTCGCCAGTTGCATCCGTTGCGCGGTCAGCGGCTGATTGATTTCGTGGGCCAGTGCGGCGGACATCTGCCCCAGAGCCGCGAGCTTGGCCGATTGCACCAGACCGTCCTGGGCGGTGCGCAGATCGCGGGTGCGTTCTTCGACCAGTTGTTCGAGTTCCTCGCGATTGCGCTGACGGACTTTCGACAGGCGCCAGCGCTGATTGAGGAACAACAGCAGGAACACCAGCGCCAGCCACACTCCTGCGGCGGCCAGCCCGGCGTTGCGCAAATCTTCGAAGGCCACTTGCGGGCGCCGTAACAAGTGCAGGTTCCAGCCTTCGGCGGCCAGCGGCAGTGACTCCCACAAGTAGTCCGCCGTTCCGTCCGGGCCTTCGACCCGACGCAGATCGCTGTTGTCGTCGAAGTGGCGCAGCGACAAATGCGTCAGCGGGATCAGCGATTGTTTGTCGTACTGCCGCGTGCGCTTGATCTCGGCCATGTCGCGGCTGTCCAGCGGTCGCAGCGAGCGATAGCGCCAGCCGGGCTGGTTGGCGATGAAGATGATTCCGCGCGCATCACTGACCAGCAGCGTGTCGCTGCCCTGGCTCCATTCGCGCTCAAGCTCGGGGAACTCCAGCTTGACCACCATCGCGCCGAGAAACTCGGCATTGTCGCCGAGCACCGCGCTGGACAGAAAATAACCGGGGATGCCGCTGGTCACGCCCACCGCATAAAAGCGTCCGCTGCCCTGGGTGCGGGTCTGGCTGAAATATGGCCGAAAACCGTAGTTGTGACCGACGTAACTGCTCGGCAGGCGCCAGTTGCTGGCTGCCACCGCGAGGCCAGTGTGATCGAGCAGTTCAAGGGTCGAGGACTGCGCCGCGCCGTTGATCTGCTCCAGCTTCAGATTCAGCGCGTTTTGTTGTTCAGCACCCACCGGCCCGGCCAGCGCGCTGCGCAATTGCGGGTCCAGCGCCAGCACGGCGGGCAGGGCGCGATAGCGGTCAATCAGGGTGTGCAGCGAGTTGGCGTACAGCGCCAACTGCTGGCTGGCGCGAGTGGCGTCTTCCTCCAGCGCCTGACGTTCGGCGTGGCGGATGGCAAGGGTCGCGGCGATGGCCGCACCCGCAATGATCAGCAGGGTGTACAACGACAAACGCAGGGTACGGGAAGTCGGCAGCATGCTGGGCTAATGGATAAGGGGACGGGCGGGCACGATAGCATGTGCCGAAGTGGCTCGGCGCACTGTTCGGACGACCTCTGACGTCACACGTACGTTTCGCCGGCAGAGACCCGCTGAATGTATTTCGTCCGGGGCTTGGGGATGGGTTTAAGCCTTGAATTCTCAGTGACTTTGCTCTGCAGTTGTTGCAGGCGATTGTTCACGTCTGCGCCGATGTCGGGGGCGTCATCCATGACCGCTTGGGCCATCTCCAGCACCTTGCTGATGGCGTCGAACGGGTCGAGTCCGCTTCTCATGAGTTTGATGACCTCGCGTTGTTTGTCACCGGTAAGGGTCTGCAACTGGTCGTGGAACAGCGCCTGAGTTCGCTCGTGATATGCGTTGAGGGTATTGGTCATGTTTTTGATGCTTTCCAGCACCTCCGTGCCGCCATTGAGCAGATCAGTGGCGCCATCAACCACGCGGGTGACGGTATCACTGACGGTTTGCAGGCCATTCCTGAGTTCCTGGGTGCGCAGCGTTTGCGCGAGTTTCAAGCCTTTCTTGAAAAAGTAATAGCGCAGCAACGGGAAAACGACCATGCCCGCCAGCGTCCCCACACCACTGCCAATGGCATTGCCAACTCCTGGTAGTGCCGTGCCTATAAGTCCACCGATGGCGAGCCCTTTCCCCGCACCGTAAAGAACCGATTTGATGCCCTGGCGGGACTTGAGAAATTTGCCGAACGTCATGTTTTTGCGCAGGTCTTCGATGTCTGCGCCTTCGGGGATCAAATCGTCGAACTCGCGACTCAGGTTGTGTAATTGATCGGCCGCTGTTTCGGCTTTGTCGAGCAGACCGACCGCTCGTTTGGCCAGATCGAAAATAACCTTGTAGTTGCCCCTCCGGTCGACATGAATCGCCGGGTTGTTGCCGACAAAAGCGTACAGGTTCAGTCCGTCCACATCCCGGGCCGGATCGGCGCTGATCCAGCGTTGCAGCCATGGCGCGTAATATCGCGCGCCGTAATAGTACAAACCGCTGGCATCCATTTCCTTGCCCGAGTAACGGATCGTTTTGTAATCCGCTTCCACGGCTGAACGGGCTGCCCACCAGGCCGTTCCGCCGAAGGCGTAATAATGCTCCAGGCTGATCACGCCAGCGTGGTGGTCCAGTTCCAGCGAGCAGGATCCGAGGTGATCGTCGAGGCTGAAGCGCAGTTGATCGGCTTCGATATCCGCCGGTTGACCGCTGAGCCAATGCAGGCAACGCGCGCCCGGCAGCACGATGACATGCAGTTGCTGGCCGTCGCTGCGGCTGTGGATTTCCAGGCCTGGCAGGTAACGTACCTCGCGGCGACCGGTGATCGACGGCGTATGCCTCCGCGTGCATTTGTAAACGCGCTGACCCTGGCTGTAGCGATAGATTTCATCGTCGTCGGGCAGGCCGTTGCTGTGTTGCACCAGGGTGACGCGGGCCAGTTGATCGTAACTGTCCCATTCCAGAGGCAGGCCACCATGCTGCAGTTTCAGCTGGTTGCCGTGGCGGTCAAAGTAGTCGCCGAACACCGGTTCGGGGTCAGCGGCTTGGCAGCGCAGCCCCCGATTGCTGTTGGCGGCGATTTTCATCTGTTGTGTGAAGTTGTGGCCTTTGCGCACATGCACCAGTTCGACAAGGTTATTTCCCGCGTCGTAGTGATATTGCTCGCTGTAGTTGAAACGCCGCCCCGGGTCGATGGGTTCGATCGGTTGCGGCAAACCGGGTGACTGTTGCGGGATCTGGCCTTCGAAGCCGCGACTTTCGCTCAGCCGATACAGCGAGTCGTAGACAAAATGACGATCACCATCGACGCGTTGATTGGCGAAATACACCGTGGCCAGGGTGCGATCCTCGATACGCACGACATTGCCGACCGGGTCATAGGTGTAGTGCAAGTCCTGCAGCGGTTTTTCCTGATCCTTGCCGGCCAGCAGATTCAGCAGGCGACCGTCAGCGGGATCGTACACGCGGCGGCTGCGTACACCATTGCCGGCCCGTTGTTCGAGCGGTTGGCCGGAGGCGTTGTACGTGGCAGCGTCGACCACCGGTTGTGCCGCGTCAGCCCCGGCTATCCACAGCGAAGCCTGACGTAACTGGCCGGCGACATCGTAGCTTGAGCATTGCCGGTGACCACCGGCGTCGGTGACTTGCACCACATTGCCCTGCGCGTCGAAATCCATACGAGTGATGAAAGCCGTCGTCTCGCCAGACAGCGTAAGGGTTTCACTCGCTGCCTTGCCCTGCAGGCTGTAGCTGTCGATCACCACCGTAGCGCCCGGGTCGGCGCTTTCTTTCAGTTCACCGCGCAGGTTATGCCCGGGGTCGGCATTGTGGTCGGCATAGGTGTAGCGCTCGACATCGACTTGTGCGTTTTCAGTGACGGCGATCATTCGCAGCAGCAGGTCGTGTTCATTCTGCCAGTGGTTGCCGCGTTGGTCCCAGCGTTGCTGTTCCTCACCAGCGAAACCGGGCAGCATCAGTCGCCAGCCGGCGTCCACGCTGTCGATGCGTAGCGGTTGAGTATTTAGCCTGTAGATCGTTTGCAGATTGGGCTGCGATGCATTGTCGAGAAGGCGCGGGTCGCGCTGTGTCACCACCCGCCCAGCAGGATCATACTGATGCTGGCTGATGAGGGCCTGTGCCGGCTCACCTGCGATCTGGCGCAAGTATTCCACCTGGCGCACCTGCAAGAGCCGAGGGTCATGGCTGCGCAGGCTTGGGGTGTGGTGAAACAGCGACGCTGCCATTGTTTACTCCCAGTAGTCCAGCGCTATGCCGCCTGCTGTTTCTGTGCCAGATAGGCCGATACCCGACCCAGCAGATTTCTGGCGTGCTTGATGGTGGCTCGAGCAACGGTTACTTGCTGCTGCAGGTGGGCCAGATCGTTATCGGTGCGCTCCGGCATCTGGGCGATGCCGATCAGTTTCACCGGCGTGGGCGCTGCATCGGTCAGCGTATCGAAGTGTTCCTGAAGGCTGGCCTGCTGGCTGTCGAGGTAACCGGTCAACTCATCCAGCCGCGCGTTGAGAAGATCCAGATCTCCCTGCCCCCATGAGCCGTTGAGCGCTTCCGTGAGTTGGGCCATCTGGCGGGCGATGTTCAGGGACTGTTTCAGGTAGGGAATCTTGAGGTGTTTGCCCAAGACCCGAGCGGTGGTTTCCAGACCGATCTTCACCAAGCCGCCGGAAGTCTGCGGATTGAAACTTGTGAGGGTGCCCTTGAGCGAGTTCGGTGAAGCCTTGGCTTTTCCTTGCAGGCTTTTCACCGAGAGCGCGGCCTGATCCGGCATGATCGAATAGCCGAGCGTGGTTTCTTCACCGATCTTGTCCATGATCTTGACGGACGCCTCTGCGGCAAAAATGGCCCCAACCGCTGACGTCACGGGCACCACAACTGGCGCGGCGGGGCCGCTCAGGCTACCGAAGCCGGCGCCAACGGTGCCACCCAGTGCTCCGGCCTTGATCGCCACGGCAAACGTTGCCACGCTGAACAAGAGTTTTTTTGTGGCGGTCTTGTAAATGTCGCGAGTTCGCGTGAGGTTGTAGGGCTGATAGTTGACCTTCTGTAATTCACTGGTCATGTGAGTCAGCACGTTCGAGTACTCACTGATTTTCTGCTGTGCTTCGCTGGGCGTCTGTTCGGTGCCGCCGTTATCGGCATAGCGCAACGGGTTGTTACTGACCATCGCGTACAGGTTCAGCCCGTCGACATCCCCTGCCGGATCGGCGCTGATCCAGCGCTGCAGCCATGCGGCGTAGTATCGGGCGCCGTAGTAGTACAGGCCGCTGACATCCATTTCCTTGCCTGAATATCGAATGAACCGGTAACTCACTTCAATTTCCGAGCGCGTGGCCATCCATGCCGTGGCACCAAACGGGTAGTAACCTTCGTGGCTGATCACTTGCGCCTGTTGATCAAGTTCCAGCGTACAGGAACCCAGATGATCGTCGAGGCTGTAGCGGATTTCATCGGGTTTCTGCTGTGCCCAATACAGGCACCTGACATGCCCGATACCAATGTCCAGTTGAATGACGTGCAGCACTTCACCGTTGTCCTTCGAGCGGATTTCCAGCCCGGGCAAGTAGTGCGTCTGCAGAAAATGCTCGCTACGAGAGGTGAAGGTCTCGTGGCGCTTGAACACTCTCTCGCCCTGGCTGTACCGGTAGTGCTCGGCATCGTGCCGGCCGTCCTCGCGGTGGATCAGGATGCTGCTGGTCAGCTCGTCACGAGCATTCCAGTGCAAGGTTTGCCCCGGTTGCAATGCTTGCAGGTTGCCGTGGCGGTCGAACAAGCGGTCGAATATCGGATCGGGGTCGCCAGGCGCCCAGCGCACTCCGCGGTTGCTCTGCGGATCGATCAGCATCTGGCGGGTCTGGCTGGCACCCGCCCGCACATGTTGCAGTTTGATCAGGCTGCCGCCAGCGTTGTACGCATAGGTCTGGGTGTAGTTGAGGCGGTTGTTCGGGTCGCTCGGGTGTGGCAGTCCCGGAGTGTCGGAGAGCGGCGCTTCGTCATGTCCGGTCGCGCGGGTCAAACGGTATAACGAGTCATAGCCGAAGGTGCGGTGGCCGTCGATCAACTGGTTGGCGAAGTAAACCGGCTGAAAACAATGGTCGTCGATGCGTACGATATTGCCGACCCGGTCATGGAAATATTCGAAGCTTTGCAGCATCGAACCGGCGTCCTTGCGGCAGATATGGGTGCGCAACCGACCGTCGGCCGGGTCATACGTCCAGAGGCTGCGCACGTGGTTGCCGAGTAGCTGTTCGATGATTTGACTGGCCGCGTTGTATTGCGCCTGGATCAATACCGATTGCCACTCGGTGTGACCCTTGAGTTGCAGGCGAACCTGCTTGAGTTGTCCGGCCAGTCCGTACTGCGACTGCTGTCGATGCTGACCGGCATTCGTCTGCTCCAGTACTGCCCCCAGCGGACTGAATACACGTTGGTCGGTGAAGGTCTCGCCGTCGTGGAAAGTGCGGGTTTCAGTCTGTGACTGGCCGGACAGGGCATAGCTGTCGGTACGCAGCGTGACGGCTTGGTCTTTGTGTTCGAGCAACCGGCCGCGCAGGTTGTGCCCGGCATCCGCCGTGGCGTCGGCGTAGGTCAGTACCTCGACTTCGGCCCCGTTTTCCTCGACGGTCATCAAGCGCAATTGCGGGTCATAGCTCATGCGCCAGTGGCTGCCACGGGCGTCCCAGCGCTGCAGGGTTTGACTGCCAGGTCCAGGCAGGCTCAGGCGCCAGCCGGCGTCGACGCTGACGATTTTCAACGCCTCGCCATTCAGTCGGTAAACCGTGGTCAGGCAAGGCACGGGGAGGCGCGGGTCCCATTGTTCGATCAGGCGGCCGTTGGAGTCGTGGCGTTGGCGGGTGATCCGGGATTCGACTTCGGCACCCACCACCGCCCGCAGGTAAGCAACGTTTCTTGCCGGCAGCCCCCTGGGATCGTGAGCCGACAGGGCAGGCGTTCGCCAATGCACTGAAGGATTCATGCGCGCACCTGCGTGCAGTGATTCATTTCAGGCCGCTCTTTTCTGTTGCATGTGTGAAGACACTCTAGGCAGTAACTCAAGGACACGATTCATCTTGCCTAGCACGGCGGTTTCACTCTGCGCGAGACGGTAACGGGTGCCCTGTGCCGTGGCTATGTTTTCTCGACCGAGACCTTCCAGGTCTTCCAGTGCCTGGTCCGACAGTTCCTTGCGGGAATTGAGGTGGTCGGCGACCAGTTCGATACCTTGTTCAACCAGATCCAGATCGCGTTGCCCCAGCGAGTCATTGAGTGCTTCGGTCACTTCGACACTGAGACGGAAGAAGGCCAGAAATTTTTCCAGATGTGTGCCGCCCGTTAACACATCTGCGGCTCCGATGGCGCCTGCAATTAATATTTCCTTGTTTCCGTCGATGCTGTCCGGGGCATATTTTGAGAACACGGATTTTATTTTCGACATCCAGCTTTTGGGTTTGGCTTCCATGTTCAGACGACCCACGTCGTAATCTGCACTATCGGGCAAAAGTGCATAGCCGAACGAGTTGTCCTCGCCGAGTTTGTCGATTTGTGCGCCTGTAATGTCAGCGGCCAGTGCTGCGGTGCCTATACCAATGGCGATGCCTGTGACCGGGTTTAAGGTCAGCAATGTTCCGGCGGCTGTGCTGGCGGTAAACGTTGTAGCTGCGACGATGGAGGAGGCCAGAACATTGAGCAGGGTCAGGACAGCCTTCTTGCCACTGGAGAGGTAGATATCCTTGACGGAGTTCAAGTGGTTGAATTGATAGATCGATTTATCCAGCTCTTTTGTGACAGTGGCGAGCAAATTCTCATAGTCCGCCACGACTGTTAATAACTCGGAAGAGGTTCGCTGGTGCCCCTGCGTATCGAAATAGCGCAGCGGATTATTGCCAACGAATTCAAACAGATTCAGCCCGTCCACATCCCATGCCGGATCCGCACTGATCCAGCGTTGCAACCACGGCGCGTAGTACCGAGCACCGTAGTAATACAACCCGCTGACATCCATTTCCTTGCCTGAATAACGCAGTGTCTTGTAGTCAACCTCGACAGCCGAGTCGGCGCTCAGCCACGCGGTCGCGCCGAACGGGTAATAGCCTTCGTGGCTGATCAGGCGTGCCTGCTGGTCCAGTTCCATCACGCATGAGCCCAGGTGATCATTGAGGGTGTAACGCAACTGGTTGGCGGCAATGCCCGGCGGTTTGCCGTTGAGCCAATGCAGGCAACTGACATGACCTGAGCCGACGGCGAGGCTGATGACGTGCAGCTCCTCACCGTTGTCCTTGCTGCGGATCTCCAGTCCGGGCAGATAGCGCACCTCGTGGAAATGCCGGTTGGAACCGCTGTAGGTGTCATGGCGTTTGTAGACACGCGCGCCCTGGCTGTAGTGATAGAACTCGGCGTCATCCAGGCCGTTTTCGCGTTGGACCAGGGTCACCGAGGCCAGTTGATCGCGGGTGTCCCAGCGCAGTGCCTGTCCCGGTTGCAGGGCCATCAGGTTGCCGTGGCGGTCGAATAGCTGATCGAAATCCGGTGCCGGATCACCTTCTTTCCAGCGCACACCGCGATTGCTTGCAGGGTCGATACGCAGCTGACGGGTCTGACAGGCGCCGTCGCGCACATGGCACAGTTGCGTCAGGTTGCCGCCGTTATCGTAGCGGTAGGTCTGCAGGTAATTGCGCCGGTCGTTGGGGTCGCTCGGTTGCGGTCGGCCGGGGAGGTCGCCGGGGGCCGCGTCGTCGTAACCGCTGGCGCTGATCAGGCGGTACAGCGAGTCGTAACGGAACGCACGTTCGCCGTCGACCCGCTGATTGGCGAAATGGCTGGGCGTGAACGCGTTGTCGAGGATGCGTGTCGGGTTGCCGACCGGATCGTATTCATAGCTGATGTCCAGCAGGGGCGGCTGCGCATCTTTTTGCGCCCATTGCCGCTGCAGACGCCCAGTGGTTGGCTCGTAGTCCCAGTGGCTGACAATGCCATTGCCGGCCTGTTGTTCGATGATTTGTCCGACGGCGTTGAAGTGCGTGTCGAGCAACACGTCCTGCCAGTCGTCGTCGCCGGCCAGTAGCAGTTGCAACTGCTTGAGCTGACCGGCGACGTCGTAGCGCGATTGCTGGCGGTGGCCGCCGGCGTCGGTCTGTTCCAGCATCGCGCCCAACGGGTTGAAAATGCGCTGGCTGACAAATACCCGGGCGTCGGCAAAGGTGCGGCTTTCGCGCAGTGGCTGACCGGCCAGGCTGTAGCTGTCCAGGTGCAGACTGCCGGACGGGTCGACCTGTTCCAGCAATTGTCCGCGCTGATTGTGATCGGCCGGGGCACTGGCATCGGCATAGGTGAAGGTTTCACTGAGCGGGTCGGCGCTGTTGCTGATCCCCACCAGGCGCAGCGACTCATCGTAGCGGCTGCTCCAGTGCACACCGCGCGCGTCCCAGCGCTGCAAGGCTTGTCCGCCCAGCCCGGGCAGGCTCAGGCGCCAGCCGGCATCGACGCTGCTGACTTTGAGTGGCTGGCCGTTGAGGTCATGAATGCTGATAACGCTGGGAGCGCTCAGGCGCGGATCGAACTGTGCCACCAGACGCCCGGCAATATCGTGCTGTTGGCGGGTCACCAAAGCCTCGGCAGTCGCATCGGCCAGTGCGCGCAGATAGGCAACCTGACGCAACGGCAAGCCGCGACTGTCGATCACAACGAGTGACGGCGTGCGCCGATGGAGGTTGGCGCTCATCAGTGCAATGTCCGCGGCAAGGCCGATTCCGGCTCAGCGGATTTGTCGGTGTCGTTGAAATCATGTTTGGTCTGATACCACGAATGGTAGTCCTCGAGAGAAAAATAACCCTTGGCGTTGATCAGCTTGACCGGACGCCCGAGCGGGTCATAGAACAGTTGATCGAAGTAACCGTACCGTCGCAGGGATTGATCATTGACGTAGCCATGGGTGTCGGCAAAAAACGGCCGGAACTGCCGTACCGCCAGCCCCTTGTTGTTGTATTCGACCCGTGCACTGACCCGCCAGCGCGACTCGGCGTGCTCCTCGCGCAACTGCCCGCGATCGACGATCAGCGAACCATCGGCAGCCACCGCATAGGCGATTCCGGGCTCGACCTGTTGCAGGGTTTGCAACGCGCGACCAAAGCCGTCCACGTAGCTGATGATGATCTGCACTTGTGCCGCCACGGAGTCATCGGGGTAGCGGTCGGCGCTAAGCACCACGCTGTGCACCGGTTTGCGTGCAACCGTGCTGATGAGTTCGCGCAGTGCCTGTTCGGCGGGAGTCGGCGACGTCAATTGCGCCAGCCGCCGGCGCGCGCTGGCGCGAATGTGCAGGCTCGGCAACACATCGCCGCTGGCCAGCCATTGGTCAAGCAGCTGCGGCGTTGCATAGGCCGCCGCAGGCAACTGGCCCATCCAGCTGAACAGATCCTTGCGCAAGGTGCTGGCAGCTTTTTGCACGGCCGCTTGCGGGTCGGCAATCGCCTGATCCGGGTGTGGATCTTCAGGTCGAAGGTATTCGCTGAGCGGACGGAAACCGGCGGGGAGCGCGTTTTCGGTGCCGAAAAAACTTGTCGCCAACGGTTGGCCGGAAGGTTCGTAAAGCGCTTCCTGAATGTTCTCGTTGGCATCGATGATGCGCACCGGCTGCAGGGCGTGGTAATCGTATTCGCAACGGGTGATGCAGCCGTCCGGCAGTTCGACGCTGATCATCAGCAGGCGATACTCGTCGTACTGCGCCTTGGTCCAGCCGTGGCTCAGGGTTTCGCGGTATTCAAGTACCCGGAAGAAATCCTTGGCAGCGGCGTATTTCGCGTAGTTGTAATGCGCGGACCAGAGGCTTTCTGCGTCCGCGTTTACCGCCGTGTCATCGAACAGTAGCGGCATCAGTGTGTAGCCGATCTTCACCAGCTCCTGCAGGATATCGAACGGTGGCGGCAGAACGTCGTAGGCGGCAAGAGCGGTCTTGTCAAAGCTGGCCATTTCCAGCGGCCCTTTCAGCGCTTCGAATTGCGCCGAGCCATCGGGCAGCAGACTGCCGTCCGCTTTGTTGATGTAGCGCTGCACGGATTGCCCGGTCAGCACCCGCAGGGCATTCCACTCGGGCGAGCGGACATGTTCCTTGAGCAGATCCCATGTCACCTGTTGCGGTTCGAGGCACGACGGTAGTTTGCCTTTGGGCAGCACCAAGGCATTGCTGCGTTGCTGCCAAGGCAGGCCGAGTCGCCATTCATAGAGCCTCTCGTCCAGATCAATCGAGCGCGCGCGCGTTTCGTTGAGATAAAAAAACTGCTGCGCCGGGTCATGCGCATCCCGCCACCACTGTTGTTCGTCCGGGTCGCTGAAGGGCGGTGGATCGCCGGGCAGGCGCCGTCGCGCATAGCTGATGGTCAGGCTGTGCGTGGCGTGGCCGTATTTGCTGCTGTTGATCAAGACTTCATGGCGGCATAACGGGTCGTCAATGAAACCATCGTACTGATAGCTGATTTTTTCCAGGGTCTGCACCAGCAGCACGCCTGCCGGCTCTCGCAGATCGGCGGGCTGGACATCACGCACCAGGTAACGAAATTCTTCAACGGCGTAGAGCCGCGCATTGGCTGGTTCGTCAGTGCCGGTCCAGGTTTCGATGCGGGCGACGGCACCGACCAGCGCGCGTGCGATTTTATAGCGTACGTCTTCGTCGTCTGGCGTGACCGGTTCATCGCATTCATCACTGTCGTGATAGCGGCTGAAGACTGTTGGTCGCAAGTCAACGGCCTCACTGTCACCGTTGAAGTAGCCGTGTCTTGGCCGGTCCATCGCCTGCCCGGTCAGGTACCAGGTACAGATGCGCACTGGTGCTGTGAACCCTGGTTCTTCATCGCCTGTGGCACGTTCGCTGTCGGTCTGTTGCCGGTAACCGAAGCCCCGAAACTCACGCTCGATGCTGTCGTAGACGCCTTCGCGATAGAGGCATGATTGCGTCAGGCAGTTACCGGTAATTTCATCCAGCTGGCGTTGCCGGCTGACGACTTGAACCGCGAACGGTAGATGGCACACCGGCGTTTGGTCGGGATGGTCGGTAAGCCACTGCTGTTTTTCGTCCAGCCACTCCTGGGCCGAGCTGCGATAGACCACCTGCGTGGCGCAGCCCATGTTGTTGTTGGTAGCGGTCAGCAAGTAAGGCTTGGCCGCGACAAAGTCGTAGCGCCAGTGCTGCGGGTTCATGTGCGGCACCGTCAGGATCAGGCTGGCACAACCCAGGCCTTGCAGGTCGGCGAAACTGACCTGACACAGGCGGTCATAGCTCACGCCTTCTGGCCACGGCACGAAGAGCGGCGTTTGTTCCAGGCCATTGCCGCCGCGATTGAGGTAGATCTCGAAGCCGGCGCTTTTCAGATAAAACAGGGCCGGCGCGCCAGAGCCGTCGATGTCGGCGATCCGCACTTGCTCGACGTTGAATTCGTCATACAGGAAGGGCAGGGCACTGATCACCCGGCCTTCGCCGAATTTGCCATGCCCCAGATTGGGCCAGCATTTGATTTCGTTGTGGCGGATCCGGCACAGCTCGCTCATGTCACTGCCGAGCATGTTGCCCAAAAGCACCAGTTCTGTGGGAGCGTTGCCGAACAGCGGCAAGCTGTCCTCATCGTCTTCGCGAGGCACCTCTTCGGCGCTGGAAAAACCCTGCTCCCGGCGGTTGGCATACAAACGCACCGCACGCGGTCCGATCATTGCCAGCGAGTTGAGGCCATCACCGACCAGGTCGCCGAGCTGCGAAAGCGTGTTGAAAAACTCCAGCGGCATACCGGCAAACTCGATGAACGGTGCCCAGCCGCGGTCGGCATTCAACGTGCGATACCCACTGATGCCCGGTTGGGCAACGATCCAGTTCAGCCGCCCGTTGCCGATCAGGTCGAGCAAGATCTGCCGGGCGGCGTCGCGCCTGGCGATCGGGATCTGCTCCAGTTGATTCCAGGTCCCATAGGTGATGGCGTCTGGTCCAGACGTTGCACGTCGCGGTTCGCGGTAATACCACCACTGATCGTCGCAGCAGAGAAAGCCCGGTACACCTTCGCCGTACAGATCCACGCACTGATAAAACTGCCCATCCTCAATACCCGGCATGTTGTCTTCGGCGAACATCCGGGTCGGGGTTTTGTTGATCTCGAAGGGCGAATAGTCAAATTCCACCGGCGGTGTCGTCTCCAGAGCGCCGCTGGCATCGAAGGCCTGATAATGAGCGGCGGTGATCCGGTTGTATGTCCACGGATCAGAGGGCAACGGGTATTCCAGCAGCAGCCGCTGCACCAGCAGCGGCTCCTCACCGACAGGCCGCGAGAAGTTGTGGAACATCAGGATTTGTCGGCAAAGGCGCCGTGTGCCCAGCTCGAAACCCTGCCCGAAGGTGGAGAACGGGTCCTGGCGTTTATCCCAGACTGCCAGACTGTCGCCACCGTACACCGGAGCCTCTGTCAGTGAACGGGTGCGCTCGCCGTAGTCGAACAGCAGATGGAAATGCCAATCCAGTTCGGCCGGATCATCCACGGTCCAACTATACAAATGCTGGCTGGCAGTGACGTTGCCATAGAACACTGCGCGCAAATAGCGCTGGGCGCGGTAATCGTGAATCGGGTCGGGATCCTGATCATCGGCCAGGTAATCGAAGCAAATATGCTCGCCATGCGGGTTCATACTCTCGCACAGCAGCCAGCTGCCGACGCGCAGTGCATCGTCCGGATCGGCCCGGCGCGAGGCGCTGGTCTTGCCGTATACCTGCAGCGAGCCGTCTGCCCCGTGGATCAGCCAGAAGGGTGGCTCGGCTGCCGTTTTTGTCGCACGTTGCCAGCGCTCGCGGAGCGCAAAGTCACGTTCGACCCGCGACCGGTAACGCACCACGTTGTGATAGCCGACTTCAATTCCGTTGTAGGAATTTTCAAGGCGCGACTTTAGTGTGCCGTCATCGTTGAGTTCCGGCAGCCACACCTCACCATCGTCACCGATGATTTCATCGAGATCGCTATAACGCGGTACCCCTTTTGCGGTACGATGGCTGATCTGAGCAATGCTCAGGCTCCAGCCGATGCCAAACGGCCCGTTGCCGGCCTGATTGCTGTAACTCAGTGACAGCCGTGGATCCCAGCCACGTCCGGCGGACAGCGGCAGTGGCAGTTCAAATGAAGCCGCGCCAGTGGCGCCAACCGCCCCCCAGCTTTTGCCGATCGTGGTGATCGAGGCGCTGCTGGCGATGGACGGGGTGATGATGCTCAGCTCTTGATCGGCCATGGTCGGATCCATTGCACACGCGAAGCACGTGCGTGGACAGACGCTACCAACAAGTGGAGATCTCGTAACCTGTCAGATCTGACAGGTGCCAAAGAGCCATTAATGTGCAGGGTGCCCCGCACGGACAGGCGGGCACAAAAAAGGCCGGCCCGTCATATGACGGGCCGGCCTTTTTTACAGCTGCGAAACGCTTACTGCACTTCTACCGCCAGGCTTTCGGCGATCTTCTGTTGCCAGATCGCCGGGCCGGTGATGTGTACCGACTCACCGTTGCTGTCCACCGCGACGGTGACCGGCA
>Ga0213823_1001127_pt1 | contig 17530 bp, 17 predicted proteins | sample MC6MC0907MG_FD_179887 | JGI IMG/M metagenome (GOLD analysis project Ga0213823, IMG submission 179887) | Enriched soil aggregate microbial communities from Iowa State University, Ames, United States - MC6-MC0907-MG | ecosystem: Environmental > Terrestrial > Soil > Unclassified | place: USA: Iowa...
ATGGGCAGATGGAGAAGCTGGCCAACCTGGAGCAACTGCCAGCGTACGGGTTCCTGGTCAGCTGCTTCCCTTACAAGATCCGCCATGCTTCGGCGGGGTTTGTCCGCGCCGTCGCGATATTCGAGTAGGCATACAGCACGGGAACCGGAATCTTGGTACCGCTTTGGCGGCCACAGGCACTCAGACGCTGGAATTCGGCTTGACTGACCGGCAGCACGTAACCGCCATACCGGCCCTGCATATCCAGAACGCAACGGCTGCTGTCATGTTCCTTTGACTTGGCTCCTCAGCAACTGCATTTGCTGGCGGTAGTCAGTGGTGACCTGGCGTGCCTGCTCCGGGTTGTTCACCACCTTGGGGGTGATCAGCACGATCAGCTCGGTACGGTCGCGACTTTTGGAGCTGCTGCCAAACAGCCAGCCGAGGCCTGGAATTCTCGACAGCCCGGGTACATGGGTCTCTGACTGGGTGTTGTCCTGCTTGATCAGGCCACCGAGCAAGACCGTCTGGCCACTCTGCACCGCTACCTGGGTCGACACCGCCCGGCTGGAGATGCGAGGGTTGGGCTGGGTGGTGGTCACCGCGCTGTCATCGGCGTCGCTGACCTGCTGCTGGATGTCCATGTACACCAGCCCGCCTGGATTGATGCGCGGCACCACGTCGAGAATCACCCCGGTCTGCACATATTCGACGCTACTCAGGGTGGTGTCAGAGGTGCTGGTGTTGACGGTGGTCTGGCTGATCGGAATGTTGTCGCCGACCTGGATCTGCGCCTGCTGGTTGTTCAGTACCACCAGCGATGGCGCCGACAGCACCTGGGTCAGGCCACGGGTCTCCAGGGCGCGCAAGGCGACTTGCAGGTTGCTGCTGACGAACGAGTAGAACATCGAACTGCTGCCCAGCGCCACGCCACCGGCGCCCAAGGCGCCTTGGCTGCCGCTTTCGTTGGCCACGCTGGTGCTGGAGGAATTGCCTGCCAGGCGGCCCAGATACCACTGCACGCCCTGGTCGAGATCGCCGCTGAGCTTGACCTCGAGGATGCGGGTTTCGATCTGCACTTGCAGGGGGGGGCTGTCCAGGCGCTTGATCGCGGCTTCGATTTCTTTCCACTGTGCCGGTCGGGTGCGCACCAGCAGCTGGTTGCTGCTTTTCTGCGCCGTGATGCGCACCGACTCGGCAAGGCTCTTGGCATCGCTTTCGCCCGCTTCTGCGGACGCGCTACCTGTTTCGCTGTCGCTGCCTTGGTCGGAGGGCTCGTCGTACGCTTCGCTCTGCTCGTCGTCGGCCTTGTCAGCCTGGGCGGTCATACCGCTGCCGTTCAGGCCCTGGGTGCCGGTGCCGTTCAGCGAGGTCAGGCTGGTGGTCTTCAGGCCTGGGGCGACCTTGGCCGCCGTGTCGTCGCTGACCTTGCCCGAACCGTATATCTGGCGCAGGTAGCGCGCCAGGTCGGCGGCCTTCATGTTGCGCACGTCGTAGACGAACAGCTGCGGCTCGTTGCCACCGCCTTCGTCGATGGTCCGAATCCACTCGCCGACCTCTTGCAGGTACTGCGGCTGCGACGAAATAGCGACAATCGAGTTGGTCCGCTCGTTGGGCATGAACTTGACCATATCGGACAACGGCATGCCGCTGTCCGGGCCGAACAGCTTCTGCAGTTGCGGCATCAGTTCGGCCACCGAGGCGCGCTGCAGGCCGTACACGCCGATCGACATGCCTTTGAGCCAGTCGACGTCGAAGGTGTCGATGGTGTCCTGGTAGTTGGCCAGTTCCTCCGGGGTGCCGGCCAGGCTGATCACATTGCGCGCCGGGTCCACCAGCAGGAAGGCATTCTCACGCACGAACGGCTGCAGCAGCTTCTGCATTTCGCTGGCCCCGATGTAGCGTAGGTTGAACAGCCGCGCAGCCAGGCCGCCTGGGGGCTGCGCCACGGCGACTTCTGGGACCAGCTTACCGGCCACTGCCTTGTCGGCGGGCAGGATCACGTAGCGGTCGCCTTGGCGGATCATGGCGTTGTCGGTCCAGGACAGCAGCGTTTCCAGAATTGACAGCGCCTGCTGCTTGTTCACAGGTTTGGAGGTGGAGAAGCTGACACTGCCTTTCACGCCCTGGCTGATGCTGTAGTTTTCATGCAGCAGATCGCCCATCACGCTGTTGATCACCGCCTCGATCGGCTGGTCGGTGAAGTTGAAGACGATATCGCCCTGGTCGCTGGCGGCTCTGGCCGCCGGCCTGCTGGCGGGGCGGGTGAAGCGCTGGTTGCCCTGAATGATCTGTCGGGTGGGCGCGGTGCTCTCCCTGGGCGCAACCGGGGTGTCGTCCGGTTTGCTCGCCGGCGCCGGCGCATCGGCACCTTCCAGAGCTTCCTGCAGCAGCGCCGGGTCACCGTGTAGATCTTGCCGCGGCAGGGCGCAGCCGGCCAATGTGACGGCAACACTCAGGCCCAGCAAAGGAGCCCGCAGGGTAAGGAGAGAGAAACGGGGGAAATGCGGCATGGTCATGGTGTAGTCGTACGCGGAAGGGTGATGGCGGGAGTGGTGGAGGGCGGCGGCAGACGCAGCAACGGCATGCTGAGCGTTTGGGTTTGCCCGGCGCGGGTGAAGGTGGCGCTGGTGGTGCCGAGCTGGCTCAAGGTCCAGCCACTGGCGAGGGTGCTGCCCAGGGCGACCTTGGTTGTCGGTTTGCGGCCTTCGCGCAGGTATGCGAAGCGGCTTTCTCCGTCCAGCAGCACACCGCTCAAGATCATGCCGGCAAGCGCCGGAGCCTGCCCTTGCGGGCCATGGGCGTCCGGCTGGCGGCCCGGGCTGAACAGCGGGTGCAGCCACACGGCCGCCAGCTGCGCTTTGCCCGGCTCGACCAGGCGCACGGGCGGCTGGCTTGGCGCGGTGTTCGAGCGTGCATGCGCTTCGAACCAGTGTGGCTGGGCGGGTGTCGCGAACACCCAGGCTACGCTGGCCAGCAGCGTCACGTTGGCGGTCAGCAGTGCCAGGCGCATGGCCGGTACTTTCATGGCTGGCCCCCTTGGCCTGCTGCCTGCAGGTAGCCGCGAATCAGCAGGTGCACTTCAAGGTGCCCGGCCGGGCTCTGTGCTGCAGCGCTGGTGCTGCGGCGGATGCTCAGCTGCTCGATGAACAGGCTCGGCTGGCCGTACTCCAAGGCATGCAGCAGTGCGGCCAGCGGTTCGATGGCGCAGGCCAGGGTCAGGCTGACCTTGACCGGCCGATAGGGCTCGGCCTGGGCATCATCGCGTTCGGCGGGGGCAATCGGCATGCGCTGGGTCACCTCGCAGCCTGCACCGGTCGAGGCCTGGCGGCGGACCTGCTCGACGGCGTATTGCATGAGATCGGCAGCCACGGCGTTGGGGTCGTCACCGGGCAGCAGGCTGTTGCGCTGCGCCGGGTCGTTGCGCGCCTGCCTGAGGCGCGCTTCCAGTTGCGGCTGCTGAAGCATCAGGCTGGCGTAGCGACGTTGTTGTTCACGCAGTGTCTGCGCCTGTTCGTCGAGGTCGCGCAGCGGGGCAAGCAGCAGGCTGTCGACGAACAGGTACCAGCCGGCCCAGAGCAACAGGCCGAGCGCGCCAAGCGCGACGATCTTGCGTTCCCTAGGGTTGAACGGGCGCATGGGGCACCTCCCGCTTGAGCTGGGCGCTGATCGAAAAACGCTCCTGGCCCGTGGCTTTGTCCGGCAGGATCACCCCCTGGAACTGGGCATGCTCCAGGGTCTTGCAGGCCTTGACCTGGGTGATCAGGGCGCTGCTGCGCGCGCTCTGGCCGGAGAACGTGACCTCGCCGGTTTCGTGGACTTCCAGTTGCTCGATCCAGGTTTCGTCACCCAGGCAAGCGGTGAGGTCTGCCAGCAGCGCGCTGACGGTGGGCTGGCCGGCCTTGCGGCTGGCCAGGTACGAGGCGGCGCCGACGCTGCTGTCGAGTGCCTGGCGCAATTGTTCAATGTGCTGCACCGCCTGGCGCTGGCTGGCCACTTGCTGCTGCATGGCCGCCACCAGGCTCTGGCGCTGGTCGATGAACCCGCCGGCCAGAAGCAGGCAGCAGGCCGCCAGGCTCAGCCACAAGCCCTGATCTAGGCGGGAAGGGCGGGCCAGGCCGGTATCGCTGCCTGCGGGTAGCAGGTCCAGCCCCAGGCGCTGGCCGTCGCTGCCCTGAACGTCAATGGCCACCAGTGGCAGGTTGCGTTCACGGCACGCTTCCAGCAGGGCATCAAGGCGCTGGCGGGCGATCGCCACCAGTTCGACCTCGGCGTTCGGTGGCTGTCGGCGCACCACCCGGGCGACGAAGTGAACCTGTTCGGCGGTATAGGGGGTGTACTTGTCGATTTCGTAGGTCAGCACTTCCCCAAGGTTGCGCGTGGCCGCCAGCGGCAGGCTGATGCGCTGCGCCAGCACTTGCCGGGGATCGAGCACAAGTACAGCGGGGTAGCTGGCCTGAAGCTCGGTTGGCAAGGGCCAGCGCAGTACCTGCGGCGCATTGCGCCGACCGAGGCGTTCGGCCAGCACGGCCGGTAACAGGCCGGTCAGCTCCATGCGCCAGGCCAGCAGCCAGCGCCTGGCAAGGCTCCGTTGCCAACCTGCAGCGCAGGATCGCTGGTAGGCGGCAAATGCTGCCGAGCAGCGTGGGGGCACGAGGGTCATTCCTGCCACCGCAACACGCGATACGGTTTGCCACCCGCGTGGGCCGGTAGCAGGACGAAGGTGGCCTGCACATGCGCGGCAAAGCCACCTGCCAGGGTCGCCTCGCTGTAGACGCTGAGGATCTGCCCGGGGTCGGAGGCCTGGCCTTGGCCCCGGCGAAGGCCGAGCGCACGGGCCAGTTGCGGCTCGACCAGGCCCGGGTCGGGCTCGGCGGTGCCGGCCCACACGGTTATCGACGGCAGCACGCGCTGGTAGAGCGCATAGTCCATGCGGGGCAGTTGGCGAAATTCTTCGAGCATTCGCAGGGGTACCTGGTTGCGCCTCGTCCTTAAAGCGTGGGTGATGGTTTTGGCCCGAGCGGCGCTGGCGCCAGCGGCGCGCAGCAGACGTTCGAGCGGTGCGACCGGGGTCGCGTTGAGGTCGAGCTTGCCGCGTTCGCTGGTAACCCTGATGCGCAGGGTGCTGCCGGCGAACTGCTCGGCATGCAGTTGACCATCGGGCTGCCAGCGCTGGGGCCCGCGCCCCAGCAGATTGGCCACGGCCAGCTCCAGGCCGGCCTGTGCGGCCAGTGCCGCCTGGGTCTGGCGGCCTTGCCAGAGGGCCTGGCGCTGTTGCAGTTGCACGGCCACGGCCAGGCCACCGAGCAGCACGCTCAGCAGCGCGATCACCCACAACGCCAGCAACAGCGCGGCACCGCGCTGGCGCTTCACGGCCGGCCTCCGTCGCCGGAAAGGTCCAGCAGCAGGTTCACCTGCAGGGTGGGCCAGGCTTGCTGGCTGCCGTGCAGGCGCAGGTCCACCCGTATTGCCCGCGGCACCCGCTCTGGCCAGGGCCATTGCGTCAGCCAGCCGGTCGCCTTGCCCAGCGGGGTGTAGCCGCGGTAGTGCAGGCTTAACGCTTCGACGCCATCCAGCAGCCGCTGTGGCTCGCCCCACGCCTGCAGCTGTCGGCCATCGAGCCTGGCCAATTGCACTTCGAGGCGATGGCCGCTTACCCGCAGGCGTTGGCGGTATAACCCGCCCCCCACCGAGCTTGGCAGTGGCGCATAGAACAGCACGCTGTCGCCGGCACCTTCGAAGGTGCTGGTGTGACGGCCTTCGGCCGTGCGCCCGGTCAGCGGCAGTACCTGGCTCAGGGACTGGCGCAAAAAACGTTGTGCGGCGCGGCGTTCATCCAGGCTGTCGCTGTAGCGCTGGGCTTTGGCCACTGCGCGGGTCGAGGCTACCAGGGCGCTGCCGACCAGGCCCAGCAGCAGCCCCAGCAAGCTGATCACCACCAGTACTTCCAGCAGGGTGAAGCCGGCCTGGCGCTTCATTGCCCCGCCTCTGAGGTGCGGGCTCGCAAGGTACTGTAGTGTGAGGCGTGACGGCCTTCACCGACCGTCAGGTCGAGCCGGTACAGGGTTATGCGCCCTGGCGAAGTCACTGCCTGGCTCACCTCCAGGGTCCACGGCAGGCCTTGCCAGCGACCACGCTGCGGGCCGGGCTCGAGTGCGCCGAGGTCGAAGTCATCGATCAGCGAGCGTGCGGCACTGTCGTGTCGGTCGGCGCGCGCCACCTGTTGCAGCGAGCGGCCACTCTGGGCGAAGGCGCCGAGCAGGACCGACGCGGCGATCACCAGCAGGGCGATAGCGGCGAGCATTTCCAGCAGGGTGAAGCCGCGCTGCCTGTTCATGGCAGTGCCTTCAGCGTCACGCGGCCGGTCAGCCAGCCGACGTCGATGCGCCAGCGCCGCTCGCCACGGGCAATCTGTATGTTGCCGCCGCTGGCAGCGCCATCAGGGTAAAACTCGAATGCGGCGCCCAAGCCTTCGGCGGTGTTCAGGCGCACGGTGAAATCTTCAGGCCAGCCGGCGGGTGCATGCCCGGCCATCAATACCTGGCGCCGCTGCAGGTCGAAGCCGGCACGCACGGGCCGGCCGCTGCCGATTGCCTGCACGCGCGCACTGCGCAGGGCGCTGACCATGTTCGACAGGGCAGTGCGTTCCTGGGCGCTGTGCAAGCCGCGGCCGACCCCGACCGCCAATATTGACGTGGCCACGCCCACCAGCACGATCACCAGCAACAGTTCGAACAGCGTGAAACCACGCTGGTGGGGCCGCGGCGCGCCCATGGTTACTGCCAGTTGCCCAGGTCGGCCTTGTAGCCTTCGCCGCCCGGGGCGCCGTCCTGGCCGAGGAAGATCAGGTCGAAGCTGCCATGCTTGCCAGGGTAGCGGTAGGCGAAGGCATGCCCGAACGGGTCGAGCAGGTCGGACGGCTTGGCGTAGGGGCCGGCCCACTGGCTAGCGGTGGCGGGCTTGTGTAGCAGCTGGTCGAGGTTGGCCGGCGGGGCACCGACGTCCAGGGCATAGCTGTCGACTTTCATGCTGAGGCTGGCCAGCTGCGCCTTGCCGGCGCCGTATTTGCCCTTGTCGACGTTGCCGCCGACCTGGCGCACAACGATGGTCGCGACGATGCCCAACAGGACGATGACCGCGAGCATTTCGAGCAGGGTGAAGCCCGCCTGGCGGGCGGTAGAACGGGAGCGGGAGCGCATGGGCGGTTTCCTAGATTGTGCTGGTGAGGCTCATGAGCGGCAGCATGATGGCGAGCATGATTGCTGCCACCAGTACCGCCATTACGATGGTCAGGGTCGGCACCAGGGCCGCCAGCAGGCGGTCGATGGTGCGTTTGCTTTCGATGTCGTACACATCCGCGACCTTGAGCAACATGGCGCCGAGGCTGGCGGATTGCTCGCCGACCTTGATCATCTGCAAGGCCAGGTCAGGCAGCAGCGGGTCGGCAGCCAGCGCATGAGGCAGGCTGCCGCCCTGGCGGACCGCTTCGCCAACCTGCCCGACGTGTTCACGCAACGCATGGTTGGCGCTGACATCGCGGCCGATCGACAGCGCAGCAAGCAGGGTGACGCTGTTGCTCAGCAAGGTGCCGAGGGTTCGCGCCAGTCGTGCGGTTTCGAGTTTCTGCAGCAGTGGACCGAGCAGTCGGCTGCGCCACAGCCAGCGGTCCTGGGCGATGCGCCGTTGCGGATTGCGGCGTGTCGCGAGGAGCAGGCAGAAGGTTGCGCTCAGCGTGCCCAGGCTGACCAGCCCCCAGGCGTTGACCACGTCGCCCAACGCCAGGATGGCCCGGGTTACCCAGGGGATCGGCACGCCGAGGTCTTGGAAGATCGGCACGAACTGCGGCACCACGTAGGCCAGCAGCAAGCCCAGCGAACCGATCACACCGATCACCAGAAACGCCGGATAGATAAGCGCGTTGAGCACTTCGGCGCGCAACGTGTGGCTGCGTTCCAGGTAGCTGGCCAGTTGCGCCAGGGTGATTTCCAATACGCCGCCGGCTTCACCGGCACGCACCAGGCTGGTGTAGAACGGGGTGAATGTCGCCGGATGCTCCTCGAGGGCCAGCGACAACGGCTGGCCGGCCTTGACCTGGCCCCGCACGCGTTCGAGCAAGGCCTTTGCCGCGGGCTTGCGCAGGTTCTTCAGCAAGGTGGCCAGGGCTTTATCGAGTGGCTGGCCGGCACTGATCAAGGTGGTGAGCTGCTGGGTGAAGCTGATCAGCTCGGCAGGCCTGAGCACACTGCGTTGGCTGCCGGCGCGCAGCAGGCGGCTGCCTGGCTTGAGGCTGAGCACCAGGAGGCCGCGCTGGTGTAACTGGCGTGCGGCCAGTGCCTGGTCGGTGGCCTGCACTTCGCCTCGCTGCTTGCGGCCTTCGCTGTCCAGCGCGCTGTAGGCATATACCGGCATCTCAGTCGCCACCCGTCACGCGCAGCACTTCTTCGAGCGAGGTGATGCCGGCCAGGGCCTGGCGCAGGCCTTCTTCGTAGAGCGTGACCAGGCCTTTGTCCCGCGCCGCAGCCTCGAGGCTCGCGGCATCGCTCTGGCGCATCAGCAGGCTGCGCAACTCATCGTCCATCACCAGCAGCTCGGTGATTGCGCTGCGGCCATGGTACCCCCCGCCAGGGCTTTGTTCGTCGGGGCGGTACAACAGGATCGGTCGCTGCTCGGTGTAACGCTGCAACTGGTGGCGCTCGACCAATTCTGCTGGTGCTTCGAAGGCGATGCGGGTGCGCGGGTCCAGGCGGCGCACCAGGCGCTGGGCGAGGATACCTTGCAGGGTAGAGGCCAGCAGGTAGCCTTCGACGCCCATGTCAAGCAGGCGAGTGATGCTCGCCGCCGCGCTGTTGGTGTGCAACGACGACAGCACCAGATGACCGGTGAGTGATGACTGGATGGCGATGCTGCAGGTTTCGAGGTCGCGCATTTCACCGATCATGATCACGTCCGGGTCCTGGCGCACGATCGAGCGCAGGGCGGTAGCGAAGCCCAGGCCGATCGCGGGTTTGACCTGGATCTGGTTGATACCGGTGAGCTGGTACTCGACCGGGTCTTCGACAGTGATGATCTTGCGTTCGGAGCTGTTCAGGCCGGACAGCGCGGTGTACAGCGTGGTGGTCTTGCCCGAGCCGGTCGGGCCGGTGACCAGAAAGATCCCGTGCGGGCGTGCCAGCAACTGCTCGATGCTGCGCAGGACTTGGGCGCTGATGCCGAGGCTGGCGAAGTCGAAGCTGACGGTCTGCCGGTCGAGCAGGCGCATCACCACCGATTCGCCGAAGCTGGTGGGTACGGTGGACACCCGCAGGTCGAGCTCGCGCCCCTGCATGCGCAGCATGATCCGGCCATCCTGAGGCAGGCGGCGCTCGGCGATGTCCAGGCGGGCCATGATCTTCAGGCGCGAAATGATCGCCGCGGCATAGCCACTGGGTGGTGCTTCGCCCTCGAGCAGCACGCCATCGACCCGGTAGCGCACCTTCAGCTGGCTTTCAAAGGGCTCTACGTGGATGTCCGAGGCGCGCTGGTCGACGGCATGCTGCAGCATCAGGTTGACCATGCGCACCACCGGCGCTTCGGACGCCATGTCCTTGAGATGCTCGATGTCGCCTTCGCTGACGCTTTCGTCGTCCAGCGCCTCGACCAGTGCGCCCATGGCCGAACGGCCGGCGCCGTACGCTTGTTCGATCAACCCGGCCACCTGTTCGGCAGTGGCGATGACCGGCTCGACAGCTTTGTCGGCGTGATAGCCCAGCGCCGACAGTGCGTAGGCAGACAGCGGAACGGCAGCCGCCACGCGCAGGTGGCTGGCGGTCTCGCTCAGGGTAACCACGCCATGGTGCCGGGCGAACCGCTCGGTGACAGCAGGCGCCATTTCTACTACTTCGTCAGCCAGGCGTGCGACGCCGAGCAAGTGAGCGTAGGCGGCTGCCATCTGCCCATCCTTGACCGCCCCCAGGCGCAGCAGCGTGTGCAGTTTTTCATCCTCGGAAATGCCCTGTGCCACACCCAACCGAACGGCGCGCTGTATATCAGCCGGTTGCAGTGCGCTTGCACTTAGCAGCCACTTACATATCGCGTCGGGTGTAGGGACTTTAAAGGTCATGGTGATGGCTTTATGCAATGTGCTGGCTATATGGCGGCATTTAATTAGTTGCTGATTTGAAGGTGGCCGGAGAATACGTCGTTACCTTTCGAGGCGCAATAGAGTGCGCAACGGGATAAATGCCTGATATTAAGCGTTGACTTTCCTGGCGGCGACGGGAGCTTATCAGATCGCTAAACCTATCTGCAACTAGGTTTAGCGAATGGAGAAAAATGGCTTTAAACGGCACAACAAAGACTAAACCTGCCAATTAAACACATGTGGCAGCAATTCAATATAATTTTATTGGGCGAGTGTATGCATTGGTGTGCTCTGAAGAACCGCGATTAACCAGATTTAACTGACTTTTCTATCACTATTTAGCTTGCGCACTCGGCTGAATGTTTCTGTGACTTGAACTTTTTCTCGCAGTGCCCAGACTTACGCCGGCTGCATGCCTGGGCCCGGGCCATGTCGTTCATTTCAAACCCTTTAATCGAGAACTATTCGATGAATAGACTAATGCTGTCGCTCGCCTGTTCGGCGCTGCTGGCCACGCATATCAATGCCTTTGCACACACTTCGACTGCCAGTCAGCAGGCGACTACCCAGGACGCGCGCGAACAGCTCGATACCCAGCGCGCACGCATCACGGGCGTAGACCGGGTCAGCCAGGAGGCCGCCGGCTCCAACGCCATGGTCGATGCCCCCGTCGACACCCGCGATGCTCCGCCGCAGGTCAGCCAGCCATGAGCCGTACAAGGAACCGCCGCGTGAACCCTCTGAAACACACCCTGGGCCTGAGCCTGTTGGCGCTTGGCGTGATACAGGCCTCGAGCGCCCTGGCCGCAGCACCGACCACGGGCAACGAAGTCGAGGCGCGGGTCAGCTCGATCCTCGACAACATGAACATGGCCGAGAAGATCAACTTTACCCGGGTCAATGACGGCCACATGATCCCCTCGCTGCTCAAGTGGGGCATCCAGGGCACCGTGGCCTACGACTCGTCGATGGGCGTGCACGTCAACAATGCCACCTTCGGCGCGCAATACCCCTCGCAGTCGGCACTTGCGGCGAGCTGGAGCATCAACCGGGCGAAGGAGTTTGGCCTGGCCATTGCCTATGAAACGCGTATTTCCGGCGGCCAGCAGATGCTCTCGCCAGGGGTCAACTTGTACCGCACGCCGTACAATGGGCGCTCCGCCGAATACCTGAGCGGAGAAGACCCGTTCCTCGGTGCCGTGCTGGCACCGGCTGTGGTCAACGGCATACAGGCCCAGGGCATCCAGGCCAGCGGCAAGCACTACCTGGCCAACGAGCAGGAGGCCAACCGCCAGGCGGTCAACGTGGTGGCCGACGAGCGCACCCTGCGCGAGCTGTACCTGCCGGGCTTCGAGTCGATGGTGAAGAATGCCAACGTCGCCTCGATCATGTGCGGGTTCAACAAGGTCAATGGCGACTACGCCTGTGAAAACCACCACCTGATCACCGAGATTCTCAAGGGCGAGTGGGGCTACCAGGGTATGGTGATCAGCGACTTCAATGCCATTCACGACCCATTCAAAGGGGCGTGGGCCGGCACCGACATTGATATGCCGTCGGGCCTGCAGTTCACCGAAGCCAACCTGCTGCCGTATCTGTGGAGCGGCCAGCTGACCCAGAACGTGATCGACGACAAGGTCAAGCGCAACCTGCGCGGTATCGTAAGCTATGACCTGCAAGAGCACATGAACACCGCGCAGACGCTGGAGCACACCGAGTACGGGCAGCGCGCCTCGCTGAACCTGGCGCGTGAGTCCATCGTGCTGCTGCGCAACGCTGACACTGCTTCCGGCAAGCCGTTGCTGCCCCTGGCGCGCACGGCCAAGGTTGCGGTGATCGGTGACTGGGCCGCCCAGGCACCGGCTTCGCCGTTCGGTACGGCCAACTCGCCACCCAACAGCTACGTGACTGAACTCAGCGGCCTGCAGCAGCTGGCCTCGAGCAGCAGCAATGTCACCTATCTGCCGGCACTGAGCCTGAACCCCAAAGCGTCGGTGTGGTACCAGCCGAGCAGCGGCAAAGGCAACGTCAGCAATGCCGGGGTCAAAGCCGAGTACTTCGACAATGCCACCCTGAGCGGCTCGCCGGTGTTGGCCCGAGTAGAACCCGGTGTGAATCTGAACTGGACCACCAGCACCAACGAGACCAACAACGGCAGCACCGCCGTGAGTGGCTTCAGCCCGACCGCCGGCGCGTTCTCTGCGCGTTTTACCGCGACCATCAAACCGACCATCTCTGGCAAGCACGTGTTCAAGGTGCGCGCCGATGGCCCGTACAAGCTGTGGGTCAACGACAAGCTGGTGCTGGAAAGCGACGGCGTGCCGTACTCTTCCGACGTGGTCAATGCCCTGGTCACCTCCGGCCAGAGCGCCGCACTGGTGGCCGGCAAGTCGTACACCGTCAAGCTCGAATACCGCCGCGTACAAGGTAATTTCACCCCGGCACTGGGTGGCCTGGCCGGCGTGCAGATGAGCTGGGCGTCCCTGCGCCCGCCAGAAGACCTGGCGCAATACGATGCCGTGGTGGTTGCCGCCGGCACCAACTACGAGAACGAAGGCGAAGGTTCTGACCATGGCTTTGACCTGCCAGACCAGCAAGCCGACCTGATCAAGTTCGTCGCCAAAGCCAACCCGAACACCATCGTGGTCATGCACGGCGGCGGTGTCGCCAACATGCAGCCTTGGGCCAACAAGGTGGGCGCCACGCTGCATGCCTGGTTCCCGGGCCAGCAGGGTGGACAGGCGCTGGCCGAGATCCTGTACGGCAAGGTAAACCCGTCGGGCAAGCTGCCGGTTACCATCGACAAGCAGATCGAAGACAACCCCAGCTATGCTTCGTACCCGGACCCGGCCGCCTACCGCGGTGACAACCCGCTGACCGAGATCGACTACAGCGAGGGCTTGTACCTGGGCTACCGTGGCTACGACAAGCGTCACGCCAAACCGCTGTACCCGTTCGGCTTCGGCTTGTCGTACACCACTTTCGACTATTCGGACCTGAAACTGTCGAGCAACGTGATGACACCGGGCAACACCATCGATGCCAGGTTCACCCTGACCAACACCGGGGACAAGGCAGGCTTCGAAGTCGCGCAGCTGTACATCCAGCCGATCGACCCGCAGACCGACCGTCCGAAGAAGGAGCTCAAGGGTTTCACCAAGGTCTATTTGCAGCCCGGTGAAAGCAAGACCGTGAGCCTGCCGATCGACTCGCGTTCGCTGGCGTACTTCGTGCAGAACAGCGACAGCTGGGATGTCGACGCCGGCAAGTTCAAGGTCTGGGTGGGCCCGGACTCCGAGCACCTGACACTGCAGCGCACGTTGCTGACCCTGATCCCGCAGCACCTGACCACCCGCGACAGCAACCCGCTGCCGGCACCGCTGCGTGCCGCCGTGCAGGTCAGCGCCTCGCAAGCCTACTGATGCAGCCGTGCCGGCTCACGGATGAGCCGGCCGTTCAGGCGCGGATGGCGTTAGCCAGGCGTTGCAGGTAGGCGTCGAACGTTGCGCTGACATCGACCTGTTCCGGGGCACGCAGCCACTGGATCTGCAAACCGTCCATGACGGCGAAGATCTCCGTGGCCAGTGCCTTCAGGTCGACGTCGGCACGCACCTGGCCATGCTCCACAAGCGTGGTCAGGTGCGCGTGGGCATGGGCATGCGTGAGCTCGAACTTTTCCCTGTACCAAGGCCAGGCCGGGTGCTGTTCCGACAGGCTCTCGACACTGATTTTCATCGCCGCCTGGCATTCCGGCAGGCTCTGCACGCTGAAGCGCATGCTCATGCGCACGAAAGCCAGGAAGCTGTCCAGCGTCGGCGCCAGCTCCAGCTCGGCGAACTGCTCGGTGACCCGTTGATCACGGCGGTCGATCAGCGCCCGCAGCAGCGAGACCTTGTTGGGAAAGTGGTGCAGCAGGCCGACCGTGGTGATGCCGGCCAGCTCGGCGACATCACGCATGGAGGCCGCGCCATAGCCATCCTTGGCGAACACCAGCGTTGCCGCATCCAGCAGCGCAGCGCGGCGCATTTCGCCCTTGGGCGCGCGGCGGCGCTTGGTTGCCGGCGCGTCAGCTGTTTCGGTGTGGTCCTGTTCTGACATAAATCCACTGGGAACTGTGTTGAAGAATGCGAGGCGCTGATTATGACAAACATCTAATGTTCATGCGCCCAATACCTGCCACGGCGGTTGATGGTCACGGCAGTGGCAATCGAAATCAGGGCTACCAGCGCGTTGCCGCACCACAGGCCGAGCATGACACCGCTGGCACCGTAGGCTTGCGCACCCACCCAGATGAAAGGCACCGTGCCCAAGGTGGCGCGCAGCCAGGCATAGGCAGGCACCCACCAGACCCGCCCGCGGCTGATGAACAGCGAAATCGCGATGAAATCCAGCCCGATCAACAGCCACGGCCCGGGGCCGAAGCGGCAGAGCTGTTCGACCAGATGCTGCCCGGGACCGGACAGCCCGAACTGTGGCCCCAACCACCCAGACACCAGTAGCAGCACAGCCCAGACCGCCAGCCCATGGCCTAGCACCACCTTGCAGGCGCTGCGCAGCGTCGCCTGCACACGCAGGCCATCGCCGGCGCCCAGGTTCTGCGCGAGGATCGGTACCAGCGCGCCCGGCAGGGCGAAATACAGGCAATAGGCGATCTGCAGGACGCGGTCCATCAGCGCCATGCCGGCCATGACCGAAACGCCGAACGTGGCCAGTTGCGCCATGGTGTAGGTAAGCGCTAGCGGCATGGCCAGGCTGCCAAGGGTGAAGGGCAGGGCGACGCGGTTGATTCTGCCGCCGTACAGGCGCAGCAGGCGCCAGCGGATCCTGGCGGTCAGTCCCACATGCCGGTGCAGTTGCTGTAGGCCAAGCAGGGCGCCTGTTGCCGCAGCAAGCAGGCAAGACAGGCCGGCACCCCACAACTTGAAGTCGAGCACGAAGATCAGCAGCGGGTCGACGACTGCGAGGCACATGGCTGCCGCCAGTACCACGGCCAGTGCCCGCACGCTATGCCCGCAGGCACGTAGCCCCTGGGCAGCGGCCTGTGTGATGGTCATCAGGGGTGAGGCCAGCAGGGTCATGGCTATGAACTGGCGGGCAACGGCGGACGTTGGGGCATTGGCCCCGAGCAAATCGGCAAAGAAACCCAGAAACAGCCACTGGATGAATGCCACCAGGGCCGAGGCCAGTGTCGCCAGTATCAGCATGTGTGTAACCAGTGCTGGTAACGAGGCACATGCACCTTGGCCGGCGCGACGCGAAATCATGGTGCCTGCGGCGACGATGATGCCGGCTACCAGGCTGGAGTTGAAGAACGCCAGTGTCTTGGCAATGCCGACGGCGGCCACCAGCGCCTCGTCCCGCAGCATTGCGATGTAGGTGAGTGTCAGGATGTCCGTGAGAAATATGGCGAGCAGGGCGAGGGCGCTGGTCGATGACATCACCAGCACATGGTGGCCAATGGCGCCGCGGGTAAAGGTGGTGGTCGGGATTTTCATGTGGAGTCGCCAGCGGGCGGACCAGCTCGATTCTGAAGGGAGCTCACAAGCTGTCGGGGTCCCCGAAAAACATTAGGACATCGCTTCATGGAACAACAGGGTCCAGCCATGTCGCAGCATCAGATCGCGACCTCACCGTCGATATCTTCTGCCAGATCGACAGGCTGGTTTGCATTGGCGAGCATGGTTTGCGCCAAGTCCTCCGGCAGGGTGGTGGGGTTTCGTCCGCTTCGGATATCAGCCTCCAGCAAACCCAGGAATGCACCGTGGCGATTTAGTGGATGGCAGGCATCAGCGTTCTCCCGGATGTGCTGAATGAATGGTAAGGAATAATCCTTACGTGGTCGATCTCGGTTTCCTGCTGATCGAGCATAGGTGGGGCAGCTCCTGAGGATGAGCTACACCACCTCCCGGGACACGATCCTTTCTTCACGCCTTCCTCGGTCATTGTTTCGGGGTCGCCCATGGGGCTTTAGAGTAGATAAATCCAATAAGCTGTGGCTAAAGTTGGAAATTAAGCGATAAGACACAGGTTAAAAGAATTAGGTCGCTTGATAGGGGTGAATGTTAATTCTATAATTTTGGGGATTAACTGGCAAAGAATGGGCTTGGTACACGCTATGTTGGATTTAAGCTTCAGCAAGCCGAGCGAGGTCGTCAAGCGCCTATGCGATCGCCTTCGCACAGAGCGCTTGGCGCTGGATATGACACAAGCCGACTTGGCCGGGCGCGCCGGCATCGGCACTAATACAGTGTCCAACCTTGAGGCCGGGCGCAATGTCGGATTCGAGAACGTCGTTCGGGTGGCGATGGCTCTTGGCCGAACCAAGGAACTGGAAGGCCTGTTCCTGCCAAAGCTGGACAGCATCGAGGATATTCGGCGCTACGAAAACAGCGCCAATCGTCTCCGTATAAAGAGGAAGTCCGGCAATGCTTGAGCAGGTGAACGTCTTCTACGAGGGATGGGGTGAGCGATGGCAATGGGGCACGCTGGTCTCCACGACTGCCCTGACCGGTCGCCCGCTGATCGTGTTCGAGTACAGCAATGAAGCCAGGCAAAGGGGCTTGGAACTGTCCTCCTACACGATGCCGTTGGAGGGGGCTAATTTGCGCCGAGATTTTCCAGACCACCAACTGTACTTGCCAGGGCCTGTTTACGACGCCTTGCCGGATGGGTGGGGTATGTCGCTGATGGACCGTATGTTCAGGCGCCGCGGGCTCACCACGGCACGCATCGGCTCACTGGAAAGGCTGGCCTACATCGGTAGCAATGCAATGGGGGCCATGACGTTTGAGCCCGTGGCACCCGAAGGGCACGAATCTGAAGTCCACATCCCGCTGGAGCAGCTTGCCGCCGAGGTGCAGGAAGTGCTCCATGGAGACGGTGGCGAGTTCCTGCGGACGTTGCTGCTGGTGGGCGGCTCGCCTCAAGGTGCCAGGCCTAAGGCCCTCGTTTATCGCGATCCCGAAACTGGGCGGTTTACCACTGCCGTTACAGCGGGCTTTGAAGCCTGGATGGTTAAGTTCCCGGCAAAAGAAGAACATGCCGAGGTGTGCGCAGTCGAAATGGTCTACGCAGAATGCCTGCGCAGGTGCGGTATCGAAACCCCTGACACGCAGTATTTCAGCCTGCCTGATGGGTTGGCGGCGTTTGCCAGTAAGCGATTTGACCGTCGCAATGGTCTGCGCGTACCCATGCAGAGCCTCGCGGCCTTCACGGGGGCAAATTATCGTTCTCCAGGGGTGTTGGACTATGTCAACTTCTTGCGGGCAACACAGATGTGTACCAATGACGTGCGAGAGATGGCTGTAGCCTTCGAGCGCGCCGTCTTCAATGTTGCGTTCAACAACAGAGACGATCATCCCAAGAACTTTGCCTACATCATGTCGCAAGACGGTCAGTGGAGACTATCGCCGGCTTACGACGTGACCTTCT
>Ga0213823_1001128_pt1 | contig 17530 bp, 19 predicted proteins | sample MC6MC0907MG_FD_179887 | JGI IMG/M metagenome (GOLD analysis project Ga0213823, IMG submission 179887) | Enriched soil aggregate microbial communities from Iowa State University, Ames, United States - MC6-MC0907-MG | ecosystem: Environmental > Terrestrial > Soil > Unclassified | place: USA: Iowa...
GGGAGTGGCTGTCGATACTGGGGCGATATTTGATGTCCAGGTCAAACGGCTTCATGCTTATAAGCGGCAGCTTTTAAATGTTTTACACATCATGCATCTTTATAATCAAATTAAAGAAGATTCAAGCTTTTCAATCGTTCCAAGGGTGTTTATTTTTGGAGCAAAAGCATCACCGGGTTATTACTATGCAAAAAAAATTATTAAATTAATCAACACGATTGCAGAAAAAATAAACAATGACCCGAAAATTGGCGATAAAATTAAGGTAATCTTCCTGGATAATTACCGTGTTTCCTTAGCCGAAAAAATCTTCCCTGCCTCAGATGTGAGTGAACAAATATCTACTGCTAGTAAAGAAGCCTCTGGTACCGGAAATATGAAATTTATGATTAACGGTGCCTTAACAGTAGGAACCTTAGACGGAGCTAATATTGAGATTCAGGAATTGGTAGGAAATGAAAATATTTTTACCTTTGGATTAACGGCAGAGGAAGTTCTTCAATATTATCAGCACGGCGGCTATCAATCGTTAGTGTATTATCATCATGATTATCGAATTAGACAGGCTGTCGATCAGCTTGTAAACGGATTTTTCCCAGGTGTTCATAACGAATTTGAGCCAATATTTGACTCGTTATTAGCGGAAAATGATCAATATTTTGTCTTAAAGGATTTTGCCTCGTATGCCGATATTCAACGGTCGATTGGAGAAACATTTATAAATAAGGAAAAATGGCAAAAAATGAGCTTAACAAATATTGCTCATGCAGGTTATTTTTCCAGTGACCGGACGATCAGTGAATATGCAAATGAAATATGGGGAATTAAATCTCTTCAATAAGAAAAGCAAAAAAGCTGGACAATTCTCAAAGTCGGAATATCTTATCTCTTAAAAAAGGTTTCTGCCAATTTGGCAGAAACCCTTTTACTTAAGAAAATATGTGTCCAATAAAAATGCCGACTGAGAGTAAAAATCCAAAAATCGTATTTGTCTGAGCTGTCGCAATCATCGCTGGTGCCATTTTAATCGGAATATTATTTTCGATGAACCCTTTTGTCGCTTTAATCGCCTTTGGAGCACTTAGAATGACGATAGCAGTCCAATATGGTGCAATACCGCTAATGATAAGTCCCAAAACCCATAGATACGAAAAAGTAAACATAGCGGCTAATAAATAAATGGCTTTCTTTTTTCCTAAGAGAATAGCTACTGTTTTTCGGCCATTATCTTTATCTCCATCAAGATCGCGTATGTTATTGGATAACATAATCATACCAACCAATACCATACTTGGAACAGAGACAAGAATGCTTGTGCTATTAACTGTTCCTGTTTGAATAAAGAAAGAGATTAAAATAATCAGCATTCCCATAAAGAAACCGGAAAAAATTTCGCCCAGTGGTGTATAAGCAATCGGGAACGGACCGCCGGTATAAAAATAGCCAACAGCCATACAAACAAGCCCAACCACTGCTAACCACCAGCTGCTATTCGCACAAATATATACTCCTAATAATAAGGCAATCCCGTAAAATCCAAAAGCAAGATTAATGACGGTTTTTGGTTTGATTCCATCACGGACAATCGTTCCACCAATCCCAACAGAATGTACAGTGTCAAGTCCACGTTTATAATCGAAGTATTCATTAAACATATTGGTTGCGGCTTGAATTAACATACTGGCAACAAGCATGGCAACAAAGAGGCCGATATGAAATTTCTCGTATCTAAGAGCAAGTGCCGTACCAAGTAAGACGGGTACAAACGATGCTGTTAGTGTATGAGGACGGGTCATTTGCCACCAAACTTGAAAACCACGGTTTGATTCAACTGCAGGTTTCGGATGATGCTGTAAATTTGGCTGCATTCTGTTCTCTCCCTTTTAAAAATTTTTCTCTTTTATTTATATGTTAACCATTTTCTTATTTATTGTGGGCTTCTTGCCCAACCATAAGTGTATGTAATTCCCGTATTAGTGTCAATTGATTTTTGCTTTCATATCTAGAAGATAATCCCTCTTTGATTATAATTGAATGGATAGTGAGAAAATAAGAAAAGCGCAAAGAATAATAGCCGCTGGGCGCTCCTCGAAAAAGCAACGCTTTTTCTTAGTGCGAGGTACCGCTTCCGAAGCGTATTCTTACAGAGCTGGACAATTCTCAAAGCCAAAATTTTATCATTCTTATCTTATAAAAAGAAGAAGAAGCTGTTTTCAGCCTAATTGTAACAATTTTGATATATAATAAGGAATGAAACGGGATTGGTAGTGACAAGTATTATTGACTTCTTTACAATGGGAGTAGTAACTTAAAAATTGTATTAAAATGAATGGATAACAGTCATTTCGGCTGTTTTGGAGGGATTTGTTTGGTTACCATTCAAGAAAGTGAAAAAAAGGAAAGGGGCCTTCTAGCTGTTAATCGAGCGAAAGAACTGGGCCGGCCTATTTTAATAAGTGAAGTCCATAAAATGGATATGATTAACCCTTTAACCTTTTTTAATGTTGGAAAAGACCGCTATAGTGGAGAACGTTTTTTTTGGAAAGACCCTGCAGACGAGATTGTGCTTATTGGGCTTGGAATTTCAAAACAAATTCAGTCGGATCAGGCTACTGACCGCTTTTTTCATGTTGAAAGAGAGTGGAAAAACTTCTTAGAGGAGAGCTTAATTTTTAATCCATATACAAAAATAGGCGTTGGGCCTCTTATGTTCGGAGGATTTTCCTTTGATCCATATAAAGAAAAAACGGATCTTTGGTCTAAATATGCTGATTCTTTATTCCATATACCAAAATATTTATTGAGTATCATAGACGGTGAGACATATTTAACAACGAATATCGTCTTTACACCCAATGATGATTTGTCTCTATTCAGTAAGATTGTGGAAGAAAGAAATCAGCTGCTTCTATCACTAAAACGAAATGATCCAGGAAAATGCGCTGCATTATTGGAGACAAATGAAATTTCGCCTGAAAAGTGGAAACAGGCTGTCGATGGTGTTGTGAAGGAGTTAACAAACGGTCCATTAAAGAAAGTCGTCCTTGCCCGTGAACTTAGGATGGTTTTTAACGATCAAGTAGTATCAGACACTGTACTTGATCATTTGTACACACAGCAGCCTGCAAGCTTTATTTTTGCCTTTGAATCGAATGGCGATTGTTTTATTGGTGCATCGCCGGAAAGACTAGTAAAAAAGCATGGATCTGAAGTCTATTCTACATGCCTTGCAGGCTCTATTTCACGCGGAAGCACGGAAGAGGAAGACCGGATTCTAGGTCAAACCTTATTAAATGATCAGAAAAACCTGATTGAGCACGGCTTTGTGGTTGAAATGATTAAGGAAGCTTTAGAAGAATCATGCGAAGAGATAATCCTGCCAGACAAACCGCAGCTAATGAAAAATAGGGATATTCAGCATCTTTATACACCTGTAATTGGAAAATGCAATAAGGATGCTTCATTACTCTTACTGGTTGAAAGACTTCATCCGACACCTGCACTTGGAGGGCTGCCTAAAAAAGCGGCAGTTGAAAAAATTAGACAGGTTGAAGAGCTTGACCGCGGCTTCTATGGCGCGCCACTTGGATGGGTCGATTATAAACAGAATGGTGAATTTGCAGTCTCTATTCGCTGTGGACTATTGCAGGGCAATGAGGCATCGTTGTTTGCCGGATGTGGTGTTGTAACAGATTCGAATTCAGAAAGTGAATATTTGGAAACAAGTTTGAAGTTTACACCAATGCTTCGAGCTCTTGGGGGAAAATAACATGAATCATCAGGAATCATTAACCGCTTATATTGCCGCCTTTGTTTCAGAACTAGTTTCAACAGGAGTAACCGAAGTTGTCGTTAGCCCTGGTTCAAGATCTACACCGATGGCGATGGTGATGGCAGAACATCCTGAGTTAAACGTTCATGTTCATGTAGATGAACGTTCTGCTGCTTTTTTTGCATTAGGAATCGCCAAGGCTATCAACAAACCCGTTGCCATTTTATGTACATCCGGTACTGCCGCAGCCAACTACTTTCCAGCGATAGTTGAGGCGAAATATTCACGAGTACCCTTAATTGTCCTTACGGCAGACAGGCCGCACGAGCTACGAGAAGTGGGAGCCCCTCAGGCAATTGATCAAATACATTTATACGGCCATCATGTAAAATGGTTTGCCGAAATGGCTTTGCCGGAGAAAAACGATGAAATGATCCGCTACGCTCGGACAGTTTGTGCCCGTGCAGCAGCAATTGCTGCTGCGGCTCCGGCAGGTCCAGTTCATTTGAACTTTCCGTTCCGTGAACCGCTCATTCCAAAATTGGATGATGCGCTATTTCGTCAATCAGAACGACCAAATGGATATGTAAGGGTTCAGAATGGAGACTTAACGATTGATCATGAGCAATTTAAAGTGATTGCTGAAAAAATAATCGGGAAAGAAAAAGGGATTATTGTTTGCGGGAACATTGCTGACGAACAATTTGCTGTAGCTGTGACACACCTTTCAAAGGCATTAAACTATCCTGTATTAGCTGACCCTTTATCACAATTAAGAAGCGGTAATCACAACCTTGATAATATGATTGAATCATATGATACTTTTTTAAGAAATAAAGACGCCAAAACCTTCCTTAAACCAGATGTTGTGTTACGATTTGGGGCAATGCCTATTTCTAAAGCGATAACAATATTTTTAAAAGAAAATCACGCTGCAGATCAATTTGTCATCGATGGCGCCGGAGGCTGGCGCGATCCGTCAGCATTATCAACGAACATGGTTTTTTGCAATGAAACAATTTTTTGCCAGAAGCTGTTAACCTATTTGGACAGCAAATCTTCATCTGGATATTTAGAGAGCTGGAAAAAAGTTAATGCTCTTACAAAAGAAAATATGGCGGCAATTCGTGATTTAACAGAATTAAGCGAAGGCAGGCTGTTTTATCAATTAGCTGAGATGCTCCCTGAAGGAGCTACTCTTTTTGTTGGAAATAGCATGCCAATTCGTGACTTAGATAGCTTTTTCTTAAACAATAATAAATCCATTAAAGTAATGGCGAATAGAGGAGCTAATGGCATTGATGGCACTGTTTCGACTGCATTGGGTGCAGCCGTTTTCTCTAAGTCCCTATACTTGATTCTTGGAGATTTAACCTTCTTCCATGACTTAAATGGTCTTATTGCTGCAAAGCTTTATGATATAGATATTCATATTATTCTTGTAAACAATAATGGCGGCGGGATTTTTTCCTTCCTGCCGCAATCGGAGCATCCTAAAAATTTTGAACTCCTCTTTGGTACACCTCTAAATTTAGAATTTGAACATGCTGTAAGAATGTTTAACGGACAATTTACTAAAATAAAAGATTGGAATCATTTAGAATTGGAAATGAAGAAGAGCGTAGATCAAACTGGAATTCATGTTTACGAGATTGCGACAAAAAGGGAGAAAAATCGCGATGAGCATCGTGAATTTTGGTGTTCTGTTTCCCAGGAAATATCAAATTTTGTCATAGGTGAGCAGTAATGGATGTTGCCATAGACGGAATTCGTTATCATGTGGAGGTTTGCGGTGAAGGGGCCCCACCACTTGTCTTATTGCATGGATTTACAGGAGATGCATCTACATGGAAGCCGTTTTATGACACCTTTGGGGAGCATGCAACGTTAATTGCCCCCGACATAATTGGGCATGGTAAAACGGAGTCTCATGAAGACCTGTCCCGTTATCAAATAGAATCAGTTGCCCATGACTTAGAAGGTATCCTTGATGAATTAGGTGTTAATGAAGTAGACTTGCTGGGTTATTCAATGGGGGGGAGACTAGCGATAACTTTCGCCCTCCTTTTTCCAAACAGGGTTCGAAAATTAATCCTTGAAAGTGCATCTCCAGGTCTTGCAACAGAGGAAGAAAGAGAACTTCGCCGATTCAAAGATGCAGAACTTGCCCAATTTATTATAGAACATGGGATCAAGTCGTTTGTTGAGTACTGGGAAGAGATTCCCCTTTTTTCTTCGATGAAGCGACTCCCAGCATCAATTAATGATTCTATCAGGTCTCAGAGGCTAAGTAATACTACTATAGGGCTTGCAAACAGTTTACTTGGAATGGGGACGGGCTCACAGCCTTCCTGGTGGGGACAAATAGACCAACTTGCCTGTGAGGTTTTGCTTCTTACAGGCGGGGAAGACAAAAAGTTTTGTGGCATTGCTGAAGGAATGCTGAAGGCTCTTAAAAAGAGCGTTTGGATTGTCGTTGAGAACAGCGGACATACAATTCATGTGGAAGAACGGGAAAAGTTTGGTACAATAGTAAGTGACTTTTTGTCTAAAAAAATATAAAGGAGGATTTCATTGTGACAGTAGAATGGGTTGCAGGACGTAAATATGAAGAAATTTTATATGAAACTTATAATGGAATTGCGAAAATCACAATAAATCGACCACATGTACATAACGCATTTACACCGAAGACGGTAATGGAATTGATTGATGCTTTTGCCTATGCACGAGATGATTCGAGTGTTGGAGTAATTGTGTTAACCGGTGCTGGAGATAAGGCATTTTGCTCCGGTGGCGACCAAAAGGTAAGAGGACATGGCGGCTACGTTGGTGAGGATCAAATTCCGCGCTTAAATGTTCTTGATTTGCAGCGTTTAATCCGTGTTATTCCTAAACCAGTTGTTGCAATGGTAAAAGGTTATGCCATTGGCGGCGGTCATGTTCTACACATTGTTTGTGATTTAACGATTGCTGCGGATAATGCTGTTTTTGGACAAACAGGCCCGAAAGTTGGCAGCTTTGATGCCGGTTATGGCTCAGGCTATTTAGCTAGAATTGTCGGTCATAAAAAAGCCCGTGAAATTTGGTATTTATGCCGCCAATATAATGCCCAGGAAGCACTTGATATGGGCTTAGTCAACACCGTTGTCCCTCTTGAGCAAGTAGAAGAAGAAACGATTAAATGGTGTGAGGAAATGCTTGAGAAAAGTCCAACTGCCCTCCGTTTCATAAAAGCTGCGATGAATGCTGATACGGATGGATTAGCAGGACTACAACAATTTGCCGGTGATGCGACATTGCTTTACTATACAACAGATGAAGCAAAAGAAGGCCGCGATGCTTTTAAAGAAAAGCGTAAGCCTGATTTCGGTCAATTCCCGCGTTTCCCTTGATCAAAAGTTTTTGGGCAGCAGCTTGATGGTATCCATCAGGCTGTTTTTATATAAGGCTAAAAGCCGAAGTAGAGAGGTTCTACATGGGTGTTTTGGGTGAAATTCCTCAATAAGGTCCTACGTGCACAAGGCAGGTGTTGAATAAAAGGAAGCGCAATAGTTAGTCGGATAAAGAAGGTGCTAATATGCCAAACGAAACAATGCCAAATTTTTTAAAGAAGCGAGCTTTTCTTACTCCTGAAAGGACAGCTGTTTATTTTCAGGAACAGACTTTAACATTCAAAGAGCTTTACCATTGTTCTCTTGAAGCAGCAGGTCAGCTCCAAGCCTTTGGTGTACAAAAAGACCAATATGTAGGGGTATTATTGAAAAATCATCTAGATACCCTGGTGATTTTATTTGCCCTCCAGCTAATAGGGGTAAAAGCGGTTATATTGAATAATCGTTTAACATCAGCCGAACTAATTTGGCAATTGAAGGATTCGAAAGCGGCGTTCCTCATTCTTGAAGACTCATTTACGAAAACCCAATTGGAAATTAACCAACAAATTTCATCATTAAACACCATCACTAAAACTCGTTTATTTCAAATTGACCCGGTTGTGCCAGCCATTAAAGACGAAATCTGCCTTTCTGAAATCTGTACGATTATGTATACTTCAGGCACAACAGGAAACCCAAAAGGTGTCATGCAGACATATGGAAACCATTGGTGGAGCTCTGTTGGCTCAGCATTAAATTTGGGTTTTATAGAGGGCGATTGTTGGCTTTGTTCCGTTCCGCTTTTCCACATTAGCGGTATCTCCATTCTTATGCGCAGTGTCATCTATGGCATGCCGATTGTCCTTCATGAAAACTTTAATATTGAGCAAACGATAGAGGATATACATGCAAAAAAAGTTACCATTATGTCAGTGGTGGGAACTATGCTGACCCAAATTGTAGAAACGTTAAAGGACAGACGGCTTCCGGATTATTTCCGCTGCATGCTTCTAGGGGGAGGTCCTGCGCCATTGCCATTGCTTCAAGCATGTGTGGAAAAAGAAATACCTGTATTTCAAACGTATGGGATGACAGAATCCTCCTCACAAATTGTGACGCTATCACCGGAATACAGCTTAACAAAGCTTGGCTCAGCAGGAAAGCCTTTATTTCCGTCACAGCTTATGATTGAAAATGAAAATGGATGCCCAGCTTCATCAGGTGAAGCTGGAGAAATTGTGGTAAAAGGTCCAAATGTAACACCTGGATATTTATATCGTCCGGAGGCAACAACAGAAAAATTCCGTAATGGCTGGTTTTATACGGGAGATATAGGCTACTTAGATGAGGAAGGATTCTTGTATGTCATTGACCGGCGTTCTGATTTGATTATTTCAGGAGGAGAAAACATTTACCCTGCTGAAATCGAAGCAGTTTTATTAGCCCATCCTGCTGTTGTTGAAGCAGGGGTGACAGGCATTGATAATGCGAAATGGGGACAAGTGCCGATTGCCTTTATTGTAAAAAGGGAAGACAATATAGTATCCGCGGACGAGCTTCAACAATTTTGCTTAGCTAGGCTTGCCAAATACAAAGTGCCGAAGGCCTTTTATTTTTCTGAAAAGCTGCCAAGAAATGCTGCTAAAAAACTGTTGCGAAGAACACTACGAGAGTGGGTGGCCGATCATGAAGATAGCATCGATTGAGCTCTTTGTTATTCAAATGCCCTTAAAGTCCCCTTTTCTGACGCATTTAGGTGCTGTGAATAACCGTGAGGGGATCATCGTAAAGGTAACGAATTCAGATGGTCTTTCAGGGTTTGGGGAAGGGGTGGCCTTTTCAACGCCGTGGTATACGGAAGAAACGGTTGCAACCAGTTTACATATGTTAACGGATATTTTGATTCCATTGCTGCAGGAATATCCAATTGACCATCCTGAGGAGGCATCACACCTTTTCAGCTGTATAAGAAGAAATAATATGGCGAAGGCAGCCTTAGAAACGGCATTATGGGATTTATATGCGAAGGCCAATAAAAAGCCCCTTTCAAAAATACTAGGAGGTACACGCCCAGTTATTGCTTCAGGTGTTGTGGTAGCGACAGATTCCACGGTAAAAGCACTGCGCCAAATTGAACAATATCTTATTGAGGGTTATCAGCGTATCAAAGTGAAAATAAATCCAAATCAGGATTATTCTTTTCTCGCAGAAATTCGTCGCCATTATCCTGAGCTGCCAATCATGGCAGACGCCAATTCAGCTTATTCGTTAAAAGACCTAGATCGCTTAAAAGCTTTAGACGACTTTAACCTGATCATGATTGAGCAGCCCTTGGCTCACGACGATATCATCGAACATGCTCAACTACAAAAGGAGATTCGTACACCTATTTGTTTAGATGAAAGCATCGTCACGTTTGAAGATGCAAGGAAAGCAATAGAGTTCGGGAGCTGTAAAGTAATTAATATTAAAGTGGGCCGGATTGGCGGGCTGTATGAAGCCAAACGAATTCATGATTACTGTTTTGAAAAAGGGCTTCCGGTTTGGTGTGGAGGAATGATTGAATTTGGAATTTCCCGTGCCCATAATATTGCACTTGCTTCCCTCCCAGGGTTTTCAATTCCAGGTGATATTTCCGCATCGAGCCGTTTTTGGGAGGAAGATATTATATCACCGGAAGTAATCGTTGAAAATGGATTTATTCATGTTCCATTGAACTCCGGTATTGGGTACGAAATGAATGAAAAAAGGCTGCAGGAAGTCTTATTAACAAAAAGAACATTTACTTTTTCATAAGAAAAAGAACCAGGCTACATAGTTGGCCTGGTTCTTACTAGTCTATAAATCACTTGGTTTGAAGGTATGACAATCGGTTTCTTTCGTCGAATCAGCTGTATTACCTGTATGGCTGACAACATAAATTGTATCGGCACTACATTTATTGCCATTAGCCCAAAACGTGCAGTTATTTACTTCACACAAAACATCCTTTGCCATTCGTATCACTCCTTAAAGTATCGGTAATACAGTTGTAGCATTTGAAGTTTATCAATGTTACATTCCTGAAGATGGTAGGAAAATGATACGGGAAATGGACAATATACCAAATACTTTCACAATTAATTATTTAATGCTGTTTTTAATGTTTTAAGATTTGCCTCCATCAATGAAAAATAAGTTTCTTTATCTTTGATGTTGTCTTTGGATAAAATAGCCAAATTATGAATTGGTAATGCTCTTGCACCGATTTCTTTTTGGACGACTTTGCCTAGTTTTGATTGGACATTTTGTTCAAAAAGAATATAGTGTAAACCGTCATGATCAGCGATAGAGATTATTTTCTCAAGTTCTTTTTGTGTTGGTTCATTTGTTGTCGAAAGCCCTGAAATACTAATTTGTTCAATACCATAACGTTGTTCCCAATAACCGAACGCAGCATGCGTCACAATAATTTTTTTATGCTTTGCATTTGAAATGGTCTGCTCGTATTCGCTGTTCAATTCATCTAACTCTGCTGCAAGCTTTTGATAATTTTCATTGAAAAGTTCTTTTTTTTGCGGCATCTTTTTTGCTAAGGAATCACGGATAACAGCAGCCATTTCTTTTGAATAAATCGGATCAAGCCAGACATGTGGATTTACATCTCCATGGTCATGGTCGTCATGCCCTTCCTCTTCCTCAGCTGTATGATGATCTTTTGGTAATTGCAATTTATCGGCCGTAGGCACTAACGTAACATCTTCGTTTTTTAATGTCCCCTTTGCTTTTTCTACAAAGCCTTCAAGTCCCAGCCCAATGTAGAAAAATAAGTCTGAATCGGCCAAATTCATCATATCTTTTTGCGATGGTTCAAATGTGTGTTCATCGGCACCTGGAGGATAGATGGTTTTAACATCAACATATTTACCGCCAATTCGTTCAGTAAAGTATTGAAGTGGATATACTGTTGTATAAATGGTTAATTGCTTCTTCTTTTTTTGTGACTGCCCTTTATCAATCGTACAAGCGGATAAAATAAGGCTTAATGGTAATAGAAAAGAAAGAAAAATGATTGTTTTTTTCATATTGACTCCTTAATTAAATCGGATTAATTACGATTTATAATCGAAAAATTTTTTACATTCAGAAAAGAAATAAGTGCATAATACGGAACGATTCCGATTTCCATATGTATCTTACAAAAAAAATAGCCTAAATGCAAGTATAAAATTTGTTTCAAACATGACAGTTTATGTATGCTTAAATAGAAAGGTGGAGTAAAAATGAACAACTCAACAATATTGAACGAGATTCTAGACCACAATAAGAAATTTGTAGAAAACCACGAATATGAGAAATATGAAACAACGAAATTCCCTAATAAGCGCATGGTAATCCTCACTTGCATGGATACACGGTTGTTGGAGTTACTGCCAAAAGCCTTAAACTTGGGAAATGGTGATGCTAAGATCATAAAAGATGCTGGCGCACTCGTTTCACATCCTTTTGGAAGTGTGATGAGAAGTATACTGATTGCGGTATATCAATTACAGGCACAGGAGGTTTTGGTGATCGGTCACTATGATTGCGGAATGAGCGGCTTGAAAGCGGAACCTGTGATTGAGACCATGAAAGAACGGGGAATATCAGAAGAAACCATTGATACACTTTCTTATTCCGGAATAGATATTAAACAGTGGCTTCACGGGTTTGATAATGTGAATGAGAGTGTCGAGCACAGTGTAGGAATCATTAAAAATCATCCGTTAATGCCAAAGGGTGTTCCTGTTCATGGATTAGTCATTGACCCAAAAACAGGAAAGCTTGACTTAGTTGTGGATGGCTTTAAAAATTAATCCTTCTTTTTTTCAGGGACAGGGTCAAATCCTCCAGGATGAAAGGGATGGCATTTTAAAATTCGTTTAATAGTCAACCAGCCGCCTTTTAAAGCACCAAAACGTTGAACCGCTTCTAATCCATAATGCGAACATGTAGGATAAAATCGACAAGATGGCGGTTTTAATGGAGAGATGGCAACTTGATAAAAACGAATAATCGAAAGAAAAAATTTTTTCAACATGGATTTGTCTCCTTTTTTGATTACTTACAAGATACCATAGATTCGTCTAAATTGTTAATTATAACTAAATGGATGAAAAAGGTCGGGATTTATTGTATGATAAATAGGTAGATATGAAAAGGAGTGAAATTTCATGCCATCGGTTGAAAGCTTTGATTTAGATCATAATGCCGTTAAAGCCCCGTATGTAAGACATTGTGGTGTTCATAAGGTAGGGAGTGACGGTGTTGTTAATAAATATGATATCCGTTTTTGCCAGCCAAATAAACAGGCGATGAAGCCTGATGCTATTCATACACTTGAGCATTTGCTAGCATTCAACATTCGCAAGCATTCGGAAAAATATGACCATTTCGATATTATTGATATTTCTCCAATGGGCTGCCAAACTGGCTATTACCTTGTTGTCAGCGGCGAACCTACTGTAGAGGAAATCATTGATCTTCTTGAGGATACAATGAAGGATGCAGTTGAGATTGTCGATATCCCTGCTGCCAATGAAAGACAATGCGGCCAAGCAAAACTGCATGATTTAGAAGGTGCGAAGCGCTTAATGCGTTTCTGGCTTGAGCAAAGCAAAGAGGATCTAACACAAGTTTTTGCTTAATGTTTCTTGAATTAATATAAAAAAATTCCTATTCAATACGAATAGGACTTTTTTTATGCCTTCTTTTGTTCCTGGTTAAATTCCTTCTGGTTGTCCTCCTGATTCATATAAGGATTATCATCTAATGAATCCACAGTATGTTTATAAGAGTATGCTTTTGAGGTGGTAATGACCGCTAGAAGCAAAACAATGATGACAATAATAATACAAACCACTAAAACTGTATACATGTCTCTTCCCCCTTTACCTCACATTGTACCATGAATTTTGTTTGATTAATGACAAAAGTGCATAAAGAAAACTCGCCGATTGGCGAGCCTCTAAGGGCGAAGACAGAGGCGTAGTTGTACTTTCCTATTAGCCAAAAAAGGAAGCATTGCAGCTTCCTTGGAATGTTGGTATGTAACATCAATGAATGTTTCTAGGATAATAAGTATGTGTACGCTGCTGTCCGTACTCTTCTTGGGCAAACTTGCCTTTTAAACTTTCGATTAGATAAAGACCCATTAAATCGTATAGTTCTTGTTTATCCATCTCTTGGATTAACGAGAGAAGATCTTCATGAGACATCTCTTCTAAAAAAGCAAATGTCAGCATGTCAATATCCTCTTCATCACCCGTTAACTTGTTTCGGTACATCTCATATAATTCATCGACTAATTTCATTTACAACACCTCCATTATTAAAAATATATACTCTTATTGATTTCCCATAAAAGGATGAAATCATCCCTGCCTTCCTACCTCGAATTGACTGAAAAATCTGTTTTCTTGATTGTATGTTTATTATATCGTATTCATTTCTAAAAAATGAGTCGAAATTTGAAAAAGAATAAATTTTATCTATCTGTATATTACTAAAGAATAAAAGGGGATGATGCAATGGACGAACAGAAAAAAACCTATTATATTGATGTCGGAACCGGCCATATAACAAGAAACGCTACAAGTTCCACTTGGAGCTATAAAATTCAAGCAAATGATGAAGAAATTACCCATTTACGCGAGCTATTTGACCAAAATTATTCAACAGAGTGGATAAACTTTTTTCGGGCTCATGTTCCATATGTTCAATATCATTATGATCGGGAAAACGATGCCTATGACAGTACGATTCAACAAGTGTATGGCATCCTGCATGAACTTGGCGATGATGAAGCAAAACGCCATATCGAGAGCATGAATATACTACCGAAATAATACTTTTTTAGGGAAATCTGAAACTTTAGGATTTCCCTTTTGTTGTTTATAATTATAGCATAATGAAAAAATGGAGCGGGTTAATTGATGAAACAGTTTTTTGATCGTAACAGGAACAAGGTTGAACTTTCTTTTTCACATGGTGCCTTCCAAGAAGTAGTAAGGCATGTGCTGGTTATTTGTCAATATAAGGATAGTTGGTTTTTAACGAATCATAAACAAAGGGGTCTTGAATTTCCCGGTGGAAAAGTGGAATTAGGGGAGACACTTGAAGAGGCAGCTCGACGAGAGACATATGAGGAGACCGGGGCAATTCTTGACGGCATAGAATTTATTGCTGAGTATAGAGTTTCTGATCAAAATGGATCATTTGTTAAGGCGGTCTTTTGGGGAACGGTTAAAAGGGTGGAGAAAACCAATACCTATTTTGAAACAAATGGACCTGTTGCAGTGAATGGGGATATTTTGCAGCTGCGATTTGGGGATGACTACAGCTTTATCATGCAGGATGAAGTCATCGAAAAATGTATAAATCGGATAAAACAGCTTCAAATCAAAAAGGAATAGCCATAATCACTATTCCTTAATTAGTTTTTTTTCTAAAAGTTCCACAAGCTGATACATAATCGTGGCAATTACTGCGATCACTAAGAGTGATAAGAAAACGAGGGAAAAATTAAAAACTTGGAAACCATAGATAATCATATATCCAAGGCCGCGGGACGATACCAGGAATTCTCCAACGATGACGCCGACCCATGATAAGCCAACATTTACCTTCAAGGTCGAGATAATCGTCGGAAAACTTGCAGGGAGAATAGCTTCTTTAAAGCATTGAAATCGCGTTGCTCCAAAGGTTTGCAGCACTTTTAAATAATTTGGATCCACCTCTTTAAATGAGGTATAAACGACAATGGTGGTAATGATGACCGAGATAATCGCACCCATTGCAATAATCGATGGATACCCTGAACCAAGTGCTACAATCAAAATTGGGCCAAGGGCTACTTTCGGCATCGCATTTAATACAACGAGGTAGGGGTCAAGAATTTTTTGAATCAGCGGTGACCACCAGAGAATGGCAGCTAATATCGTACCAAGAAAGGTACCAAGAACAAAGCCAAAAATGGTTTCCGTTAGGGTCACACCTGTATGTGTTAATAATGACCCATCTTGCATTTTATCCAAAAATAAATGCCAGATTTTAGATGGAGAACTGAAAATCAACGGGTCAATCCATTGCTTTTGACTTGATAGTTCCCAGCTGGAGAAAAAGACGATAATGATGACGGCTTGATAAAAACGAACCCATCTTCGTTCGATTTTTAACGAATGAATGTAGTTAGTATGGAGGAGTTCTACTTTATTCTTTTCCTTGCTCAAGAGACTCCAACTCCTTCCATATTAATTGAAAGATACTTGGGAATACTTCATGATTTCTTGCTTCAAACGGGGAAACCATTCTTAATTCCTCCGGCATGGTAAAGGTTTTATAAATCCTGCCCGGACTGGGTGAAAGTAAAAAGACGCGATCACTCATGGCAATGGCTTCACCGATATCGTGGGTAACGAGAATGGCAGTTTTTCTAAATTCATCTAATGTTTGCGAGATTAGATCTTCAAGTTTCAGCTTTGTTTGATAATCTAAGGCGGAAAAGGGTTCATCAAGCATGAGTAATTTAGGTTCAGTGGCAAGCGTCCTTACAAGGGCTGCCCGCTGTCTCATACCGCCAGATAATTGCTTTGGCAGTTGTTTTTCCACTCCACTTAATCCGATTTGATATAAAAGGTTTAATGCGGCCGATTTGTTTTTTTCGTTAAGCTGCTTCGATAGTTTCAATCCTATCAGGATATTTTCTTCAATCGTTTTCCAAGGAAACAAATAATCCTGCTGGAGCATATAACCGATTTGATTTTTGGATGTTGATACGGGCTTATTTTCTAACAAAACTGTTCCTTGGGTCGGTTTAAGTAAACTTGAAATGATGGACAGCAGGGTCGTCTTTCCACAGCCACTTGGGCCGAGAAAGGAGACAAATTCTCCTTCCTCAACCGTGAGTGTTATATCGGAGAGGGCCGTGGTGGCAGAGGCTTTGGTGAAATAAATATGATGTATATCTTGAACTTGTAAAAAGCTCATTTAAACGGCCTCCCTTTCCTATTATTTATTAATGACTTTTTTTGCAATTTCAGTATTTACAAGCGTTTTATGATCTACTTTTTTCGGCAGTTCACCGGCTTTTTCCATGATGTTTTGCAGATTTGCCCATTCAATTGTGTCTAAGATTGGGTCTGTTGCATATGAACCTTGGCTCTTATAGCGCTCGACAACAGTTTTCATAATTTCGGGATCGGTATCAGGGAAATACGATTCAACGGCTTTGGCAATTTCTTCAGCACTATGAGATTCTACCCATTGCTGCGCCTTATAAATGGCCCTCGTGAATTTTTCAATCGTTTCTTTATTCTTTTTCATATAGCTTTCTTTCGCCATAAAAGTTGTATATGGTACATGGCCAGATTCTTTTCCGAAGGAAGCAACGATATGGCCTTTTCCTTCTTTTTCAAAAATACTTGCCGTGGGTTCAAATAACTGAACGAATTCTCCTGTGCCTGAGGCAAAAGCATTTGCAATATTTGCGAAGTCAATATTTTGGATTAAATTTAAATCTTGATGTGGGTCAATGCCATGCTTCTTTAAGACAAATTCACCCACCATTTGCGGCATGCCGCCTTTACGCTGGCCTAGAAAGGTTTTTCCCTTTAATAGATCCCATGAGAAATTATCAATTTTATCCCGGGCAACAAGGAATGTGCCATCAGTTTGTGTCAGCTGCGCAAAATTGATGACCGGGTCATTAGCACCTTGGGCGTAAACGTAAATCGATGTTTCCGAACCAACTAAGGCAACGTCTGCACCCCCTGAAATAAGGGCTGTCATCGTTTTGTCGCCACCAGGAGTAGTTGTTAGGGTAATGTCTAACCCTTCAGCCTTGAAAAATCCTTTTGCTAAGGCAACATATTGCGGGGCATAGAAAATGGAGCGGGTAACTTCCGCAATTCGCACCTTTTCCAATTTCTTAGGCTCCGTTTTGGAATCATTATTACAAGCGGCTAAAGAAAACATAAGGATAGCAATGAGAAGAAAGGAGAAACTGAACTTTAACGATTTTTTCATAAAATGAACCTCCTTAAATACCATTAAGAAATCTGGGCTAATTGCCTAAGATATCGTATGAAAAGGAGAAGAATGTGTGAATGCCTAATAATAATAAATTTTTTTAAGGATGGAATACAGATGTACATAAATAATGGAAAAATCCTTGAACAAACACGTTTTCCTTCGCCAAATCCTAATGTTGAATTAACGGTTATTACATACCTTTCAAATGGTTTAAGGGTGAAAGGGATGCTTGCAGCTCCAATCGGTGATGAACCCATGGATGGATTCCTATATTTACGCGGCGGCATTAAGAATGTTGGAAAAGTACGTCCTGCTCGGATTTCTCAGTTTG